>Ga0228711_1005476_pt1 | contig 19307 bp, 6 predicted proteins | sample MedpolnodulmetaG_2_FD_177996 | JGI IMG/M metagenome (GOLD analysis project Ga0228711, IMG submission 177996) | Root nodule microbial communities from Medicago polymorpha collected in Santa Monica, California, United States - brown nodules | ecosystem: Host-associated > Plants > Roots > Nodule... | reverse complement strand
GGGGCTGGGGGTTTACATGATTTCTCCTAATTTAATCTATGTAGTTATTATATTTTTAAAATTTAAAATATATTAATCACTAGCATCAATTTATCATTATTTAAAAAATGACACTTTCAAAAAAAGTAAAGGATTTTATCATTTTCACCTATATTTTCAACCCTACAAAGTCTTCCCTACCCCTCACTTCCAAACTCCCACACAAAGCCTATAGTAAATTAGGGAAATGATGTCCTCATCATAATCAATGAATTGGTTTCGTCCTAGCGTTGTTTTTTTCTTTTCAAAATCATTAAAATACTTTTTATAAGTAAGGTGTTTTTTAAAAATTTATTTTTGATAGAAATAAAAAAAGACTACGTAAGCTATCTTGTGATTTAGAGTAAAGTGGTAAAAAAAAACTAATCGATTGATCGAGGGTTTTGCAGGGAGTCTCTTATACATTGGCGATCCAACATGTAAAGATATTATGAAGTACCCAAGGACCGTTTGTGTGTGCTTAGTCGGTTTTTTAGTTTACTGTTATGGGATGCGAGTGGGTTCAAGGTGGTCAGTCTTTTTCAACACCGTTGTATTTCTTTTCTTTGCGCCTTTGTATGCGATGCGAGTTGGTAAGTTATCTAAAAAAAAAGTGGAAAGTATATTACTGACGGAAATTTCCGCCAGTAATGTTGATGTGCACAGTCATTACTGTGGATAAATCCGCCAATATTAATGGAATGAATCTTATACAAAGTTCTTCTATGTGTTACTAACATATTATTCTGTCTGTAATTATTCCGCCAGTAATTATTGAAGGAAAAATCCCTCAGTAATATCTTCCACTCTATTATTGAAGGAAAATTCTGCCAGTAACATTACTGACGCCCATATTACTGAATGATTTGTTTTGTCACCAATTCGCCGGTAATACGTATTATTGAGAGATTTTTTTTCATTACCGAGGGTTTAATTCCGGTAATAATACAAAAAATTATTGCAATGGTAAACATATTTAGCGATGTTAACTTAAATATATCTCAATTATTTTATGAGATTAGTCATGTAGTTGTATACAAGTATACTTAAGTGTACCAAACAAGAAAAACATATCATGTTGCAGTAAGTGGGCATTGGATGTAGCTAGGAATTTTTTGGCTAAAGAGATGGAAGTAATTGACCTATCGAATAATGGCAATGAATGCTGTATACAGAGCCAGACCCACCGGTACCGTATATTAAGGGGCTACGTATAGCCTAGAGTTAAGAAATATCGTGTTCTTTATTAATAAAACAAAAGGAAAAATTTATTTCAAAAAAAAATATCGTGTTCTCGCTCAGCATAAATAGCCAAACTCTGCTAATAAAATTATATTCCAATCTTCAATTAATAATTCAAATACCACATTGTTCTCTAATAATTTACTATTAATTCATTCAATATTCAAGATGCTTAGTTCATTTGCTGAGAAGGTACAAAAGAATTTATCAGTCTTTGTACCAAGAAAGCATGCATTGAGCTACTGGAGTGAAGATCATGCCACAACCACAAGTGATCTTGCTGATGATGTTATGAAAGGTTACTTTGCTGTTCTTGCAAAGAAGGGTGTAGAAACTAGAAGGTTTATTGTTGGATTAGATTACTTAACTGATCCTGCTTTTTTGGGATTGCTAGATGATGCTTGGGAGGAGTATGGCTTCAGACAGAAGGGAACTCTTGTTGTTCCGTGTCGGCCAATCGATTTACAGATCATTCTGGAGAAGAAGACAACACCAACATCAAGATGAAGGAAATAATCAAATAATCATATCTTGAAGTTAAGATTCTCTCTATTTCTCAAAATATCACGAGGGCTCCATTCATGAGAGATAAGCACAAATATGAGATTGGTAGAACTTATTTTTAAAATATTTTTAAACTTGGGGTCCTATCAAATCGTAATGTGCTTTTCTCTTATCGAATGGAGTCTCTATTTCTTTTGAGAAATGCAGATGATTCAAATGGTCATCTTCCTATGGAAGAAGAACAACGTAGCTACAACAAAAAAAATTATCATGTTTTTATTTTAACAACTATACTAGGGTCTAGGAATATCAAAGATATTGCTTGACCAATATATCATCATAATTAGGTTAAAATATTTATTTTAACAGCTATAGTTCAATTTTAATGGATGGTTTGGCTTATTTTTTCTGTTCGGGTACAATATCTGGTGGCACCCTTTACCTTTGAATGATTTGTGGTTGCTAAATTATATGGACAATTGTGTTTGGATGTTTGCTACTAATTCTTTTTCCTTATAATTCTATTTATACAGTTATACACCTTTTTTGTGTTGTGCACATTAGTTTTAGTGATAGAATATTGGATGGCAATTAATTAATTCATGTGATAAATAAAATGCTCTTTGATTGGGTTTGACAGCGACTCATTATAAGTTTATGAAATTTGGGAATGACGGTATTGAGAAACCGAAAATCAATGTATTGGCGATATGGATGAGGTAAGACTTAAAAGTTATAGAGAAAAGTTGTAGAGGTTCAGTTATGTTCTTGTGTAAAAAGCACTTAAAACATTTTTATAAGGAATTTCTTTTTTTGGGTTACATATTAATAAGGAATCTCTAAGAATAAAATAGAATAAAATACATCTAACTGCCTTTTGGTTGTATATTTATGCAGTGTTCCTACCAATTGCCTTTCGCAAGAAATCTCTAAGAATAAAATACATCTAACTGCCTTTTTGTTGAAATCACGTTTAAATATCAGCTTTGTATTTTCTGAAAATAAAAATTAAAACCCAATTTTGAACGGATTTACCTTAACATCCAAAAGGAATATTAAAACACAAATTCAAAAGTAACAAAAAGACAGTAAGATGCATTTTAGTTTATTTTTTTTGGGTTGTTCATTATCTATCTAAATATCGTATATATATGTGACTAAAAGTTGTATAATACTTTATAGTTTGTCCTATTTCGTCAAGTACTTTATTTCTTCCCTTTTCTTAATCAAATGGTCCCATAAACAAAGAAAAGAGAAGAGAACACATTAAAGGCTAAAGACAAACAACTAAAAACAATGGGCGAGAAAAACAAACAAAACAAGAAAAGGTCAAACTCAGAGAGTCTCACAAAGGTACACCAGAGTTAAAAAGAATAAGGAGAACATATGACTTAAATAGTTCTTTAAAACATATTCTTTACAACATATTTGAAAGTCTCTAAAAAGTACAAGGAGATGTCGAGAACAAATGACTTAAATAGTTCTTTAAAACATATTCTTTTACCGTAGGTATAGAAAGGATATACCTACGGAAATATCAATATTGTAGCTATAGACATAAAAAAATTAAAACAATATAATATATATCAAAATTGAAGAGAGAAAAAGTAGTGATCAACCTGAGAAATTTTCCCTAATACTTCTGATTCCCAAATACGTGTTTCCCCCAAACACTAAATTTACACAAAATCGGTTCTCCCTCCAAAACGCCTCACCCTTTGACACGTTTAACCTTCCATTCGCTCAATCTTTGATGGGTTAAACCTTCAATTGTCTTAGTCATGTTCTTCACCTTAAACCCTCGCAACTAGAAACTTTCGAATTTTCTGCAGAATTACCTGCGGATTTTGGTGAAAATTCCGCAGGAAATGGGTTTCCTGCGGGTTTTGCCTAGGATTTTGGTTCGCTGGTAATACCTTCGTAGATAATTGTTTCTTTAGGATTTTTGTGTTTGCGTTTATTTTTAAAAAGCTTTATTTTCTTTTAGACCAAAACATGTTTGATGATTTAAAAGCTTTCTGAAGTGGTGAAATAAAGCTACAAATAAACCAAGAGGTAGTCTCACATGGTATTTAGTTGACAAATCTATGAAAAGCCAAAAACTTGTCATAATATTGTAAATAATTATCCTCGAATTGGTCGCTCTGTAGATTTAACGGTAGTGCTTAACATACTTGCTATTTTTTTTGAGGGATTAACTCTATACCGATGGTCAAAATCTGTACGTAAAGCTATAATGTTTTGTCTGATGGGAGAAATCTCAGCACTATAGGATGGATATATTGACGGAAAAAATCTGTAAGCATAGAAAATATTGACTATGGAAAAAAACTGCCGTCGGTATAGGTATTTGGTACTATACCTACAGTAAAATGACTTTTACCTGTGGTTTCTCGTTATGGTTATATTATATGTTTAAATTTCTTGTTGTGGTTATGTCAATTTCTGTACATAACTTTCCTCTAACTTTAAATGACCCCCACAAATAGATGGTGCAATTATTCATCCAAATTATATGTCCTTAGATCGGATAAAAAGTTTAAAAACAAAATACAATCATTTTTTTATAGGGGAAAGCACTATCATTTTTATATGTTTAAATTTAGCATAATATATATGAATCAGTATGTATAACTGACCTTAGCGAGGGATCTAGTTTATCCCTTTTTTTAATGACAAAACTTTATACCATAAGACAATACACACAATAAAAAAATAAATAATGACAAAACTTTATGAATAATGATGATGAAAAAGAGTACAAGTAGTACTACACCCACAAGTTAGGGTTTAGTACAACAATATACTTTTCTTTATATAAACATACAATTCAGTGTGTCAAAAAATCACATCAAAAAGACATAAATCTTCTGAATGCTTACCAAGAACCGGCCAGTCAAGAGATGTTTTTGACGGTGTCAACAACCTCTAATACACGCAATGATTTTTGTGAGAAAATTAAATCATTGCGGAGGATCTAGTATACTATGCATGTACTGTACTATGCATGCTCTTGTCCTCAGGTCCCTACTCCCTAAACATACAATAAAAGTGTGTTTGTAATTGTATACTAATTAAAGGCCCCATTTGCTTTGCCGATATCTAATATAACAAACTGTGTAATTCAATAAATTAAAACAGTAAGCTATATAGGGGCCGGATGGACAGACATTTATCATTCACTCATAATATATTAATCATTAGCTCCCTTCCCATTGCCATTTTCCTTGATCTTACCATATAGTGGCAACACTCACAGATTGCATGACAGTAACTACATAACCACCGACGTTAATTAGTTAGAATTTGTATCTTGTGGGTTTATGCTCGTTTTGTGCAGAAATTTAGTTATTAATAAATTTTATCGTTTAAAAAAAAATTTAGTTGCATTTTTTTCAACAATTTTACAATTTTTAATTAAAGACAAAATAGATAAACAAATGAAACTTTTTCGTCAATAAGTAAATAAATACAAAACAGCGTTAACTAAGTTATAATTCTTAACCAAAAAAATTTGACCTCTTGATAATCCATATGAGCATATATTGTTCATTTTATTTTGTTTGATACCTTAATGGAATAGTCCCTGCTTTTTGGAAAAAAGAAAGAAGGATATAGTCCCTGCTTTCGTAATATAGTTTTTATTCCACAACTTCTTTATTTATTTTGTTATGTTGAGTATTATTAACAATAGGATTCCCTGTTCGTCTTGTGCAGGAAGCCTAGTGTGATATATAATATGTTGTTTAAAAAAAAAAATTAACAATAGGATTCAGTTAAGTTTGGTTATGAAGAGACACATATAGACAGAGATAAAATCTAAGGTATAAAATAAATTCCAGTGAATCTCTACCATTTTTAAATGATAAAGTTTGAGTCCCTGTGAGCTTAACTCAGTTGGTAATAAGGACAATGCATAATATATGCAAGGTCTGGGGTTCGAACCCTGGACACCAACAAAAAAAAATGATATAGTTTGAAGTTACTTCTCCAAGCCTCTACCGTCTTTGGTGCTGCCTTCCTTCTCCTGGCCTCTACCGCCTTGATGTTACTCTCTCCTCCACTCTCTTTCTGTTCGACCCCAACCCACCATCATCCTCCTCACCACCATCGTCCATCCACCTTCATCAGCCACCACCACCTCATGGTCATCGACCTTCACGGTGGTCGGAAGATACAGACAGAGAGAGATAAGGGGAGAGAAATTGGGGGAAAAATACCGTATAATATACTGGTTTCTCTTATATGTGTAAGTTTTTTGTGTTTAAATAACATTCCTCTTTTTGTAATGGTCATCCACCGCATTTACCACAAAGATAATTAAAAGAAATAGAATGATTACAAGATATCAAAGAGATTACAAGATTTAAAAATGAAGTATCAAATATTTTAAGGTTTTTTTCTAATCAAGGAAATAGAAATGTAACTCGGTTCTTTCATAGGTTTCAACCATTTGATGTTATAATATTCGAGACATTGTTGGACATTAAAAGTGAACATCTCTCTGCCGAAATTCAAACTTTAGTTTGCCATTTTTTTGGAGTATATAGTCACTTTTGTTAGACCCAAAATCAGTTGCGTAAATAGAGATGCTAGTCATTAGTTGAAACAATTTATTTAATTGTATGTGCTCAGGACCAACGCTAGTTGCCTTAAATTACGTATGCTATTTTTCATGGTTTACCGGACAAAACCTGCACTATATGCTTGTATAATTCAATGGAGTTTATAATTAGAATTTACTAGCAAGCTAGAGCTTGGTGCATTCATCCGAACTTTCAACATTGTGATTCATTTTATTGATTCAAATCATCATTTAAAAAAAAGTTTTCAATTACACATATCTTTGCTAATTAGTCCAAAATATCTTTGCTTCATTCAATCTATCAAAAGAAAGTCTTTGGTTAGTCCAAAATATCTGTGCAATTAAAGAGTTTTCAATCATACTATTTGGTAATCACTTTGTCCAAAATATCTTTGCCCTAGTTTGAAACATTCACATCAACAAAATATCTTTGTTGGTTTGTATTAGTTGGTCAAACAAATATATCATAAAGCCATGTACAAGTAATAGATACTTGAATTCTTTAAGTATGTGGTTAGAGATTTAATTTCTGATCAATATATAAAAAAACATATACATTGAGGGATGTCAATTTTAAAATATCACATTTATCCGCTGAAATTAGCCTCTGCAATTATATACATGTATACTTTTTGAATGGTTAACCTTTGATTGTAATTAGAGATTTCCTTTATTGTTCATAAATTATACAGAAATAGAAGCAAACATGCAACAAACTGCGCCGCTAATCAAAACAAAATAAGAGCTTTTTGCCTAATGAGATGGATATATCCGGGGACAACAAATTATTGGCCCTCCCTTCAAATAAGAGCTTTTTGCCTAATGAGATGGAAGTAATTGACATATCATATAATGGCATTAATGAATGCAGTGTATAGGGCTAGACACAACAATACAATACCGGATATTTTGTAGCTATGTACTTGTTCTCAATTAGCATATAAATAGCCACACTCTATACATGATATTATATTCCTATCTCTTATTAATTCAGATACTACATTGTAAATAGTTCTCTAAGTATTCTCGATTAACTCTTTCAATATTCAAGATGCTTAGTTCTTTTGTTGGTAAAGTACAAAAGAGTATATCACTCTTTGTACCGAGAAAGCATGCATTGAGCTACTGCAGTGAAGATCATGCCACAGCTGGGGTTGCCGATGATGTCATGAAAGGTTACTTTGCTGTTCTTGCAAAGAAGGGTGAGGAAACTAGAAGGTTTATTGTTGGATTAGATTACTTAACTGATCCTGCTTTTTTGGGATTGCTTGATGAAGCTTGGGAGGAATATGGTTTCAGGCAGAAGGGAACTCTTGTGGTTCCATGTAGGCCGATAGAATTACAGAACATTTTAGATGGTCGGAAAACATAGGGAAGACACAACAGCAAAATTTAGATGAATGAAAAGATCATATTCCGGGGTCAAGATCCTCTTCATTTCTGCAAAGAAATAAATGATTCCATTTATGAGAGAGATAGACATAAAAATGAAATTGTTGGGCTACATTTTAAAAATTATTTTTAAACATGAGTCCTATCAAATCTTCATTTATGTCTTTCTTTCTTCTAATGGATAAAATCCCAACCCCATATGCTGCGTGGTCATCTTCCTAAAGGAGAAGAACAACTACTATAAGGTCTAGGAATATCAAAGATTTTGTCCAAAGGGAATATCAAAGATATTGCTTGGCCAATCTATTTTTAAGTTTCATATATGGTTTATAAATTGTTGCACCAATAAGATGTGAGTGCATCTACGTGTTTGCGATGATAAATTAAATGATAGTAAACTTGCTTGAAAAAAAAATTGAGGCTTTGTTTAGATTGAGTATTAATTTTAAGTGTTTAGTCTATATTTTCATTTCTGTAAAAAAATAAATGATTCCATCCAAGAGAGATAAATATAAATATGAAATTGGTAGGACGATTTTTAATTATTTTTTTAAACATGAGTTTTGTCAAATCCTTTTTTTGTCTTTCTTTCTACAAACTAGTTCTCCATTACAAAAAGAATGGAGAAAATCCCAACCTCGGCGATATCTTGTATCCTGATTGTCTTTTATAGCTGTTTTTTCTCTTAAAAAAAACAACAACTACTATAAAAGTTAAGTTTTATCGTCCCCGTGAGCATAGCTCAGTTGACAGGGACAATGCATTATTATATGCAGGGGTCGGGGTTTGAACCCTAGACACCCCACTTATCCACTTTAAATAGTGAATTCTAGTCACTAGAGTATGACCAAAAAAAAAGTTTGGTTTTATCTAACATACATGAATAAAATAGTTTTGCATCATACATAGATGTCTTTTTCACCATTAAATTAATAAATCACATCATATCTCATTTTTTTAAGGGAAATGCTAGTTGGTGCGACAACTATTTTGACGAAAATCAACGAATGTCTCAAAACAGTTGGATGGGTTTTGTTTTCATTGACCAATTTCTCTCTCCTACCCATGTATTGTGTTCCAGCAGCTGATTTCCGATAATTGCACTTGTTGTAATTCGTTTCGCACTATATTGCATTGTTCTTTATTTAACCGTGAAATTTATTGATCCAATGATGGAAATTAACTTGTGCATGATCTAAAATTTGTCTCGTTTATGCACCATATAATTGACCTAAGACCTAAAGTTTATCCTGCCTGTGCACCATAACAATGTTTCTTAGCTAATCTTTTTTCTTAACAAAGACATTTGTGTGTAAAAAATAAAACTACTTTCATAATTTTTAGAAGTTTTACAATTACTTAGAATATGGTGTACGTCCCTAGAAGGCTCACATGTGAAGGAAAACTTAAGATATCTATCCAAAAAAAAGATGTCAATCAAGGGGTGACATTAGGTTGTTGTCTAGCACTCAAGATGTTGATATATCATTGGAACCTTATCCCTTCTGCAAATCAGCTAATTCCTTTGGAAACTCAATGCTTCAGCCTTTCTTGAACCACCGCCATTTTTGATGTAGTGATTCCTTCCGTCAATAGAACTACTCATGCTATTATAATTGAGGAATTCTGATGTTTAAACCCTGACCCGCATATCGTAATGTCTTGATCAAGGGAGTTAAATAAGTTTTTCATCTTTAAAACATTTTCAAATTTCATTCCTATAAAAAAAGTTTCATAATATTGTTTCTACAAAAGTTTTCTGCACATAGTTTTAATCTCTCTATTGTTTAATTATACTTTAAATTTTAAATTTTTGAATAATTTTTTCACATATTTAAACAATTTTTTGAATTACAAAAAATATCGACCTAGAATGAACTCACATTTTGAGCCTTTTTTGGATGATTTTCGTATAATGTTGTAGGCATGTAAATTTTTCCTTCCAACATATAATTTTGAAAGATCAATCTATGACTCAAATTAGATCCTTAATAGGTTCTTAGTTAATAGGTGTAAGGCTATAAATGTTTAGTTTGCGACACAAGAAATATGTGATTATTTAAAAAGCAATAATAAAAATGTAAAGTCCATAAAGCAACAAATAAATATAAATGTTCTATCGAAAAATTCACATTGACTTAACTACAAGAATTAAAGTTGCGTGCAGGCGAATTTTGTAGGGACGAAAACATGCGAAGTTTTTCAATGGGACGAAAAACTGAATTTGATAATTTTTTTGCTTAATTGCACTTTTGATCTCCTATTTTATCAAACTCATAAAAATAGCTCCCTTTTTTTAATATAAATTTTTTTGTCCCTCTATTTTCATATTTGTTGTAGTTTTGGTCGCAACCCATATTTTTTACCCCAAAAACAATGGTTTTTGACATAAAAAAAGGTGAATTATCCCCATTATTGGATCTAAGGACACAATTTAACTCTTAAGACCAAAATTCACACTTTTTGGCGATGTAAGTCGCAGGTTTAGAGCAAAAAAGCAAGGGTTGGGACCAAAATTGCAAGAAATGTGAATATATATATATATATATATATATATATAGCGACCAAAATGTTCAATTTGAAAAAGTGGGGACTATTTCTTCAGTTTGATATAAATATGAAGACCAAAAGTGTAATTAAGCATAATTTTGGGGGAAATGAGTCAATTTTTCTCTTTCTAAACATCAACTCTTTGCCTTCTCTCTAATGTTTAGATCCGCCAACCCCTCCAATCCAAATCATTCGATCTGATGTAGCCCTAACTCATGGTGGTGCTACGAGCTCCGCCTCTGCACCATCTCCAAATCCCTTGGGGTCTCTCAACTTCGTTTTCTTCCCTAGTGGTATCATGTGTTAAACTGGGTTTGGGTTGTGCCAAGGTGGAGTTTGTTTATGTTTCTTTTTTCTGGTGTCGCGAGTAGTTTTATTTTACTCCATACTACCCAAAATCCATTTTTTTCTTTCCTTGTTTTTGTGCCTTTGTGGTGATGTCATATGGATTATTGTGAAACAAATCCATTTTTTTGGGGTCCCTTCCTTCTCTCTAAACTCATCTACAACATATTCAATTGGTATTGATGGGTTGGTGAAGAGTTCCACCTCAAACATGTAAGAGAAATCCACGTTGTGGATTGTTGGTTTGATTTTGGCTTCTCATTAGTACTTGGGTTTGGGGTAGAGGCATTCAGTTTTTGCTGGAAACTTTAACGGGTAAATCTTGAATTTGGAGACAGGTGATGTTTTTGAGAGTTGGAGGTTGCTGCTTGTTCTTACCCACTCCTAGTGTGAGCTAAATATCTCATGTTGTTTTGCACTACATGTGGAAATTGGGGGTTAATTGGTGGCCCGAAAGAGTGGTGGTGGTGATTTTAGGTGTTTACTTGAGCTTAGTAGTTGTGGTTGCAACCTTTGGGTGGTCTTGCTCTAAATAAGTTTTAAGGGTGGAGATGTTGTTTTTTGAGATCGGGGTGTTGATGAAGGTGTTGGAAATAAAGGTTAAGGGTGTTGATGAGGTGGAGACATAACCGTACGTTAATTGGTGGTGGTGTTATTTTTTTAGGTGCCAGTTGTTTGTGACTAGAGTCTCGCTTTATTTTGGTAATCAATTTGGATTATATGGTGACCTCAGATATGAGTCCATCACCGTCGATGCTTACTCGTGTTGGTTTTGGATTGTTTATGTGTTGTTTCGTGGCTGGATTTGGGTGATTCGTTTTTGGGTTGTTTTCGAGATGGTTCTGTTTGCACCATTGTTCCACGTGTTGACGGCCTTGAGATTTGTCTTCTGGATTCTGGTGGGCCGATTGTTTTTGCTTCAAGATCAAAAGTTAGCGTCTAGTTTCAAGTTTTTTGGACGGTACGGGTGTTTTCTTTGAAGATCCGGGAGTTGAGGGGTGCCTTAGTGATTTGTTTATGGAGTCTGGTGTGCCGATTGCTTTTGATTCGAGATCGGGAGTTAGTTTCTTGACTCAAGTTTTTTGGCATGTTTTGGTGTTTTCTTCGACAGACTGAGGATTGATTGGTTGTGGAATCTGAATGAGTGCGGAAATTTGGCTCAGTTGTGGTGATGAGAGGGTAAAATGTTGTTGTCGCGATGAAAAGGTAAGGTGCATTTATTTAGGAGTTTTAGTAGGTGTGATAGTTTTTTTTGGAGTGACTTTGGTGTGAGTAGTGGTCGATAGGTTTTTGGATTTTGTTTCTATGGTCATTCACGATGGAGTGTGAGGTTTTGACTCAACTTTTGGTTTATGTTGGTTTGTGGGAATTTAACTTGATTTTGGTGATGAATTGGGTTTGAAGGTTTGTTTTTATTGGTGTTAAAGATGTATGGTTTATCCATTTCTTTTTGGATGTTCTGCCTATATACGACGCCCTTTGCTTTGTAGTTTCTGTCTTACCAGCCCCTATTCGTCTTGTGCAGGGACCTAGTTTATTACAAATTTTGCTCTAAAAAAAAAGCATAATTTTTTAGGGGACCGAAATTTTAGCCAACTCGTTTTTTTAAAAAGTTTAATAGTTTTATGGTAGGAGCAACAAAATGGATGGTAATCGATGGATAAAAATAATTCATTAAAACTACTATCAAAAAAAGGTCATGTTAACCGGTGCCCCGAGACACTAGTTAAGCAACTAAAAATGGCAAGAAAAGAAAATATTAAGATTAAAAGCAACACGTTTTTAAGTTTCAAAAAGTAACATACACAATTTTCAAAGAAATATTTCTTTTTATAATTCCTTAATCAATGTCCCGAGAGTATTAGTTAACATTTCCCTAAAAAAATCAAATCTAATCCACACAAATATCTAGTGAATAAAGCTATAAACATGCACGAGAGGATTAATTAACCAATTTTCGTGACATTACAACACATGTCAGTAAAGTAACGAGGTAGATGATTAATGAATAATTAAATGCAGATTACCTGACATCATATCCATAGGTTTTCAGTTCCATTGTGGCTCAGGCAATGCTCTTCTTGATACGTGTTCATCAGATGCATTCATTATATACTTACGTTTCTTCTCTCCTGAAAATTTTCCAAAGTTGGAGAGAGTTGATAATCGCTTAATTTACCTAGATTCCGATATATTTCCTTCGTTTCAAAATGAGTGTTGTTTTAGCAAAAAAATGTTTTAAAATGAACACTTTCAGTTTTCAATGTAATAATAACTTTTTCTTTTCAATTGTACCTTTCAATTAATACTATATACACTACTTCCTAAGTATTATTTTTTCTTTAATGAAAAACAACTCAATAGTTGATTAGGATAATTTGGTAAAATAACATCTCTCTTTCTTTTAATTGATGCATTTCTTAATATGTGTGTAAAAACCTTAAACGACATTCATTTTGAAACGGAGGGATTATTATTTAGGCACTTATTATCTTCTTTTGCAAGAAATCCTATGAACTTCCTCCAATTTATTATAAATATTAGATAGTTAGGTTTTGAGTACGAGCATAGTTACTATTGATCCTTTTCCATTTCACAGGTAGGATTAAAAAACAAGGAATCACTACAAGAATTTTGGTTTTTATTGGTGGAAATAATCCCTCAATAACACCAAAAATCCCTCAGTAATATGTATTACTGGCGGATATGAATCCCTTAGTAATATGAGCATCAGTAATGTTACTGGCGGAATTTTCCCTCGGTAATGCAGAGGTAGTTTTGACAAAGCATTACTGAGGGATTATTCCGCCAGTAATTACTGACGGATTGCAATTTTGAATTGGTTAGTAAATAGGGGAATTCTTGTAGTGAATGTTTGGGGTATCAAAGAACAAGAATTTCAAGTATCAAGAAATTCTCAAGAGATAAAGGAGCTAGTAGGTATTGAGGCAGAAAGTTAGGGGAAAACGAGGCAACGAAATTTGCTTAGTGAGTTCAAAGTGATTCAAGTTAGAAATATGAAGGTGGATTACAAGAGCAGATTCTCTAAGCGGACATCTATTTCTCTTAGAGATTTAAGATGACTTTAGTGACTTAATGGATGAGTTGGAAACTACTGACTCTGAAGTAACCTCAATTCCCTAAGTGAGCACATGTTCACTTAGAGAATCTTCACATTTATATATGCAACATATATAAAGCAACTTTATTTAGATTTTTGGACATTCTTACACTTTTCTAAGAAAGGAAACACATAGAGTGTGATGAGGAAACACAAACAGCAAGGTGGAGGTGCAGAGAAGTACGGGTGGGAATAGGCTAGGTCGAGGTAGGTTTTGCAAGGCCTAAGCCGGGCTTGACAAATATTTATGAGGCCTGTCGAAAGTCTGATATGGTCTGCTAGCCTATTTAAAAGCCTATTTGATATAAACATCTTTACACTACTAGAAAAAGCAAAATTAGCGAGGGAAATTAGCGACGGAAAAAATGAAATTCCTCACAAATTCTTTGGTCGTAAAATTTAGTGACGGAATTAGAGAGGGATTTCACGTTTTCCCTCACTAATTTTTGTTTTTTTAGTAGTGTTAAATAAGTAATGTGATCTAAGTTTCAATCGGTTAACGAACTAATGATCAATGAAATTAAAGTCATTTTTTATATTTAACAAGAATTTTTAGAGAATTTGATTATATAGTATATATCATTTTTCAATTCTAGTTTATAATAATACATTTGAATATGCAAAAAATCAAAGTATACTAATAAACTTAAATTACTAAAAAGGTTAACAAATTTATAATTTAATTCAAAATGCAAAATATAATATAATAATATTAATGATAAACAATATTATTCATATATTACTTAAGTAGGCCGGCCTGTTAGGCCTAGAAGGCTTTTTATACGGCCTATGGCCTCGCCTTTTTAGGTTAATAGGCTTTTAAAAAAGCCTAAGCCTACTCTACTTAGAAAAAAAGTCTAGTTTAGCCTGTCGTAGGCTAGGCCATAGACCCCTGTAGGCCAACCTGACCTATTCCCATAGAAGCTTGAATCATCATGATTTCATGCAATTTCATCTCACTTTCATATCTTTGCATTTAATTTCCATGAGTGTATGTACCTACTGTCCTTTTGTGTTGGGGTTATATACAGTTAGGTATGAGTTTGATGCACACTCTTGATTATGTTTTTTATATATAATGTTGGTTTAATTACATCAATGAAGTTATTTACGTTCTTAATGATTTTCTGATGTGAAACTTCAAATTGAATTTTGTTTTAGAAAGTGTCAGACATATACTTTTTAATTAAGTTATCTAGAATGATTTTATCTCTAGTTGCTAGATATATGGCTAAATTTACGATCGCAAGTCACCACCGAAACTTAGTAGTATTGTATTGATTAACTTAAAGAGACTTTAGATGTTAATAGGTACAATAACTACCTTGTCGTTTGTCGGACACGGAAAAATATGATTAACAACTTGTGAATGTATAATTGAAACTCTGCCTAATATGTTCGCTTTTGGTTGGGAGGAAGGGGGTGAGGCGTGGAGTTGCACTACTAGAAAAAGCAAAATTAATGAGGAAAATTAGTGACGGAAAAAATGAAATTCCTCACAAATTCCTTAGTCGCAAAATTTAGTGACGAAATTAGAGAGGGATTTCACGTTTTCCCTCACTAAATATCCCTCACTAATTTTTGTTTTTTTAGTAGTGTTGGAAGAGAAGATTGTGGGCGTGGGAGGAGATGGTAGAGGAGTGTAGACGACTACTTAATGATGTTGTTTTGCATGCTGATGTTTCTGACAGGTGGCAGTGGGGCTTCGACATTGATGGTGGTTACACTATGAGTGGTGTCTATCATATTCTGACTACTCAGGCCAAACCTCCAGTTGTTGGAATGGGAGATCTTGTCTGGCATAAGCAGGTACTTCTGAAGGTATCCATTTTTGCTTGGCAATTGTTGCGGGACAGACTGCCAACCAAGAACAATCTTCTGAGGCGTGGCCTTCTCAATGTCGAGGCAGCTAGGTGTGTGGCAGGGTGCAGTCTTGACGAATAAGCATCTCACTTGTTTCTTCATTGTGATACTTTCGGTTCTTTGTGGCAGCATATCAGGTCTTGGATTGGCGTGTCAGGTGTTGATCCTCATAATATTTGTGGGCATTTCATTCAGTTTACTCACTATACAGGTCATTTGAAGGCGCGTCGATCTTTTCTTCAACTTATTTGGCTACTTTGTGTCTGGCTGGTTTGGAATGAACGCAATAACTGACTATTTAATAACATCCAAACCCCCATTGAACAACTCATAGAAAAAGTTAAATTTCACTCGTTGTGGTGGCTTAAAGCTAATAATGCCACGTTTGTGTACGGTTCTCAAAGATGGTGGTCGGACCCTTTGTTTCTGTAATTACCTTGTATGACTGATTGTTTCTAGGGGTGGACCTTTAGTACACCTTGTATTGAGGAGGTTTCACTGCCGTTGTTAATATATTCCATTTTTATGTCTTACAAAAAAAATAGTGAGAGATTACATTATATGAGTAGCTAATTAAATATAATTCAAACATACTTCTTAATTTTTTTTAGTTTCCTCACATTTACCTCTTTTTATTTTTATGTTAAAAACAACTTTGAAAAACCCTAACTTAGAATAGTAAAATATAGTTGAAAAGATTAACTATTAGGAACCCTTTGTGATTACGACAATTAAAAATACTTTGTTGCCTGTGTAAACTATCAGTTTCATTACATTTTTCTTTTCTTTTTTGCAAAATTAATAATGATACTGTTTTAGGGACTATAATGATATGTTTATAATTGAGTTTTTTTAAAAAATATTTATTGATAGAAATCAAAATAAGATTTTTTTTAATCCATCTCTTAACATTGTAGACCCTAAATGAGATTTTTACAATTTCAATTAAAAAAAAAGTCTCAACAGAGTGAGGCAAATGAGTGAAAAACATTTAATAGATAGGTCGACGCTTTTGATGATAACAAGATATTAAAAGTTCAATTGAATATGCTAATATTTGATCATGTGTGCAGGATCATAGACTAAAATTTATTATGTCTTATTCAAAGTATTGGTTCTGCAAGAACAAATTGAAGAGCAAGTAATCTCTTGAGAAGCTAAGTTGCAAGTCAGACTCTGAAGGTCAACGAGACTCTAAAGGTCAGAATCTAAACTAGCTAAAGGTCAAAGGAGCTGAAGCTTTGAAGATCAAGCCTGAATTATTTTGAAGATCATGCACAATGGTTCTGAAGATATCTGAAGGTCAATGAATGTCTTTTTCAGTGAAGGTACAAGAAGGACAACAATGTACAACCACTACTCCACTACCTCCAACATTCTCATGTGCATTGTACGAAGCTACAAATGTATCTCTATTGGAAAAGAACGGTTAATTCCTTATCAAAGAAAGGATTCAAATTCATTCCTTCATAAGACATCATAAAATAATTTGTATGTTGTTTGATCGCTACTCCCATCCGTGCTCAGGGCCACTACTAGTTAAATTATGTATAGTTGCATGATTTATTTCTGGAGCATGATTCAAATCAACCAAAAAAGAGTTTTCAATCACAACTATTTGGCAATCAATATTCGATTGCTTCATCCAATGTATCAACAAAAAGTCTCCACTTAGTCCAACGTATCTTTGCGCTATAGTTTGATACATTCACTTTAACAAACCTCTTTAATGGTTTGTATTAATTGGTCAAGCAAACGTATCGACAATGTCTTATAGAAGTGATAGATAATTGAATTATTTAGGTATAGAAGTGATAGATAATTGAATTATTTAGGTATGTGGTTAGAGATTTGATTTATGATCAATATATGAAGAAGGAAAAATAAAACATATATATTGAAGGATGACAACTTAAAAATATCTCATTTATTATCTCGTGAAATTAGTCTATGCAATTATGCTTATGTATACTTTAGTATACCAAATAAAGAAATGTTTTGTTAACGAGTGCTCTCGGGACATTTTTTAAGTATTCTAAAAGGAGAAATTATTTCATAAAGAAAGTCAAATGTTTCAATTTCTAATTCATCAAATACAAAAATATCAAAAAAAGTTACCTCTTTAAAATCTTAAAGAATGCCTCGGAGACACTCGTTAACATTTATCAAGAAGGAAAACATATCAATATCATCATAAAGTAAGAGAATTCGATATATCTAGGGACGACAAATTCATGGCCCTCCTTTCAAATAAGAGCTTTTTGGTTAAAAAGATGGAAGTAATTGACCTATCATATAATGGCATAAATGAGTGCAGTGTATAGGGCTAGACCCACCTATACAATACCGTATATTAAGTAGATAGGTATGTGTGCTCAATTGGCATATAAAAAGCCACACTATTAAGTAACTATAATCAAAGATATTGCTTGGCCAATCTATTTTTAAGTTTCATCTATAGTTTATAAATTGTTGCACCAATAAGACATTGTGTGTGCTTGCGATGATAAATTAATCGATAGTAAACTTGCTTGAAAAAAATTAAGCCTTTGTTTAAATTGAGTATTTAATTTTAAGTGCAATGATATATTTGCATCAAATATTCTTTCATACAGTACAAAAACTATATTTTCAGCAACAATCTTCTAGAAGCACAAAATATATTTGAAACAAATCTTTTATATTTTTAGCAACAATCTTCTTCATCCATTAAATTTTGAGTCAATTTCAACGTTTCTCCACCTTGACTCTAAATTAATGATGATGTCAAATTTAACCAACAATCACATTGCTGCTCTCTCCATTCTATTTTCCCTTGGTTCCAACTACACCAAGTAGCTCCACAAGCTTCCACCCTTTGCCTCTTTAACCCTCGAAATGCCTTCCGCCCTCATAAAGATCCTTGCATCCAACTACACTAGGATTTTAGTTAGTTCCACAAGTACGATTTGAGGGTTATACATGAGGTTCGAGGGTTGACCATTTCTACAAGGGCTGAAGGTGACTCCCAAGGTCGAGGGTTACCTACGTCCGTACTAACAAGTACTATTGTTAAGATGAGGTTTGCCAGCCAAGCCCTACCTAACTCCTATATATATCCAAGCATTGTCTTGGGACAAGTATGACACTTTTTATCATAAACTTATGACCCCTTACTTACTTGGACGTCGGAGAAAGTGCAGGTACACAACCCCTTCGTCTCACGTGGGGCTGACAAACAACCATCTCACTAGAATCATCACCTCATCACAAATCAACAAAACCAGTCTCACAGTGGACAAATCGGTGGCTCAACCTCTGCATGCGGCAGATCCAAGCAACTCCACCATCTTCTTCGGTCCAACCAGATCATCTTCACACAAAGCCAAAAAATGCTTTCTGATACCACCTGTTTTTGACTTCCATCAGAACGTAACGCCGCCTCCTTTTTCTTCCCCGACACAACACCAATAAAAGATACTCCTTTGACAACCACACCAGAGTCCTTACTTCCCCCTCTCCACTCCAACCATCTCCCCAACACATTCAGCCACCCCACCCCCCTCCAAAATCGCCATCTTCTTCACCCTTTCCTCCTTACTCCTTACTGCGATTCCTCTTTCACTCTCTCCAAAACTTTCTCCCTTCCCATACCTACACTCCCCTTCCAATCTCCCTCAAAAAAAAAAAAAAACCCCCCCACAATTT
>Ga0228711_1005475_pt1 | contig 19309 bp, 8 predicted proteins | sample MedpolnodulmetaG_2_FD_177996 | JGI IMG/M metagenome (GOLD analysis project Ga0228711, IMG submission 177996) | Root nodule microbial communities from Medicago polymorpha collected in Santa Monica, California, United States - brown nodules | ecosystem: Host-associated > Plants > Roots > Nodule... | reverse complement strand
GAAGAAAAATGACTAATTAAAAATAAAAATTAAAACTAAAATTAAAATTAAAAATAAAAGAGAATTAATAAAAGATGGAATTTTAAAAGATAAAAGTAAATAAAAAAATAAAGATAAAGAGAGAAGAAGGTCCGAATCGGAACAAAAATGAGGTATTTTAAAATACCTCTCTGTCGAATTTTTCACTGAGAAGTCAGAGACTATTCAAGATCAAACAATGTATGAATGTAAGGCCTTAGGTCAAAAATTGGGGTATGACAATGTGGAATAACTAACATATCAAATATTCATATTTTTAAAATTCTTTGAAAACACACATTCTCAAAATGAATTGATCGAAAGTAATGCCCAATCCCATTAGCAAAAAACATATAAATAGTCAATATAAATATAAGTCATTTAAAAATATATGAAGCAATAAAAAAAAAGTTTAAAATGCATACATGATCAGAAAGATGGATGAAACACTACTGATAGAAAGAATTTGTCCATCAAGATCATAAACACTTCATACATATAGTCAATTTTAAAAACTCTCACATGTAAATAATTAAACTCTAAATCTTGAATGATCAAAACAACAATTCTTTAAAACATTACTTACACAAGAAGGAAAATTTTCACATTACCTGCACTGTTTAGAAATCTCACACAAATAAAAGGAATAAAATTCAAAAGAAAAATAAGAGATTAAGCAACATAAACTAATACAAATGAAGCGTACATGTTGACATGAAACTTATAAGACATGATATCAAGAAATCTTGTGGAATGTTTTTATAGTAGATCTTTCATAATTAGTGTCATAATGCATATCATTAAATACATACATGGATGAGAAAGCATTAGTTAGGGAGAGAAACCATTGGCAAATATGGATGTTATTAGATGTGTCGAGTCACATATTAAGTTGATACATTTATCATTTATTGTGTGTATTAAAACACGAAAATAAAATCATTTCACGTGCCTATGAGGGTATTATGTAAATAAAGGCAGGATAAGGGTCTTGAGAAGACACATTTGATTCGTTTAGAGCATTAGGGTTAGGGTTTGTGGTAACAAAACTATGTAGAATTTATAGATATATAGAGTATAGATAGATATTGATAGATATAGATAGGTAGATATATTTCACTGTACTTTTACCATTAATTTATCTAGTCAAACAATTAATAAAATTTGAGAATGAATTTAATATTTAATTCTGCATTAATTAAGAAAATGATATCTTATAGTTTTGTTTTTAGTCTCTGTAACATTTTCCTTTAGCATTTTTAAGGACCAAAAGTGCTAAAGAAAAAGATCACAACGACTAAAAATGATGATCGAAAATTTTATAGGAACTAAAAGTGCTCATTGAAATTGTTACAAGGATTGAAAAGTGCAATTATCTTTTGTAGGGAGTAAAATGAAATTCTGAATACTTATAAAAAAAATAATTAGGCCAAAAAAGCCTCTAATTTTAACAGAGGAACTGATGAAACTATGACCGGCCCAAAAAAAAACTTTCAATATGACTCCACCACCTCAATATGCATAAATTTTAGAGTTTCACAATAGTTCATAACACAGGATGTCAAACGAGGGAGACCTCATTTTAAATCTACCTTATGCACAAAACCTAAGTATCTCATTGTTCTTTTAAATTTGAATAAGATGAAGTAAAAAACAACTATATCAAAGAGTTTAAATAATTCATTGATATAATGATCTGACCATAAGTTGAACATCCATCAAAAGGTCAAAGCAAAAGAACCCCATAATCAGTAACAATACATTTAACTTTATCAACACAACGAAACAACAAGTTTAAACTCAAAGTAATTATTACAACTTAATGCATAGTAAGACATTATTAAGTTGACCCAATTTTTCAAGTAGAAAGATAAATATGTCATAGAGTATTGGTGTTTCAAACCCAATAACAGGAACAAGACCTATCATTTTCTTGATAATGATGGCCCTACAATATCATCAATTCCTCCTCTACCTGCTTCTAAAGGAACTCGGTTCACCCCAACATTCTCATGTAACTCCAGTACCGACCTCATAGTTTTCGGATCATCCTGAATGTATTGAAACAATATCAAGTGTCAATAAAATGTAAACAAACTAACAATTGAATTATCTCTTTATAATGGCAATTGAAATTTCTGTAGATCTGAAATGAAACTGAGTATTTAAGAGAAATTATGTATTGGAAATTGTGTTAATTTATTGCTCAAAATGTTTAATATAATATTTTTTCAGTAAATTCTTACCGTTAATGGAATGACATTAATGCTTAACATGTGCCCTAAGAACACAAGTTAACATGACCTATAAACCAATGGTCATCTTCACATATGTGTATGATACACACATTCAATAGGCTGTGTACCTAAAAGCCACCCTAATAGCATGTCTTGTAATATTTATTTTGTTAATAAATAGAAGATCTTATAATATATTAAATTATATCATGTCAGGTGTATCAAACAAATTCTAAATCAAATTTATATTTATATCACAAGAAGTACTTACACCAAAAAAATTGATGAGATTGGCATCTTTGAGCCTGTTTGGAAGATAAGTTGTTAATGCAACTCTAGCCCTGTTTTAAGATGAAAGAAGTTTAATCGGAACGTTTGAAACAAGAGAAAAGGCATATTCAACAATTCTTAAGATCATGGAACTTCTCAACCAACCTGCAATTTTGAGATAAGCGAGAATAACATGAAATCAAAAGCCTCAACAAACGAGATGAGGGTGGATTCTCAAGATCTTCCAACATCATGTTCAAAACTCGACATACTCCAAAAAAATTCTCTGTTGTAGCACAAACACGAGCCAAACCATCATCGGCTAATATAATTTTCAGAATTATAAATGTTGCAACCTGTGGAGATATACAACTTTCATTAGCAGGTATTGGTAACAAAAATGGATGTCAAAATACTCTATAATAATAAATTGACAAAACAATAAGAATAGAGAAACTAACAATTTTTGTCAATTCATTGCCGTTTTGCATATTAGACAAGCATAGTGAAATTATCTCACTTGAGAGATAGAAACCTATGGCTTCTTTGGTGTTAACCTGTGAATATCAAATACCACAAAACAAAATAATTATAATTGGTATACATGTAATAAAAAATCAAACATAAAATGAATTTAAGCAATCATTTAAAAAGAATAAACAGTTGTAACAATTTAGTTCCCTCGTGATGTAGATGAACTAATCCTAATATCAATTTTCATATAATTAGTTGTGCAACTTAAATAGATGTAGTTGGAAACATACCAAGAGCATGATAAGATTGAAATTAACCAAAATATTTCACTACAATAATATCTAATTTTAGGGATAATACAAGTGACCGTTAAAACTTTTACCGACAATTAATTTATTATAACTGGTGAATCCAATGTTAGTAAAAGTTTTAAAGACAATAAATAATTAATTAGTTTAGAGTAATCCTTAATTAGTTTATTGTGTGAATATAATCAATAAATAATTATACAACTTCAATTTAATGACATATATATTCCATTGCAAAATATATTTTCACATTGCAAGATTTTTGACATTATTTTTAGTAACTATACTCTCTTAAAAACTTATTAAATTTGCAGTCAGCTGCATTAAAAAACAAAAGTTAGAAGGATGGAATACCTTCATCGAGCCACCAATGACTCCAAGACTAGCAACCCTTAAATTCTCAAAGTGTGTTAACTTGCTTGTCGTTTTAAGGAATGGATATAAATATAAAGGTATATTAGCTGCATATAATAAGAAAAAAGGTAAGTATAAATAATAAAAAGAGTAATACTTTTTCTTCTATAACTTTCCCATTTTTGACAAAAAGGTAAGTATAATTTGGATTATTCTATAACTTTTCTTCATCCTCTTATCCAAAACACTTTTCAAGTTATTATTACTCATATGACATCAAACACATCTCACCAATTAGTTATATATCTCCATAGTATTTTCACAAAAGAACTATTATTCTAACATTAGTTCTACCATTGTCAGATTAAATATTGTCAACTTGTTACATACACCCTTGGATTGAAATTCAGAACAATATAATTAAGATTAATAATAAACTTAACATTACCATTGAAAAATGAGATCCTTGTATCAGGGTGAGATGCCACACACTATAAAAAAAAACATTAGAAAATAGTGTTAGAAGAATTAGTTTCATATCTATTTTTTACATTAAGGAAAAAAGTATAATGTTTACATATGTATTCATTTTAACATGATTGATTTGCATGTATTTTGGGGGTATAATCAAAGTCTCCATATGCTAAAATAATATTCAAAACTTCTAGCGACAAACTCGTCGCACCTGAAGTAATGCAAGAACATTGCACACTCGAGTTGATTGTGAGGGAGAGAGATTCTCTGGTGAAAGAGTAGGATATATTGAAATTATTTCCTGGAAAAAAAAAGAAGCACAACTTGATAAGTGTATGAAAATCAATAAACATCTTTGTAAAATACTCTTGAACCTTAAACAATAAAAAAAAATCATAAGAGCGACATTAATGGTCATTTTACAATTGTTTGAGGAGATTTGAACTTCTTTCTTAGAGGTTTAAAAACTAAATTTTTATTATTGAGCTAACATTGCCTCAAAAAGAAAAATCATTGAGCTAACATCTCTTGAAAAATTATTTTAAAAAATATCTAAATTGAATCATACCATCACCATATATTTTCTAAGTCTCCCTCGTAAAAGTTGGAAACACAAAAACATAAATTTGGTGAAAGATATACATGGTAGAAAATATAATATATATAGAGAGAGAGATTCATAATCTAAAAATTATGAAATGATGATTGTTCCGATGGATTGTAATACGACAAAGGACAATGACTAAATTTTCACCCAATACCATTGTGTGTTTCATCAAATACATAATAACTATTTTTCATCCACAAGTATACATGTACAATATATTTTTTTCATTAAATCTTGTGTGTAACAAATAGTAAATCTCTAAAAAAAATATTACGAACAAAAGAAGATGTTTGCTAGAGATGCTAAAGAAAAGAAATCCAACTAGAAAATAATATGTAACGACAGTCACATGTAACATACCTGTAAAAATACTGCAATAGTACCAACAGTATTCCATAATAAAGGTCCAAGTTCCTCAAATAACTTGGTGCTCTGAAATATAATAAATGCAACATAATTTATTAATTGTATAGTTTCAGCAACATGAACGAATACTACCGTAATTTTAGTATAAAAGTTCCAAAATAAAACAAACATATATATATATGATACATGTAATAAGCTATTATTCTCAACTAATTAACAATGCTTCAAATTATATAAACAATGAAGCTTCTTGATTCAACTTTATGAATATAATCTCATTCCAGTTAACGAAAAACACTAAATAAAGACCTTAGAATCTAAACCAATTGTGATTAAGTCTGGTAAATGGATTTAGTCTCACAATGCGGCATATTACAAATCAAATCTATCTTCTTGATTCAAATCTATCTAAATGGATTATATGTGTGGGTTAAGTGAAAGATCTGAAAAATAGAATAAAATTTGATAAATGGATTTCAAGAAACCTTTAAGAGCACACATAAATCATTTTGCTTGAGATTGATACGCTTGATGATAAAATCTTGTGATACATGTGTGTGATAGTAATCTTGATTTTACCATAAATGGATTAGATGCCGTCAACAATGATTATTTCAGTCAATCATCTCAAACATTAAAAAAAAAATCACACTATCTAATTACGGTAGATTAATTCATACAAAACTTTGCTTTTTGAACGAGGTCACACCCAAGCTTCTAAATTTTTTCAATGGTATTCCAGTCCTTTGACCGAATACCAAGTTTTCAACAAAAAATGATCCAGATGAATTAAAATTGAAAGAAAAAAAAACTTCAAATTATACATGAAAAATATTGATTATTTATAAATAAAAAAAAACTAATTAAAGTTTTCTCCCATGATACACTAAACAGTGAACCCTTTCAATAACCAAGCAATTAAGCTCAAGTGGTTAATGTGCTCCACCAAAGACAAATTATTCTGGAGAACCTTGGTTCAATTTTTGGGTAGAATAATTCTGAGCCAGATTTTATTTACCTCCCAGACGAACTCCAAATTATCAGGTCTCATTTCCCCTGAGAAGTGATGCGTAAACACACAAAAAAAATAAAATTGAACCCTTTCAGTTCAATTATAAAAAATATCCCAAAAATGAGAACAAAGATGTTATTAGGTCAAGCAAAAGGGTTTAATGTTGGTAGAGGAGCACACAGACAATTTAAATAACATTATAAGAGTATCACAACGCCTCCAAGATTTGGATTGCTTGTGAATCCCATGAAAGATATTAAAAATGAACAAAAAATGAAAGATAGATATTTAAGAACCTTGGAGAGCACATAGAGAGCATTTTCTCTAAGATCTGGATTGTTGAGTTCAATAACAAGGCTTTGCATGTAAGCCATCCTATGATCAGTGGTGCTAGATTGGGTAGAATCACCGGGAAAAGCTATAAACGATCCATCATTCTTTGTTGAGAGCGATTGAGGAGTAAAGTGTGCCATCGATCAGGTAGGATGAGATTATAGGATAAGCATTCAATTTTATCACTTTAATTTTGGTTTTATGTGATGATGTTATTTGTTTTGGTTTGAATACTTTATAAAATATTTTTTTCCTATAAAAAAAATATATGAAAACTTCAAAAGATACTTGAACCTTGACCAACGTTAATTTATTTATTTTTTTGTTCTTTTTACATTTTAGGAAACATTTTATGGTGTAAAAGATTTAACTTGACTTTTTATTAATTTAAAATACATTTTAATTTTTAGGTTTAATAGATCATTTGGTCCCCCAGAAAAGAAATTTCAGCACAAGGTTCAAGAAGAAATAAGCATGTTTAGCAGATAACAAACCGTCAGAAGTATGCACCTGAACAAGCTTGTCAAGCAGGAATATCCCATTGGGAGTGGTCAATGGCCGAAATTACCATACCATGGAAATAAATGTTATTCAGATTGAACTAGCAAGCACAGTACCAAAATGAAATTTAATACTTGACCACACATATGACTGAAAATTACCAAGTGTCTTTTTTCTTTCCCACAAAAGAATACACTTTTAATGAAATTATGGAATTATTTAAAGGAATATTTATAAAATTTCAAAAGATCTAAGAGAGTTAACTTAAAATCAGATTTTGGAGAAATCATGTCACGATGGAGAAGTAACGTGCCACGATTGTTGAAGAATTTCGTGAAGCAAGTCACTGGAAAAATCGTGTCACGATGGGATCGTAACGTGGCACGATGGTGCGTTGGATGCGAATAACAAACACGTATTTTTCAGTGCAGATTTGTTCCAAATTTTAAGCGATACTTTTACTATAAATATAGACCTTGTATCAGAGTAAACCCAGAGATAGAGGGGGCTTAAACAAGGTTTAGAAATCAAACTAGGGTTTGTATAGAGTTTGCTCTTGACAACAAACACTAGGGTTGGGTTGATTCACCTTGGGAAACACTATTAGGATTGAGTCTCTTGGTCACGGGAAGAGATTGAGGCTTTGGGTAGAATTAGACGGGAGACTTATTCTTGTAAACCATTGATATCTCTTTTGTTAAGTTACTCATCATTATAGTGAAACGGATGGCTGCTCTCTCCCCTAGACTAGGTCAATTTGGACCAAATTGAGTAAACAAATTCTTTTGTGTTCTCTCTTCTTTACTCCTGTTGTTTTCTACTTTTGTTTGTAATTATAACTGTGATCCACTTGTATTGTTTGCTTGATTATTACTTGCTCCACACAAGTATTTATCGGTGTGAGTTTTTCATCCAATTCACAACAACATTAAACTTTCGTAAATTTTAATTTACAGTTGCAAATCTTTTTTTTTACGAGCATTGCTATTTGTCGCAAACCAAAATTTCACGACGGAATCACGAATGCTTTTTTTATAACAACGCAAGGAGCTCCTTTTAAAAATCCCATGGAGAATTAGATTTGTTTACAATTTACAATCGAATGAATCAAATGTCCAGTTTGCTTATGAAAATCATAGTGGTTTGTTGTGTACAATTCCACCACCACCTTCTTTAACATTAGACCTGCATAACGGGCAAAAACAGAGAACTACCAGTTTGTATACAATACCACCACAAAACACACTGCAATATATGGAAAGACAATAAGAGTTTACAGAAACATCTTTAGCCATTATTGCCCATTGAAGAATTTAAAAATTGACGTTATCTCTAATTTTAAGAACCTAGTTAACGCCGACGACGCCGGTGATTAGACCGAGTTCGTCGACATGCTTGTGAAATTCACGAACATTTATTTTTAAAAATATTTTACCTTCCTAGACCCAAAAGCTTGTAATTTTGCTCCCATTAATCTAAGCAATACTCCTCTCTCTCAAATTGAAATCGAACTAGGAAACTCTCCGAAGGTTAACCAGCGACTTCAACATCTATTTTTTTTTCTTTCTTTTATAACTAGGTGAACCACTTTTTTTAAATCTTAAGAAATTAATAACTTCAATTGAGTGAACTGTGAAGCATATGTCCAGTTTGCTATTAAGGAAGAAAGACAGAAAAGGAATATGAAACGATGGTCCTGCCTTGAGGTGCAGGAAAAGACGTTGTCTCTAATTTTAAGAATCTTGTCGACCTAGAAAACGACTCCAGCGACATTTAAACCGAGTTCCTTAACTAGCATTCCAAATCTGAGATCATCAACGTCCTCGGGAAATACACATGAGGTTGAGGGGCTTCTTGGCCACTTGATCTTAGCATAAAAACATAAATGTTTCAGCTTCTTGCTGTGGTTGATGGCAACAATAGAACCGGTAATCATGGATTCGACACAAAGAAAATGCCATGGAAGTTGCAGACGAATGAGGATGAGGCTGGTTTGTGTTTTGCATTGGAGAATGTTTGTTATCTTCGGAGATGTATAATGCTGCTGGAGAGAGCAACCGAATCCGTGGGAATTGTCATTTAGCATTATCCTATGCAAAATTTGAGACAAATTATTTTATAACTTGATGCCAAGATTCAATGGTTACATTCACATTTCACAAAATATACATGTTAATGAAAGTCCAAGTTATCTAAAATCTTAGAAGGATAACCATGATTCAATGGCTAAAAGTTTAAGTATACCAATTTTGATACCTAATGCAAAGGGATCCTCGACACCCCCCACACACACACCCATCATCCATATTCACAGTTTACTTACATTTTCCCATTTCCTAATAAAAATTATGTTCCAAACTCTTGACCATTCTCCTCATGGCTTTCATTGTCATCGTCCATCAAACTATTGACAGAGTCTTCAAGGTCAAACAGAAAACGCAGCATCAACTTCAACCATAACCCTAGACTATTTATGGATTAAAGATATGATTACTTAGCCCTATTAATTTCATAGGCTGTGGGCGAGGTTGAAAACAACTTAATGTACACTTATTTTTCAATTACATTATCGGAAATGCCCTCAATGTACCTCCAAAATCATGCCAAGTATTGACTTGAAATGCAATCAATGTGAATTGAGGTGACAGACCAAGTAAACTCCCCCTATAAGAATGACAGTCACCCTGAAAATTCAAGTAATTGATATGAAGGCAAATATTGGCTGAAACCAAAGAGTCATGTGACTTTCTTTAAATGGTTAATTAACATTTAATCTCAATCATCTCACTTTCATAAAAACTAATACTCTTGTTAGATATATTTCCCATACTTAAATCCAAAATAAAAATCATAGGTTTATGACTTTATCTCTAATGGTAACACACAAATCATTGTTCCATAATAAGGACAAGTTTGTAAAGTACTACATAGAGAAATACGACACAAACTTTAAAGCATGGTCTAAGTCAGGCAGCACAGACATGCTTAATTTGACATATGAGTGGCTTTGCTGCACATATTTAATGTAGTTATGATTAAAACAGCTTAGCACTTGCGACCTTAAGTATGGTCAGATAGACATACACCAATATACATATCGTTTAAAACAGAAGAAACACAAATATTACTGATAACATGCAAGCATGAAACTGGTTCTCAGGATTCTACATGGATACTTGAGCTTGGTTATGATCCAGAAGGCTGACAATAAAATAAAACATTTGAATTACCATTAAATTCATATATAAAATTGAATAAAGAAGCACAGCAATGAGCATGGAAGGAATAAGGTAGGAATTACCTTCGTGTTCTGCAGAACTTCTTTCTTCATTGAGAGGCTTCAAGCTCCTGTGGGTTAGAGGCATTTTCTGAAGTATCTATGCTGAGACTGTTCTTAGTCTGATCCATAGGTTGGACCTCAAAAGATGGACAAGGATTCTCTAACCCAATGTGAGAAAGTTGTTGATTACTTCTCAAGTTCTCCTCTTGTAAGCACCTCACGGGAAAGTTCACTTGGTTAGCGGCTTTGCTTTCACATTGCACCTTAGTTGAAATGTGTGACTCCAGTTTATCAGAATAATTTCCTGTTAACTCCACAGGTCTATGAAAGAGTAAACGGGCAACAGCTCGATCAATGGAATTCGTCTCTGTTTCAACATCAGGCATCCTGGCATATCTGTGTGATACCAGCATGGTACGTACGTGAAAACTAGTTATTAGTTTAACATGTTGACAGCGCAATCAAGGTAATATACATCACAAAAATTGTTTTTGCAAGAAAAACACACTTAACAGTTTTACTGGAGAAGATACAGTCCTCTCAAATAAGATAACTAGGAAACCGAAGTCCTACTTTAGTCACAAAATGTGATCATTTAAACAACAAAGGCTGTGTCCATTCTGCACAGCCCGAACCACAAATTTACTTAGCCTAGCTAACGGTAAATCATCTAAGTGGTAGTGAATTTGAACAGTAATTGTGTTGTGAGATTATCAAACAAACTTTATGGACATGTATATTCAAATGAATTTTTAGCCCCTATAGTAAAACCTGTTTTCAGTTTAGTCCCTATGAAAACCTAGTCAGTTTGGTTCCCATAATATACACTGTTTCGGTTGAGTCCCAAACTTACTTTGGTCCTCGTTGTTTTGACTTTAGTCCTTATTCCACATACTAAAATCAATATGTTCCATGTATTACCAGGATTGATTCAATATGAACAAATATTACGACACTGAAATATTATGAATCTCTCTTGGTTCTCCAATGTCTTATACTCATCTTTAGCCTTTGAAGTTATCAACCATAGATAAAGTAATCATACTGAATTTGCAATAATAAGTGCTTTACTTATAAACAAAAAGCAAGCAGTCACAGTAATTGTAGTAGGTAGTATTTTACTGTAGCTTTTCTAACCTGTTTTGGCTACTGCTTTCTTCTCTTGTAAAAATGGCATATTCTTCTTTGTTATTTTTGTTTGTACTGCTTGTGTCACTAGCATAATGCCGTTGTGTTGCACTTTGTGCCAGCCGGAACAAGCTATCTCTGATGCAGAGTCTTGTTGTGACATCTAACTGTAAAAAAAGTTTGCCTCGGGATTGAAGCCGTGCCCAAATTAGTATGCAAGGAAACAATTACACTGTAAAGCATATATTAGCAAGTAGCAACTCAACAATACCTTTGATATAACATCCTGAAGCCTGCACAATATGGTTTCTTCAACAAAATCATCATCAGTTGCAAGAGAGATTGTATTAGAATCATCTTGTTCAATTAGAGGAAGAGTACTAAGATCTTCAATTTTAGGATCAGTCCCATCACTAGAATGACTTTGAATTTGTGGGTGGCATTTTTTAGCAACGGATTTACTAGTGCAAGGAACTTGGTGGCCCAGTACTTGCTGTTGTTTCTGAATAGCAAGCATTGCCTGCATTTGCTGCCGCCGCCTCAATTTTTCAATTTTCTCCTGAGGAGTCATAGTTTGAGGCACGGCTGAGCCCGCATAACTTTTCAAAGGACTCAACGGACCAGCAGATGTTTCATACCCAGAGAGTACATGCTGATGCCTAAGATTTCCTGACTGAAACTGTGTTAGCATTGGCATAGCAGGAAGGTTACCATAAAACGAAGGTGCCACATATGGATTTATGATGTTCTGATATAGTGTTGTTTCAGGTCCTTGGAGTTGCTTTGGTTGCCCAAGAATTGAAGAGGGAGAATATTGTAACACAGAAGGTTTCAATTGAGTCTCAAATTGTCTTGCCGATGTTGCTGAAGAAGACCAATTACCATAAAAATCCTGCAAATCTTTCCCCTCTTGTTTTATCTTTGACTTTTTCCGTGTTTTTAACTGATTCTCTTGGCTAAAACTCTGCATATACATAAAATAACAGAATAAACCCTTGGATGACTTTGAGAAGGAAACAGATGAAATCCTTTACAAAATATTAAGTCAAGGGTGTGCAACCATGTAGAGAAAATCATGAAAAGTTAATCAAACAGATTGCACACAGAAGGATACAATACAACACAATCAATACTTCCTTAAGATGCTAAAATGCAATTAGAAGGTTGAAAATATGAGTTGAAGAAAGAAGTAATAATGTTTTTAGTGAAAAATCAAATTCTTACCTCAATTCTCACTCTTGCATGAGAGGGCATGTTAGATACAAAACCACTCATAATCTATTGAGAAAAACTCAAGTCTCACACATTGACTAAAAAGAAGGCTTGGAAAGAGTATATAGAGAATAAGCATCCCTCACCTACAAGTCGGTTTCGTGGGTTTGAGTTAGATACTAAATTTAAAATGGTATCAGAGTCTATCCTAGATTCATCAAGCCCTCAAATAGTGCTGGACATGAACGGTGTATTGAGAAAACAACTCAAGTCTCACGCTAACTAGAGATAATGCCTAGAAAGAGCTTATAAAGAATGAGCATCTCTTATCTTACAAGTCGGTTTTGTGGGATTGACTTAGGCCCAAAATCTAAGATAACCCAATAAGTTTATCTTTTGGAAAATTTGGTTCATGACAAGGTCGATAAACTAGATAGCAAAAACTAGGAAGCAATTATAGAAGGTAGCATTTTACTATTGGGTTTTGCTAGAAGACACCCATGAAGGTGTCTTTTAGCAATCCACACCTCAAGGTGTGATTATCAACTTTTTAGTTATAACTTGCTAAAAGACACCTTCATAAAAATTAGTTGGTGTCTTTTAGCAAATGCCTATAGGATAACTTGCTAAAAGACACCTTCATAAAGGGTGTCTTCTAGCAAAACCTTTACTATTTATATGCTTCTAAAATATGATTTGGGGTCCCTTATCACTTTGCTCATTTGTTGTTGCAATATTACAACAGATAAACCAAAGGCCATAGACGCGGTACTACAGCTTCCTAACATATCTGGATCATACAGTCTAAAGGACAAAATGAAAAAAGTTATTTGCTCCACTATACAAATAGAGAACTGAATAATAGACATGTGGTTGAAAATGACTTGACATACCTGCTGCTCCTGTCCAGTAGGCTTACTTCTATCTCCAGCATATTCCACATTATCAGTGGTTGTGTGTGAATTTTCTATGCTCTGATATGCAGGACCAGAAATCTTTTCGTAGTTAAGGGAAAATGATTGATCAGTACAGTGAACATGTTCTTCTTTGATTTCCAAAGGCCCTGATCTATTCCTTAAAGCATCAGTGGGACTTGGTGTGTTCAATGGTACAGATGCTTGATTGCTACTCACATCTTTAGCAGACCAGAGGCCATCAGAATTATCAAGACTTGCATGACCAAATATAGGGTCATCATTGCTGCAAAATCATCACTTGTGAGAATATTCAATCAGATAGATGCCATTGTAAGATACAAAGACTAACTATAAGATAGATGCATGTCTACAATTGTTTACTCTTACTCAGGAACTTCGGTATTTTTTTTCCAATGTTACCCATCATGTGCACATATAATGAAAGTCAAGGGGTAGTAAAACTACCCACTGACAATCATCAACTTTTAAAAATTAGAAACATGAAGCCCCGTTTCCTAGTTAAAGTAGTAAAGGTCTTCCAAAATTTCACATCATAATCATTCCTTTTTCACTTTGAATGATTTCTTTATTGTTGCAGCTACAATGGCATAGCTGCACATAGGTTTCACAGGAATAAATTTGAAGGAACTTAAACTAATATGGAGCAGTCTGTAAACAGTTGTAAAAAGTGATGAATACAACAGCTAGGTAACGGCAGAGTTTGGTCCATTTTAGACTTTGGAAATTCAGACAGAAATGAATCCAAATAAATCCAAGACTTTTATGATCATAATGATATAGAATAATATAGGCAATCTTCTTTACCTGAAAATCCGATCAAGGTCATCAAAACTTCCTATGTTAGCCCAGTCATAATCAGCAAAATCACCCTGTTCTTTACCTTCGTCGGCATTTTGATAAAACTCGGCATCCCTTCCATTCTGTGTGGTCTCTTCTGTCAAACATTTATACAATTAGGAATGGAAAAATATAGCTAATATCATGCATGTTCATTATTTTTCATATTATGACAGTGGGATGCAAGCACAAAAAAAATCAGCAGACAGACGCCTGCACAAACAAAAATGCATAGGCAAATATGCGACATGCTATCTACTAACAATTCCAGCAATTAGCAATTTTATCACCTCTTGATGTACCGAGTTTTCTAAGTTCACCTTGATATTTAGAAAGTTCAGTACTCAGAGAATCCTGATCAATTTTAGCTGCACTGGATAAAGACAAGTCAGAGCATGAGTTTGCCACATATCCTGAGGCGAATTGTCTTCCATTATTGTCAAGGTTCGAACTGCTTCCTAGTTTTTCATCAAAATCAGTTTTCGTCTCGGGTTGCTTCCGCTTGTTAAGCTTACACACAGCTGGTTCCTGATTCACTTCTTTCTTGTTTTTAAGATCTTCACTTGCCTCTGGAGACGGCACAATATGATCATCGCCCTCACCTCCCTCATCCCATATTATATTAGCAAGCTGAAAATTTTCCATTATTAAACAATGACATTATTGACGGTAAGTAAAAAATAAGAGTACTCTTTAGATGCTGATAGTAGCAACATAAGTAGGCACAAGGAAGAAGTGAAATGCATGAAGAATAAGGATTAGACAATAGAAAATTCTACGTCCGCTTTATAACCAGGTTTGACATATACTGAGAAGGAAAAGACATTATGGGTTTGTGTGTCTGGATTATAAATCAGATAATATTACATATACACCTGACATCACAGTAAGGGAAGCCTTTCCTTAAAAAGTCCAAACTCTCTAAACAAACATAGCCAAGGTCAAAACTAAGGATCCCATAATACTTTGTAACAGACATGTTTCCTAGTTTAGTATTGAAATTTTTGTTTTCAAGTCATAGCTGGTAACAAATCCTACTTCATGGAAAAAGATTGCTAAAGATTATCACAGTCATGAGTTCCAAAGTGCGTCACAAAAATGAGTCTTCATCATCCAAATGCGCAAATTCTGGGTTCTTCTTCTTTGGAACACTAATTCTATTATATCATATGAACTAATCGTACGAAGTGATAATCCCAAAGTACAAAATAAAATATTGTCCCAATAATTACATGCTAACGCGGTGATATGTACATAAAAGGAAAAAAGTGAAGAAAGAAATATTATATCCTAAAATAGTGTTATTTACATATTTACATATTTACAATAAAAATGGCAAATGTGTATATTACAAACTCAAATAGCACACTGACTAAATATAACACCCCACAAACAATATATTGGATATAGTAGTGTACCAACAGCCATACATATATCAAAAGTATTGCATATAAGGTAAAATGACCTGGACTCTCCCTCTGAGTAAATCTTTTCATAGAACACTTGCTTAGTAACCTTTTTGTTCACTGTTTGTTATTTCCTATCAATTATGACTAATTTCCTGAGGATGACCCTATATATTTTCTCCTGTCAATTACAATTCATTATCTGTGGGATGGTCCTTATTTTTTTCTCTACTGGTTACTACAATTAATTTAATTATCTATTTAGCGATTTCTATTTATTCGCTCACTTACCTGTTTATCCACTAAATATTCCTTCAATTGGCTGCTAGTAAGTAGTAACAGCTTTGAGACCTAATCCAGTAATCCTCTACTTCCATCCCTGCTCCTCTAAACATAGACCTAGCTTGCTAACAGGATGCTTTTTCCCATCTTTGTATTTAGCCTCCTACTTTCTCACTTCTGATAGTAAATGATAGCAACGAAATATTTTCAATTTGACTCCATGCATGAACTTTAAACATCTCCCTCACAAAAAAAATAAAAAATAGAGCTGCACATAAAATTTCAACTGAAAAGGAAATCTGTAGTTCGAAACTGGGCAGGTTGTAGAAACCTTGACTGCCAATGGGAACAACGGAAGGATAACAATGTTCAAAAGTCATGGAATCAGATGTAAGGATGAGCAATAAAAATCTATTAGTACTTGCTGCTTATGTCCATGTTTTATAAAAGGACTGATTCTACATTTAACCATGCCACTTTACTATACGTAATAAACAAAAGTGACAAATCCAAAAGCACCTGACAATCTGATAAAGTTTTTCCCCCCAAAAGATATACATCATCACATGACACATACTGTTGATTTTTCTCATCTTTCTTTGGACTCCCTGACAATTATGATAACCTCCGATCTCCATTACACTCCATGAGTACAAAACTTGATTTAAGGCATCTAGTAGTGACTAGTCATGAGATACAAACCATCTTGTATTCTCTTTTATAACCATTCCCACATCAGAAACAAAGCCCACAAATTTAGCATAAACCTTCAGTCCTTCACTCAGAAACCTACTGCTGAAACCCTATTCTTAACCTACTGTTTGGTGCAATAGTAAGATATAGGAAAATCAGTTCCCACGATATTGCTTGTTAGATAAGTCTAGTCTAGTCTATTGTATATCCTCGTCTCTTTTAACCATATAAACCTATATCAACTATATTCAACTTCGGAAAATTCTGAACTATCACAAACAGAATGGCAAATGCAGAAACTTATAACATGATTTTCCACATCTGAAAAAATACTTTCAAATAATTTCCTAACTGAGAGGAACCAAATTCAAATTCAAGACACCCTTCTCAATTATTTCCCCTTTGACTCTCTGTATTTGTCATTAACTAATATAAGCCTAACTAATGCTATAACCATTAAAAAAAATAAAATAAGGCGGCTTCTAGGACGAGGAATTATAAGAGTTGTTAAATGGCGACGCAATACCACTATAGCATAGTGAAATTCGGACAAACCACTACAGATCCACGATATGCTATTTAGTATAAAATGTTGTCAAATAGTTGCTATAGCACCATTGTGTCACAGATTTTAACAATCCTATATTTTCCACTATCCCTGATTGACAACATTTGGAAGTATCACATATGGTCTGTGGTAGACCAACGAGTGAAATTGTCTGGAACTATATCAACTCTCTACGCTACTCTCCATAAGAAGAATCTCCTGCTATTATTCACCCTCACAACCAAATGAGACGGTGACCTAGTCGGTGCTGGTTTGGAAAAAAAAACTAATGCCTCAAAAATCAAATTATATTTGTTTTCTCTCTATTTTTTAAATCGAATCAACACTGATCAGGTCACTGTGTACCGAAGCGACGATGTGAACCGACATCAAAGTTTCAAGCGATTATCAATCATTGGTCCTCGGTAGACCTCATAGAAACTTGCCCACTAGCAATCACCTCAAAACTAATTAAGAACTATCCACACTATCTATCTAGATCAGAGGTTTGTTATACCTCCCAATAATTGCTCCTTAACCATGAAGCACAGATACTCCCCAGATTAGGTGTGTCCCGTGTCAGATACTTATCCTGTCCACACTACCACGACACCCATGAAGCACGGATACGGACACCGGACATGGGCACTGACACGCCGACACAGCTAATAATTTGAAAAAATCACATAATTCAGTGTAATTACAAGTGTCGGTGTCGTGTTGGTGTCGGACACGACACATGTCCGTGCTTCATAGCACGACACCGACTCATTTTCTCAAACTATTATCAATGTCAACATGTCTGAGTCTGTGCTTCATAGCTTCTTAAGATCTTTAATTACCAAAAACATCATAATAATTTTCCAAAAGTAAGCTTATCATCAAATTTTCCAACTACACAAACAACACTTCAATCACATAATTTCATGTTCATATCAATAACAAGAATCTCATCACATCTAATAACACCTAAAAAAATCACAAAATAAATAAATAGAACTCAATTATTGAGTTAGAACAAAATTCATAATGAAAAAAAATCCAAAATTAAATATTAAAAAATGTACTAACCTCTTCGTCGTTCCAATCAAACATTTCTTAAAAATTGAGCAATGCAATTCACAGATAAAAAACCAGAATCAAATACTAGACGTAGAGTTAGCTCAATCATCGCCGGATTCAGCACAAGCTCAGAGAGAAACGCACACCATGAAACAAAACAGCGTCGTTTCACAGTTTTCACACAGTGAGAGAAGTAGAAAAGAGATAGAGAATAATACGGTAATTGATTGAAAGAAAACAGAGAGAAGAAGAAGAAGCAGCAGCTTTCAGTTGCAAAATCCACAAAGAAAACGGTAACGGAGTTTCTAGAGAGAGAAAGAGGTGAAAGGCTTACACGTGGAGAATTCCAAATAATGTTTTTTTTTCTAATAGTTTAAATTAGTTTTTTTTGGTAGTGAGTTTAAATTAGTTTTTTTTTTATCGGGTTTGAACCCGAACTATGCATTGTTTATGCCAACTAAGATAAGTTCACGATAATAATTTAAATTAGTTTGATAGTAAGTAATACACTCTAAGATTAATTTATTGATTTTTTGTTGTCAAACAGTTTAGTGGTCGGAGCTTACGCATTTTAAATATGAAGAAATAGATGTCTGTAGTTCGAACATCAGCCCCTAAATATATGTCCCTCCCAGTTGAGTTTTTTTTTGTTGATAATTTCTACCAATTGAATTAAGTTTATGGTGACATTGACTTTTTTTCTAATAAGTAATACTACTATAACTTTTTTAGAGAGTAAGTAATATAATTTAAATTCAAATTTATTTTTTTACTAATTAAATACAATTTTACTATTTTTTTAAGGAAACTAAATACAAATTTATTAGTAGGTAATATTAGTTCGAAATCTAATTTAATTAAGATAGAAGATGTTTTTTTATTATCTCATCCAAACGCACTTGATCTTTTAAAATAAAAATGTTTTTAAATTTTTTTGATAAATACGATATTTGGTTTTTATAAGGAAGAT
>Ga0228711_1005474_pt1 | contig 19310 bp, 10 predicted proteins | sample MedpolnodulmetaG_2_FD_177996 | JGI IMG/M metagenome (GOLD analysis project Ga0228711, IMG submission 177996) | Root nodule microbial communities from Medicago polymorpha collected in Santa Monica, California, United States - brown nodules | ecosystem: Host-associated > Plants > Roots > Nodule... | reverse complement strand
TTTTTTTTTAAGTTTTTTTTTTTTTTTACTAATCTTGCTTCTCAAGCACTTGATTTGTGGACTTTTTTTTTTTAGAGACGATTTATGGACTTGTTTCATTTATTATTAGTAGGAGTTATTTTTAAATTTGTTATATAATGATATAGATTATTATTATTTTTTGAAAAAGGTATACATTATTATTATTATAAGGGTATGGGCTGGCTTTTCCTATTCCATGAGCAATGACCACTCTATTTTGTTTGATGATGATCGATAATAATGCAATTGGGACCCTTTTTTCATAAAAAAGAGATTAGCACATCAATGAAAAGTCATATATTAGTAGTACTATATAGATAGATTAAATAAAGTTACTTTAGCAGTTGGATATGTGGAATTTGCAAGCTATCCTTACCAAATTCCATTGACGTAGGTGACTGTGAGTCTCATAGCTAGCAGTACTAATTAAACTTTCACTAAATCTTTTAATTAAGTTGACTGGATTTTCTTGTTGGTGCGGTCTACACTCGTTATATACTTAAAATTGTTTGGGATCATGCTTTCGAACTCTTTTGTCTTTACATTTAGTCTTTTTATTTTTTAACAAACTAAAATGAAATAATATAGTGAACATATGACTTTCTCTAACATAAAGAGTGCGTGGTTAATCAAAAGTATGTTAGAACTTTACAAAATCACAAAAAAGCAACAAAACAACACCAATAAGGCTACCCCATATACAACATAGGGTTAACTTCCAATGGTTAATATCGAAAGGAATACTTAAATTTTTGCTTTCATCCACCAAAAAGAAACAAGTTTAATTCTATCAAACAATTTAGGTAACGTTTTGGTTTTTTTTTTTTGTCAAAAACAGCGTGAGTTGCATTCTTTTCAAATAACCCAAACTAAAGTTAACCAAACAATATACATGATGTTCTTCAAATCTTCTTGTGAAGCCACACAACGAACTAAAATAGAGAGCAAAACCAAATAATTGAAAAGGAGTCACTGAAGAAACGCCCATCCATTGCAAAATAAGAATCCAAATGCTTTCAAAATGATTACACCTCAAAAAACAAATGATTCACTAATTCCTCTTGATTGCAACTTGAGATACATACATTCAAATATGGTTGAAGAATTTCGCGCATAGCTAGGTCCTTTGTAGTAATATGGTTCCTAAAAAACCGCCACGCAAAAATAGACACCTTTAAATAAAACGTTTTATTCCATAAGTCGTCATGATTGGTTGCCGTCAACAAATGATAGATCCCTCGAACATTATAGATTTTGTCGGTGGATAGCTTCCACCTCCAAAGTCATCAACACCATCCTGCAACACAATATTAGCTAGAAGAGTACAACAATCTCCACATCTTCTCCTCCCCTGCAAATAAATGACGCCACCACTTGCAGCCATCACGCCACGCCCTAACCTCCACATCCAAAAATTATTCATGTTTGCAATTAGTTTCCCAACAATTTAATAACATTTTATCGAATATGAGATTCAGATATTTATTTTCTTGTCATTAATTTGTCATTAATTTACAGTAAATTTATCTACCGTCATTTTGATTATATGCAGTTTATGCTTTGTTGGCATTTCAAAGTTTGCTTTTGTTTAGTGTCCGGTTTCTATCATCTATGCATGTTTATCCTCTCATTGTCAAAATGGTGACAGTCTAGATTTGATTCCTTTTTCTTTTACTTTCATTTTCCTTTTAAACTTTCATATAGATTAAATACATATCAAGATGTTCTCGTGAGCTTATCTCAGTTAATAGAGACATTGCATAATATATGTAAGATTTGGGGTTCAAACCTCTGCCACCAACAAAAAAATAAAAATAAAATACACACCAAGATTATGAGACTTGTATTGAAAAAATTGTTAACAACGTACATTTTTTTTAATGAACTAGTAATTTTTGTTAATGAAACAACTCAAATCTTGTGCTAAGCCATTTAAAAACAAATTTGTGCTACAAAAATTCTTCTTAATATTAAAAAAAAAGTGACAAGAGAAAAAAAAAATTATACAGTAAAGATTATCAATTATCGTATTTGTGTTCCATGTTTGTGTTCAAATAGCATTTGTTGATTACTCGTTTGGGATTGACCTAGTGGTTGGATTTGGGATCTTGGAGTTTGCTCATGTCAAGGTCTATGGTTTGTAAATGGATAGTGCGATTGATATTAATCGGTTTTTGAATCGGAAACCGAGTTTAAAAAAAATTGCATTTGCTGATTTGATCACAATAGCATATATTATATATGTGTTATTGTCTTGATGTAAAAAAATAATTCGATGATCATCATTTTGAAAGTGACTCCTAGAATTCATATTCGTGAATCATGTGGGATATATAGATTGCTAGCTAGTGCGAAACCACCGAAAGCAGCCTACAAGGATTAGTATTTGGCAACAAATGGGTATTATTGCCGTATCGATATTGTATTTGATTTGTATTGGGGACTTTGTTAAAGAAGTCATTTTCATTTGTACCCTTTTGTAATTGTAATTTTGTACAGCTCACGCTCAACACTATTCATTTTTATTGATTCTGTAAAACTGATTAAAAAAAATGGAAATAGCTCGAAACTGAATATTATTTGATATGTTTTGAATGTTCTTTTGTAAAAAAAAAAATGTTATATAAAGTGAATCTTATAACCTCACCAATGCATCGTGATCTTTATTCCCCTCAGCTATTTTTGATTGACTGCCACCCTTTACTAAGACTTTTCGTAAATTCCATTCTGATGCAATTTTTAATTGGTTGGTTTCTAGTTCGCGATGTTTTCCTTATAATTTGCTTTGCTGTGTTTAGCAACGATGTTTGTAAAAACTTCGGATTAAACCGAATTTTGAATATGTTATTCTAAAACAAACCAAATTGAACCACTTACATATATACTTTAACACTTAGTTTCTTTTTTATTAGTATTATATGTTATATTTATCTATTATTCTTTAGTTTTTAACTACTTAATATTACCTATTAGTTTAATTATTATTTTTTACTATTTCATACACTTCAAAGATAATCATTGTTATTTTATAATATTAATTTTTAATAAATCATATGTTGTATTTTGCATTAAACATATTATTTTACTATATTTTTGTAATATTATTATTAAAAATAAAATTTACAATTTGAAATTTGAATATTAAAAAACAATCCAAATTAAATTGTATTAAATTAAATAAGAAAGATCGATTTTTTAAAATTAGTCATTCAAAATTGAACCACATGTAACTTTATCTTTTAATCAGATAAAATTTTGTCTCAAAATGAAACATCACGAACACATCTAATATCTACAGTTGATTGATGAAAGAGAAAGGTGGAGGAGGAAAACTTGATAATATTGTGTTAATATTATTTTTAAAATTTTCATAAATTATAAATTATGCATCCATCTAGAATGTAAGTGTTTGATTCAAGAATATTTTGATGAGATGGTAAGAGATCTTTTTTAACTTAATAGAGATTTTGGGTACATACTCAACCGTAGAAATACAAGATGTTAAATTTTTCGAGAGAAAAGATTTATCATCCATTATGATGTTAGTCAACTCGATGAATTAATCTCTAATATTGCTGTATATATCCTGTCATAATGTTATTTCCTAGTAATTTACTGAAGGATCAACATGAAAATCTAAATAACTTTTATCCTTGAAGCGTTATTTTCAGTATAAAAAAAAAGCTAAGAAAGTTAGGTAGAGTCGATAATGTAGCTAATAGCTATAGTTTAATATAGATTGCTAGAGATTCTTAAAAACTACGGCACTCAAATCATGTCAACCAAAGTTGTCATTGTTAAGTGAATAGTAATGAAGCTACTCATCTTTTAGTGGGAAATATGCTCTCAGCAGGAATCTATCACCTATTGTTTTTGGTGAATACTAGGTGCTTGTTTTGTACTTGTACGTAAGAGTAGAAATATATCAAACATGCCTGTTTTATTTCCCAAAGTTAAGACCTCAGTTAAGTGTTAGAATGTTATTCCCTCTAATTTAATTAATATAAGCCTTTTTAAGGTTTAACTTGTGTGTAAAAGTCGATCGAGTCATAACTTTGGACAGGCTTTTTTTAGCAAGTGAACAATTTTGAGGTGTTTAATGAGCAACCAACTTAACTTATAAAAGCTTGACACCATATTTAAAGTCCTTTTTGGTCTTGAGTAGGTCATAGGATAGAAATTAAGTCCACATCTAATAAGTTATAGGCTAAACGCCAAGTATTAATGTAGGCCAAGGTGTATACAATTAAGAAAAATTATAATAAAAATCCATTGTTAAAATAATCAAAACCAGTATAAAGATTTTGTATGTGGATAATCAACTATATAACCATTCAACCTCAAACACAAATGTCAACAAAATGTCAAAATTGAAGTAAATATTTACATGTGCTGATGAAAGCATCATTATGAATTTTCCTACAACTTTTGAATCAAATTAAACAGGATTTTCCTACCTCCACATCTCCCAACTACTGCTATCTTTTAGCTTCTTGGAATATTGATTAAGATATACTAGGACAATCATATTTCTACATGGAAAACCAAGGTAAATGATTCCGATTACCACTCAAATAGTGAAGAGAAGAAAGGAAAAACATAAACCTGGAACTGGTCAAGAAAAAGATAATAACCTCTTAACTCCAATATTATTACATTCAAACCCAAAATTGATATAGTATTATGCACGAGGTTTAGATAAATCATTTTACCCAAACTTCCCCATGATGACACATATAGTCTAGATTTCAAGTTTTAATATTCACTTCAAGAAGTATCTAAAATTGCAAAGTTGGAATGTTAGATATCCACGATGTTTCAGTTGCTCAATTAAGCATAAAGTAAGACATTTCTAAACACAATTAAATCCATTGGTCCGGCAATGAAGTACTTAATTTCGTGAAGCTCATCAGTGTGTCGAGAGTAGGGGTGCTCAAATCCAAACCGATCCAAAATAAAACCGTAAACCGATCAAAAAAAATTGAAAACCGCAAAAAACCGAATATTTTTGGATGTGTTTGGATGTTATTTTGTATAAACCGCTAGGATTGGATCGGATTTCGGATCACTTTTTCAAAACCGAATTGAACCGAACCGAACCGCAAAAGGTAAATATTAATACTTATTTATTCTTTTATTAGTATTATATATTGAATTATTATATTGCTTGTTGGTTTTTAATCTTATATATTGCACTAATTTAATCTATATTATTATTACTTCATATGTTTAAAAAATAATCGATGATTTACGTACTATAGTTTTAATGTTTTAATATATTTTGCCTCAAACCAATTATTTTACCGTGTGTTGTGTAACATTAACGTTAATAAAAAAATTATATTCTTAAAAAAAGTAAATAAAAATATTTGTATTTTGCATTTTGGATATCCAAAAACCAATCGTTTCGGATTTTTTTAGAATAGTCATCCAAACCGAACCGAACCGCTTGTGATTTGTATTTGGATCGGATGACATTTCGCCTCAAAACCGATCCAAACCGAACTGCGAACACCCCTAGTCGAGAGTGTTGGACACTCCATTGATGAGAAAAGAAGCTCGGCTATGCAACAGGTAAATTATGATCCCCAAAAACCCGCAGAAACATGCAATAAATAATACAAGCCAGTCAAGGAAACCGTCTTCGAAACTTTGTCTTCGAAATACAACTTTTTATTTTTGTTTTAACAATAATTACACAACTTTTTATTGCAAAGTTAATTTTTTAGTACTTTAATCAATGCTCCAAAGGCAGTCATTAACATTCTCCACTCCTAGGTTAATAAGCAGCAAGAATGAAACAACCATTTCAACCACAGTGAATAACTAAAGGTTTAGACATTTCATCAATTTTGCCAAAATAGAAATTGAAATATAATAGAAGGAAGGGTACGTTTGAAGCATAGGTTAGATATTAAAAGGTAGTAGAGCTTAAATACTCGTATAAAACATGAATTTGACCCAAAATGACCGGATGCAGTATCATCAAAATGTGCAGAAATTAAATCACTCCACTACAGCTCAAGAAAATACGTTTAACACCTGCATTGCTCCATTTTAATGAAGTTGCAAATGAGAACACGAAGCAGTACATGAAGAGCTCTAGTAACCCTACAAATATTTAACATCTCATTTTGCTGTTTTGCATAAACTTGTACCCATCAAATATTTCCTTCCCATTGCTAGTAATCTGAATATACTCTAATTATTATTCTACAACAGGCAAATTTAATAGGTACATTACAAACACACTTTGAACAAAATTTTCTACCTACATTTAACATGGCCAAAACCATGCAGCAATGAAATGCAGATATTCTCGCCCTTCAGGGCCCTATCTCTAAAGTCTCAAGTTGGTGTAGATGTAAGCAAGTAAAATATATCGAACATTTTGAGGATGAAATCTAAACAACAAAAAAAAGGAAATGACAGAATATTCACTATCATTAAGTCGATTGCATGACTCTAATCAGAAACAAAAGTTCAGGGCAGGTACACAAACAACACTTTGATGTATATGAAGACATAATACTGAAAATTCGGACCACACCAGCAAAATTGAAGGTCCCTTCTGCAACATTGAAACATGTTTCTTGATACAAGACTAAGCACAGAATTTTGCAGCATAAATCTCATGAGAAGTTGCTAAACATATTCTGACAACAATCTAGCAAATCCATTTATGTACGCCTATGTTTTGTTTGTCTCTTTCCCATTATTCTGGGGATTAAGCTCATTGTCATCAAAATATTCTTCAAAAAATTCTTCATCACTATCCTCCTCATGATCATCATAATACTCTTCATCCTCGTCATCCTTACCATTTTGAAGAAAAATTGATTCATCATTTGGTTGCTGACCTCTTAAACTTTCTTGAATTCGATCACATATGGCAGTCCCCTGATATATACCCATGCAGTGACAACCAACAGAGAAAAAAGTTTAAAAGCTAGGTATTAATTATCTTGCATAATGAAAGTCACATAATATTTCTGCATAAATTAGCTCACCATCTTATGGCAACCTTCTTCAAACATTTCTAGAAACCCAGCAACCATACGATCAGCATTTTCCACCCACTCATTCCGATGCATACCAGCATTCTTTGCGACAGTTTGGATCTAGATGAACAAAAAAGATGTGTACAACGATCAAAATTCCAATCCACTGCAGGTAATTTTAAAATGTATAGTGCCATAAATTATAGTTGCGAGTGAATGTTCATAGCCTACTGCACAAATATTTGAGGTCCTTAAGTTTTGACAATCTACTTTCTCAACAAGAATCTCGACGATTCACTGTTGTTTCACCATTAAACATTGCCTTCACATATACTGTCAAACAAAGTTAAAATTATGGCTACCTTATATGGTAGTACCCATGCATCCTACTCCTTCTCACGATCTACATTTAGCAAAGTGAGTGTCTCCACTTCTATATTCATTGGGTATTTGGGTCATTTACCCACTCTTTTATTTACCCCCACAAAATTTTACAGCTCATGGGATGCGAACAAAAAAGGATCATTAAAATTGTTTAGCGTTAACAGTTCCTTAAACAACCATTGCAAGAAAAATACAAATGTAAGTTTGACGGCAAGAGAAGCGCAAAGAACCTAATAGTTGAACTTGTGGAAGAGCTACTGCTCCATCAAAGTAATAAATAGGGAAGAGAAGCGAAGTGCTAGAGTGCATCACTTCTACTTCTCTGCCACAGCTAGAACTACCATTTTATGATCTTTTTTCACTTCACAACCTTTTCCCTTGCCCCATCCCAAGTGCATGCACAGTGAACTATACAACTTAGTCAAATGATATGGCATATAATAAATTATAGACCTTTTACACCAACCTTTTCTTGCTGTTCTCTTACTTTCTCCTGCAAAGTTTTCAGTCTCCTATTCACGCGCAATCGCTTTTCCTGTTCATTTTAAATACCAACATGGAAAAACATAAGCTCCTCAAATGGTAGACAATATTAAGGACAATATAAGAGTGAACAATTCAGTCAATTGTGTATCATATAACAAGATATCAACCAGATATAAACCAAAATCACACCTTAACATAGCTCACACCAAGGTCTTTTCTTGAGTACCCACGATCCAAGTTACGCAGCACATACTGGTTATAGTCTTTCACAATCCTCATTATTATATCTGATGTAGATATACCTTCAGTCCGTTGAGTTTCCTTAAATCTTCCAACTGCCTTAACCTGCATCGAAATAATACAGCACATTATATATGCAGTCCCAATGAAATTTAAAAGAAAATTAAGGAAAAAAGATAATGAAATTTACTGATACATACAAATTCATAAACATCATTTGCAGCACCACTGGTATCAGCATATCTGTCAACATTTCATTGCAAAACCCAAGGCATTAGCTATATAATGCATTCAAATGCTTAAACAGCATGCCGATAACAACATAGGTCTATAAAAATAAAAACCAGGATTACAAACTCAAACAGTACCGAAGAACTATGTGATTGTCATGTAAAACCCAGGATTTAAAGGGAATACACTATTGGTCGGTTTAAACCAATTCTACACTAACATCCAATTAAAATCTACTAATTTACCACATCACCCGACTCGTGTAACTACGTTTTAAAACTGATGATTTGACGTGGCATAATAGAACACTCTCATTAGATGTCGTGTAAAACTAATTTGCACTCTGGCGGTGTACTTTATCCCCTTTAAACTAAAAAAAAAATAGCCTAAGAAGATATCCATTTTAATTGCTGTTATACCATACATGGCAGGATAAGTTGAAAAGCATTTGGCATAGGTTTCATCGTAAAATCACACTTAACACACTTGTTTACGTCAAAATTATTTCCCGATTTTCAAATATAACTTTTACTTTATAAGCTTCACATCTTTCCATGAATAATAAACACATAGTAATGAATTAAATTGGAACAAAGGTACAATTCTAAACTTTTAGAACATCGTAAAATGGAAAATAAAAAATACTTATACAGCATAAAGCTCAGACACAGACACGTCAACAACTATATATAATAATGTGAGCAAATGACGTAATTCAAATGTAATTATTTATGTCAGTTTCGTGACGGACACGTCTTCATTCAGAAGTGTTAGTTATACATAGCTTATAAAAATATAAAAAACGAAACGAAATCTTACGGAAGAGAATCATGAGCAACAAAATCAATCTTATTTTTATCAAGAAACTCTTGATTAATAACCCAAGGTGCATCAGGTATGACTTCATCCACCCATCTACACACAAAAAAATAAAAAGTAACACATAAATTAGTTACAATTATAATTACATTAACAAAAAAACGCAAATACAAGAAACACAATAACAATATTATATACTTGCAGTGACGAAGAGACTCATAACGTTCATCTTCAGTCATAACGGTTTTCCCTTTATACTTATGTGTCACCGCATCGCTACAGCATCCAACAAGAAGATACGTATTCGGAAATCTACAATTGAATGAAAAAAAAAGTGATTATATAAATAATCGATTAATTGAGGAATAATTAAGTAGAGAATGAAGAGTAATGGAGATTACGATTTTTTGGCTTGTTCAAGAGAACGAGCATGGCCGAAATGGAAGAGATCGTAGATTCCATCGGCGTAGACACGAACGGGGCGGTCTTCAGGCGGAGGGAGGTGAGGGATGGTGGAAGATGACGTCATGTTTCCGATCCCGATTGATTGATCGGTTTTTGTTCGGTGTTTTTTGCTTTTTCTAATTTTCTTACGCGAGTTTGTGATTCCGCGTTGTTTCCGCTTTTTTATTTATTTTTAAATTTGTGTGATACCGTTTATTTTTTCTTGCCTTAAATTGAACACAAGTTCCTTTCGTAAAAAAGATACTACGTGTGGTACTAGGAATATTCCTCAAATTTCTAGCTGTGTCTATGACGTGTGAAACTTTGTGTTTTTTTTTGGTAATCAAAAGTTCATGTGAATTAGCTTTGGGACTCACCAACGTGAGATAGACGACCTCAAACTTAAAAGAATATTTACACAAATATTTATAAACCGTTTATCAAAAAATCATCGCATCGACAACTTAATTGCTTTAAGTGGGGTTAGATTGAAATACAAATGTTAGAACAATGTTGTAAGTAGCTCTATTTGTTTGCCTATGGATACAAGCTAGATTGTAGCCAGGCATTATAGGAGATAAGAGGCCTACAATTAGACAACATGGTATCTAGTTTGTTCAAGTAGTGATCAAGATTTGATGCCGCATTAAAAACATTTGACAATCACTCTCAAAATTGACCTGCTCTAAGCCATAGTTTATAACAATCTCGATGTATGTTGTGGTGATGTAGCCTCGCATTCAGTCACTCAACCAAATGAGTGAAGAACTATGGAGTGAGCTTGGACAAGAGGACCTAGAATGTCGCTCAACCAAATGTCAATATTGAAATTATCTTCAGCTGAAAATAGAGCACAATCAATTACATTTCAACCAAATTTGGTTAGGTTTATTCCAGGATAAAATTTGGTTATGTTAGAATCCTTATGAGCGCGGTTGCAAAACATGTAGTCTCGAAGCGTGTCAAGCGCAAGGTTGATTGTCATTGATACATCAACCCGTCTCTGCTCCCAAAGGCAAGTTTAACGTCTGCTTTATAGCATATAACACATTTGATTTAACATTGGATGCCTCGGTTGTGCAGGTTGAATCTAGTAGGGAGGCAACAACGAAGTAATCTCCAAAAAAAATGTTTAATCTTCATGGCCTTTGTGGACAGTCATCTTGTCCCATTTTTGCCAATTCATACAACGACAGTTTGAACCCCAATAAAAGGAATTCATTATGCGCTCTATTTCTTCACCAAGAGTAGTAGGAAGAAGGAAAGCTCCTATACATTATGAAGGAATAGCTTGGGCTATTTCTTCACCATTTTATTAGAAGGATAATATGGTCAGTTTGCTTCAACCATATTGGCCAAGCTTTGATGAAGAATCCAAGAATTCTCAAAGCGAAATGGTTGTTTTGGTTTAATATGATTTTCTTGCTCGAGCGGCAGGAGAGGAAAGTGATATGAAGTGGCCTCACAAGGTTTAGTAGTCTATCTGAGGGGAAAAGAGAAGCCTAAGACGATGACTGCATATGCGATGAAGATGTTATTCCACCGCATGTAGGATGAAAATGAATTGAGTCAAATCAAACATAGTTTGGAACTTTACTTGACAATTAATTCGTTGAACTTGGTTTATGAACCAAATGAGTTGAAAATTAAGTTAAGCTAACTAAATGAGTTGAACATGAACTATATATAATTTGGCTCGTTTCATTCATGAGTTGTCTCGATTATGTGTTTGTGTGTGTGGAAATGGAAGAATTTTTGGAGGATTTTTCAGTTCTAATTGTGAAATTATGTTGGATTTTGTCTTTGTTACATGTATAAGTTTTAGTGTATTTTTTATATTATAGTTTCTTTATTTTGTTTTTAGGGCTTGTTACTTAATACAATATATGCTACTCTCTTAAAAAAAAAATACAATATGTGCTACTGCATAACGATGGTGTTATTTGTATTTAAAACTACAGTCAACTTATAACAATTGTTAAAAGTGCAGAATATAAACTACTTTTTATCTATATAATTCTTTTTTTTTTTACTTACAAATTACAATTGTTAAATGTTCAGCTAAATTTTATTCTTCCCTTAAGAAAATATATATTTTATTCTCATTATCTCTATGGGTAACACTGTAATAATGATATATTTTTTTATTTGTGTTATCTGAGATCTTCTTGGAAGAGTTTCTCGAATTATAATGGATTTTCATCTTCAATTTAACGATAGAAATAAATGAATTTTAATTTATTATTAAAAAGAAAAATTAAGATCTAACAACAAGACTTCAGTGTGATGATACATTTAGATTTGATGTTGCTTTATAGTACTGTCCTTTTGTTTTCCACCCATATTCTTTCTAATGTGATTACAACATGATACAAAACTCCAAAATTTTTTAACGTTGAGAGCCTGACTTTGATTAACAGAGTTGTTTATATGAAACTTGTCAATATTTTTTTTTTTACTAAAACAAACTCAATGCGTTTAATTCAAAATAGTGTTTGCGATACAGGGAAGATTGAAATTAAACTACTCTTTTTTTTTTTTTTGAAAGTGAAATTAATTAAACTACTCTTGAAAACTATAGTCATTGGTTGAACAAATTTACTTGTATTTCTATAAATAAATAAACAAAAATACAAAGAAAACTTTTATTTGGACTTAGTAAACAAATAAAAGTAACAAGCCTTGTTCAGCAAATGAATTTATCGACAAAGCAGTTGCAACTTCATACATATATCTATCGAACAAAGTCAGCCATGCATAACAAAGAAATGTTGAAGACCGATATTTTTCTTTATGTGTGGCTAACATGCATGCCTGGAATAGTTATTAAGTTTCTCTGTAAACAAGGATTGAAGGCATTGTAATAGGGGCTGACTAATATATTTCATAAATCACATCTAACACTAAAACAGTCATTGATTCTCTATATTTATTAAGTATGTCATTTATTTTCTTGTCAATTCAAATTTCTTGCAATTTATTTCCTACAATTTACTTTTCTCTACATTTAAATTTCACGCACTTCCTTTCTTGCACATTAAATTTATGACCTTTACACATTTATACAATTTAAATTTTTCCATTTACTTTTCAAAGCCATTTACATTTCTTCTACTTGTAAAAAATTTCCACTTTAGTCAAAATCACTTTTATGCATTTTGCACTTGTTGAAATGTTTTTACACCATTCACACTCCATTTTTCCACTCAACCACTTGCAGAAAGTTTTTACACTCAAATCATATATTTTTCTTCATTAATTTTGTTTAGTGTTTGCATTTTCAAAGACAGTTTAGACACTATTAATTTCTATGAAATATATGAACTTTACGACAACCGCTCAAACGCAACACTTCTTCCATTCTACAACTAGTATGCACAGTGGCGGGCGGAGGTAGGGGGGGGGGCATTTAGGGCCATGGTCCCCCCACATTTGCTTTTTTTATATGCTACAATTAACTAATTAACTAGGTTAAAATGATTAGTATGGTATGTATTAGGTGATCGTCCCCCCAATTAATCTAATTAATATGTCTATTTTCTATCAAAAAATGTATTTTTTTTTGCCATGTTACTAGATTAATTGACAACTAATATCAATAGTTTTATGCTTTATAATATTTTAAATTATCTCAAATTTTGCAAAATATATTGATATGGTCCTCCCCATAACAGATTTTAAGTCAACACTTGTATGTTGACTATACTTACAGATTAATTCCTCTCATACTAAATATAGTTATAAATTGCCCACAAGTTCTAACTTAACTTACAAAATTTTCCAAAATCGTTTGATCGGACGCAATGATCGGGGTTCGAACCCCGTCCTATATTTATGTGCGTGAGTTTATAAAAGTTTGTCAGTTCGTCTATCTATCAAAAAAGAAAATATTAGTTTAGGGTTTCTTATATACCTTTTGTTTTTGAACAATTATTTTTTAATCAAATTATGTTCCATATACTCGGTTCCTCTAGCTTTAAATTCCTGCCTCCGCACCCGAGTATGCAAATTGTTTGTGAATATGAAAGAGTGCTTAAATTCGTATTTGTTTATGCAACTGTTTCAAAGCATCTCATGTGTGATACATAGTTAGTGTTAATATACAATGTAACAAAAAAAAAAAATTTCTATTATACAAGGTTTTAGCATATTGTCCTTTATAATATTATTTATTATTGATGTATGGTAGAGACATGGAGATAAATGATCAATTGAATATTGTGGATATACCTTATATTGAGAGAAAAAATGATTTTTTTTTTTTTTTAGAGAATTGAGAGACAAAATGAAGTTAAGTGGATTTGATCTATGTGAGAAAAAAAATCTAAAAATAGATTTATTTTTATCCTCGATAAAATTGATGTAGCTTGGGAATAATATAAGATATTTATATTGTCCAATATGAGTATTTCTCAATTATTTTAAGCTCATTACAATCAGTTAGTTTATAATAAAAATATTTTAGAAGATTTATCTCAAAATGGATTTATTATTATATTTATCGAAGATGTTGCTACTTAAAAATCTAAGCATACATGGATAATCTATTATTAGATCGAGATTTTTTTTTAAGAATATTATTGGGTCGGGTTTGTTAGTCTAAATTTGATAATGGAGAGGATATTGACTAAAACAAATTATTGTCCATTATATTTAACATAAGAAATCTTGGGTCTTACAATTATTTATAAACTAAAAAAATAAATATTGGGTCTTCGTTATTTGTTAAATATGCATCAACTTACACTTTTGACGAATACCCACTAAATGATGAGGTTATATATCTTCCTACTAAAATACCCCTGCATACACACGTATTGTAACAATGCACATTTTTGATAAATTAATTATGGTTAATTTGATAATTTGTATGATAATTATTTTGAAATTTTAATCAATGACAACTTGCTCCATGTATGACAATTCGACATCTTTAGTGACAATCTTCCTTTTCCACATGTCACACATAAAAAACAGTAATTGATGGTAAAATACTAGCAAGTGTATTGGTGTGTTCGGATGGATTTCCAAGGTTTTCCTTTTTGTTGCGTTTTAATGACTTTTTGAACAATTTATTTACAAAATTTGACCAAAAAAACATAAACTATCTACTTTTACTCTAGAATGACACTAAAAGACGACTAAAATTCCGATACGGGGGAGGGAGGGAGGGAGAGAGATAAAGTCTGGTAAGGAAAAGAGAGAGGTGACAAATATCAGTGGGAAGATAAAAGAGGGAAAGAGGAATGAGAAGAAGACGGGGAAAAAGAAGTATGATCGTAAAAGGGCAAAAAGTGGAAGAAAAAGAAATAGAAAAATCAAGATAAGTGTGACAAAGTTATAAAAAGAAAAGAGAGATTGATGGAGTAAAACTATTGAGTATGAACATATAGAAACAGAAGCAATATGTAAAAAAAACAAGTAAATGACATCTGCACAACTAAAAAGGTGAGTGACAACAAAAAAGGTGAGCGACAACTAAAAAGGTGAGTTGCATCGTAAAATGAAATTATCTAACAAAAAGAGAGGGATTGATGGAGTAAAGGTATTGATAACTATGACCAAATATAAGAAATTGACGCGGTATGGAAAAAATGAGGTAAAGGACATCGACACATTGGATATAATTGTAAGTGACAGCTAAAAAGTCGAGTTGCATTGTGAAATGAAATTATCACATCAGATAAGGCGGTGAGAGACAACTAACAAGGTGAGTGACAACTAAAAAGATGACTGACAGCTAAAGAGGTGAATTGCATTGTAAATTGAAATTATGTGACGAGAGAGAGAAAGATATATATATATATATATATATATAGAGAGAGAGAGAGAGAGAGAGAGAGAGAGAGAGAGAGAGAGGGAGGGAGAGAGAGAGAGAGAGAGAGAGAGAGAGAGAGATTGACAGAGTAAAGCTATTGAGTGGTTATGACCATATATAAACTGACGCGGTATGGAAAAAGTTAGGTAAAAGACATTTGTAGAGAGGATAAAATAGTGAGTGACAACTAAAAAGGCGAGTTGCATGTAAAATGAAATTATCTCACAACAAATAGAGATTGGTGGAGTAAAGATATTTGTAGTTATCACCATATAGACACTGAGGTGGTATGGAAAAAATCAAGTAAAGGACATCCGCACAAGCAGATAAAATGGTGAGTGACAACTAAAAAGGCGAGTGATAGCCAAAAAACGAGTGACAACTAAAAAGTTATTACATTGTAAAATGAAATTATGTGACAAAGAAGAGAAAGATTGATGGAGTCAAGCTGTTGAGTTGCTATGTCAAGATTCAATCTAACGTGCTATGGAAAAAATTAGGTAAATGACATCCGGACAAATAGATAAAATAGTGAGTGACAACTAAAAAGGTGAGACAGCTAAAAAGACGAGTTACAACCAAAAAAATGTTTACATTGTAAAATGAAATTATGTGACAAAAAACAAAGAAATTGATGGAGTCAAACTATTAAGTAGCTATGTCAAGATTGAACTTAAAATGATATGGAAAATAATCAGGTACAAGGCATCCACATGATGCATAAAATAGTGAGTGACAACTACAATGGTGATTGTCAGCAAAAAAAACGAGTCACATTATAAAATACAAATTTTTTCAAAAACACCTATTTAGATAATAAATTTGTTCAATTTTCCCACATATCTTTATGCTAGTAAGTAAGTATCAAGGAGCATGAGACTTCACTGAAGTTCAAAATTAACAGTTAACACTGATGGTAGGTAATTCAACCTTTGTCATAGAGATCTCATAAAGAAGATTCATATGGATAAAATAACTCACTTGTTAGATTAATTAGCACTAATGATTTGTCCATTAAAAAGTTAAAAGCATCTGGCACAATTTTTATTTTATTTTTTGTTGATAGTTTAAACCGTAAATAACATTTTTTAGAATATAAGGAATTCCATTTTCTTTAAACCCCCTATTTTTATGCTAGTGATTTGATAAGGATAAATACAAATAGATGATTAAACAAAAAATTTATAATATTTTATTAATTTTTTAAATTTATTTTTTATTTTATTTGATTATTTTAACAATAACAAACATTCTTATATATTTGAGGTCAAAGCAAATAAAATAAAAAGGGCGCAAAATAAAAAGATTTAATATTTGATCGAGGTCAAAGAAAATAAAATGAATTCCTTATATTTTTTTTATTTTGAAAGAGATGAATTCCTTATTTTGTTTTGTGATAAAATCAAATGAGTCTTTTCACCAAAAAAGTAAAAATATTACACCGGTCAAAGAAAATTAATGTGATTCCTTATTTTCTTCTGTGTTAAAAAAAAGATTTTTTTTAAAAATAAAATAAAATGATTACACCGCTTCACAAAAAATCCCTAAAAAAAAGATTACATGGTCAAAGAAATAAATGGAATTCCTTATATTTTTTGGTAATAAAATTAAATGAGATTTTGACGCAAATATTAAAAATGGGCATTTCATTTAATAAGAAGCCCAAACCAAGTCTATTTGAAAATACATACTTGTTAGCATTTCCCTACTTTTTTTACTATTCCCCTGTCTTTGGATAATAGTCGTTTAAGGTTTATGCACGATTCTTAAGTAAATGATTAATTGTGTTGATTTTGATGGTAAAAGTAGTATCATTTACAAAAACACCCTTATTAATTGTAGTTAGTGGAGTAGTTAAATTGAATGAAATTCAATAAAAAATGGTATAACAATGGAAAGAAAAAATAAATGCTGCATTGATATTTTAAAGTGACAATTATTTTGAGAAAAAAAAAATGGGTAAAAACTAAAAAGACTATTATTGTGAGACAGAGGAAGTGTATGATAGACTTATGTTTTCAAGATAATATTTTTATTATGATTTCCTTAAACAATGTCATTAAGTCATTTGTTAATAACAAGATTTTTTTTTTAAGGAAAATGCTCACAAGTGTCCTAAACGCACTTGATATAAAACTTAGGGAAATGTTAACTTCTGCCCTTAAGGTACAAGTTAATGATTCAAATATAGAAATAATCTATTGGAATGTGTGCATTGCATCAAATATTTAGCTTTTTAAAGAATTGAATGCATAAAATTTTAGAAAATATTTCTTCTTTTAGGTTTCTTAACATGTGCCCTAATAACACAAATTAACACTACCCTAAAACTTATAGTAGCAACTTTACTTTGGAAATTGTGTATTCAACTTATTGAAAGATTTAAAGCAACTTTTTTTTACATAAAATTTAACAATTATTTACTTTTTTTACCGAAAAAGTAATAATCACACGAATTTTTATGCAAAAGTTACTACTATTAATTGCTTAAATAATGTCCTAAGAACACTTGCTAACATTTTTCTAAAGGGTTTTGCTAACCGGTGCCCTCAGGGCAATGATTAAGGAAACCAAAAGTAGTATATTTACATTAAATTCAACAATGTTTTGACTTTTAAAAAGTTAAATTTTTCACTTTTCATAATTTCCCAATACAATGTTTTTATTTTTATCATCTTAACCATTGCTCCAAGGACACTATTTAGCATTTCCCCTTTTCTAAAAAATAATAATCACATTTTTTAACTAATCATAAGTTAATTAAACCCTAACAAAGTAAAATAACACCCATTTTCTAGATTCCATGACAACTATAAAACCCCCCTTACCTCATTGTACTTGTACTTTGCATCTTTTTAAGAAACAACACAACATAGTTTCGCACTGAACTCAACTGAAAGAAAAAAAAAACCGAAACTCTCGCCGGAATAATCGCCGGAGTTTCTCACCGGCCACCGGCGAAAAAATAATCTTCCAGGTTTTCGTTTTTTGATTTTGAATTTTCATCGTGGCATTGCAAAAACTCAATTCAATTACGTTGCTGTAGATCAAACCTTCACTCTGCACCGCGATTCAATTTTTCTGATTTCTTTTTCGTTGTTAATTGTTAATTCAAAGTGTGTTTGAAGTTGCATTCATTCTCTGATTTCTTTTTCGTTGTTAATTGTTTAATCTATACAGTTTTTACAATTTTGCTTCGATTTTTGTTAAATGTTTATTTGCATGATAGTGTTATGGTTGAATCTTTGTTCGAGTAATTTGTTGAATCTGTCTGTGTTTGTTTCAGTTCAATTGAGAAGGCAGAAATGGATGAGTTTCGGGCAGGAATTGACAATGCGGATACTGGTCATGAGGCGAAAATGACCGAAAACACCCCGGCGATGAATACTTCGGATGAAATTCGAGGTGGTAAGATATGCATTCGAGTTATACAAATTTTGCATTAGAGAAATGATAGTTGGACAACCATTTGTGACAACTTTCTCTCTCATACTCATTACTTAGTCTCTCTCTTCCATTTTCTCTCTCTCTCTTTTGTTTTTGACCAATAAAAAGAGAGAAAAAGAAAGTTGTCACAAAAATTGTCATCAAATCAAATGGTTGTACAAATGTCATTACTCATAGAAATATTTTCTTAAAAGCACAAGTCAAACATATGAATGAGTAATAAATACACATATTTGTATGCAAAATTTACTACTTTTGATTATAATTAAACAATGCCCAAGGGTACTTGTTAGCATTTCCCAAAAAAATATTTTTTAACCTTAAAATGAAAAGCTGATGGTAGTACTAGTACCATTTCCAAAATCAATTTTTTTATTTTTATTTTTTTCTATAAAAAACAAGAAACTTAAGTGTAAGAG
>Ga0228711_1005472_pt1 | contig 19312 bp, 26 predicted proteins | sample MedpolnodulmetaG_2_FD_177996 | JGI IMG/M metagenome (GOLD analysis project Ga0228711, IMG submission 177996) | Root nodule microbial communities from Medicago polymorpha collected in Santa Monica, California, United States - brown nodules | ecosystem: Host-associated > Plants > Roots > Nodule... | reverse complement strand
TTATAATACTTTTAAGTCTATTCTTAAAAAAAAAAAAAAAATTTAAGTCTAATTAAATTCTTGGGGATGGGTTAGGTTTGAAACCAAAATGATAGTTGGTCCCATTTTTGATATTTTATGAGTTTTTTTAATGAAATCATGAAGAAAAAAAAAGGACCAACTTACATAACTATTTTCTAATTTGAAAATATTTCAATAAAAAACAAAACAAAAAATCATTTAACATAATATTAGTTTTACAAAATATATAAAAAATTAAACTTATATTTTCTTTCTTAGAAAGTCATTAGATTCAATCACTCATAAACTTTTTTTTTTTTTGAAGGAAATCACTCATAAACTTATAATTTAGGAAAAATTAAAACAAAATACAAATGAATTGAAAAGGAATTGAGAATTGTACTTGCACTGAGTATAATATTGAAACTAGGATTTAGTATTTGATTAGTCTATGTCTTGGAATGATCTCAAGGGTGTCATTTATAGCCTTTTTGGGGCCTCTTATTCCGCGACTTACTCCATAGATCACTTAAGATAGGGAAAACGCGTATATCATTATACCTGAATATTCTGACCGAATATTAAGCCTTAAGGTTCGGATTTGGCGGTTTCAGAGGATAGGGAAAGATGGGCACCTTAATGCAGGCATAGGCGGCACCCTTGCTAAGGGCTAGCAGACCTTTATCTGAATATTGGAGGTCCAGAACCCCAAGCACGAGTCCTAGTTAAAGGCGAGATAGTTTGTATTGATATTTGCGATCCATGTCCCCCAAAGCACTAATGCTGGTTAAGGGTGAAGTGGTTTTTATTAATATATGGGTCCACAGTCCCCAAGCATGAGTCCTAGTTAAGGGCGAAGTGATTTGTATTGATATTGGCAGTCCACAGCCCCCCAAGCACGAGTCCTAGTTAAGAGAGAAGTGGTTTTTCGAAGGTGTAGGGCGAGTTTGATTGAGATGGCGCTGAATCACACGTTTTTATTCGATGGCTCACCATCGGTGACTGCTCGTTGATGTCGTGTTGATTTTCCTTTATGGCCAATTTCTCTTTTTGACGCATGTCTCAATCAACAAACATAAACATATGGTTTCCCAAGGCACCTTTTGATGTTTGTCCTTTTTAAAACATATTTTTCTTCATGTCAGTCTTTCTTCTTCCTTTAGATCTTAGTCGTATTTCTTCTTATCGATGCGTTACTCATCTTTAAGCTCTCTTTTTCTTCTTTCAGGTATCCCTCTTTTCCTTTATCCTTCTTTTGGTTTATTTTATTGTATTTTCAGTAAAAATGTTTTGATTAGGAGTGTGACGAATTAGGGAAGGTAGTTAGTTCAATTTCCTTTGAAGAGAAATGTAAAATGTGGAATGCATATATAGAGAACACAAGACCTCCTGACGAAACCATCGATTGGGTTATGTTTGAGCAAGTGTATTATGTGCATTCTTTGTTAGGCGAGCTTTCAAGTGGTTTTGATAGCATTCGAGTGGTTCTAATAGTACTTTATTGTTCCCCAAGCTTGTGTTGGAGGGGAATCTGTTATTCCATGTCTTCCAATGAATCTGACATGGAGACTTCCGCGGAGGATGTCGTTCGTTTGGATTCGTTTTACACGGATGTGAAACATATCACCTTATTTATGAGTAAGATAGATATCTCATTTACTCGGCGGGGAAGAGGATGTCATCTTGGAACCTTTGCATACCAGGTGAGAGGATTTACTTACAGCGCCCTCGGGGAGTTAAGGATGATATCTTCCATATGTATTCGTCCATTTTTTAGGACCTGGGGGTAATGGTTCCTTTTATCCACTTCGAGGTGGACGTGTTGAAAGCGCTCAATGTAGCTCCTTTAAAACTTTCAGCCCAACCATTGGGAGTTCATGCGAGGATTTGAGATCCTATGTGAAGGTTTAAGGTTCCAGACTTCAATGGGCGTGTTATTCTTCTTTTACGGGACAAAAGGAGATGATCGACGGTCTTGGGTATCTGTTAGCGTGAATCCCAATAGGAGTTTGTTCCCAACCTACACCTCCCATTATAAAAACGGGAAGGAGAAGTACTTTCGGGTTTGTGAAGTTAAGGATTGTCTAGAGGCTACTGTGACTGTCAATGTTGAACGTAAGTTTCCTTTGCGTTGGACAAGCAACCTAGCTTTCGTGATTGGATATGATTTTGAGAAGCCAGCGAATTACGAGAATGACGTGGTCATCTTTCTTAAGAGGATGTTACCTCTCAATATTTGAGAGTTGTTGAATAAGGAAGGGGGATACAGTAGAGCTTGAGTCTTATTTTCGTGAATATTTATCTTTATGCCTTTGTTTTTCTTGCTTAAATTCTATGCTTACTGATTTCCTTCATTTCTTTGCAGAGTCTATGACTCTTATGTCGACCGTTGAAAGGGGAGATTTTTTGGAGAAGTCTCGTGACAGAAAGGATGGGAAAGCAGATGATCTTGTCCAGAGTGATCCTTTGGGAGTGATTCACAAGACAATGAAAATGAAGAATGTAGGCACTTCAAAAGTGCAGGCAGATACTAAGATTGCTTAAGAAGAGATGTCACTTTTGAATAAGAAAGTAAAGGCCAACAAGGGCGAGACTTGCATGAAGAATGCGGGGATATTTTTGGAGCCTGAGACAAAGGCGTCTCTATGAGACATAAACTTTGAGCGTGCTACGTTTTTCAAGGAACACTTTGTCTTGTCAGAAGATTTTGAAGATGCAAGGAAAGTTGACTATTTTGGGTTATTTAAGGATGTTAGTCGCTCTTGTCTTCACTCGGCGGTGTTGCTGGAGGTGATGGAAGAAAATTATCCAACGGTTGTGTTGAGAGAGGAAAAGCTCAAGCAGCTCAAGCAAGAGAGTGAGGAGCTGAAAGGGAGGGTCAACTAACGATTGCCTTGGAGGAAAAGATAGGTGTTGAGGATGCTAACGGGGATGTTGGGTCTAAGCTTTTAGATCTTACCAATACGCATAACGCCTTGAAGGAGGGTGTTAAGGAAAGCGCACGGAGGATTGCACGATTACAAGCGAGCATGGACGAGGCAAAGATAAAATCCGCTGAAAACATTGAAAAAGGTTTCGATAGGGCTAAGCCTCAAGTTGAGCTTTTATATCCGTCTCTTGATCTTAGCTGGTTGGAATCATTCAATATTGTGTAGGATGGTGAGCTAGTTGATAAGACTTGATAAGTTGTGTTGTAATTTTACTCTTTTTTTATTAATGGTTATGTAAACGCAATGACGTTTTTATTTATGTTTATTGATGTCTCATTTGTTTTTTGTCTTTTATCTGGCCATGTCTTGATGTGTATGCTTTGCGTCGTTTGGTGATGTCTCGTAGTTTTTTGTTATGTTGGGAACTCAGTCTCATAGTTGTTGTTTTTTCTCTTGGCGACATTTATTATCTGGTCTCTTTTGAGTTTTTACCTTTATTGTTGCTTTTAGGCGAGGTGATGTCTTCCTGACCCTTAGAAGGGATTCATTTTTCATGATATTTTGGCGATACCTCTTTCGCTTAGTATTTGAATACTTATATTCGTTGCGACGCCTTGTGTGATGGAATTTTCAGGAATCTCTTCTAAGAGTTTATGAAGCCATAATAACTTTTCAACGTTTTTATTGATTGGCTTCTTTTTTGGGAAGAAGTCTTTCAGATTTCTCCTTTATAGGGGGAGTATTAGGGTATGTTCCTTTATAAGGGAGTCTTACAGATTGATTTATAGGGGAGTCTTATGGGTTGCTACTCTATAAGGGGAGTCTTACGGATTGTTCCTTTATAGGAAGAGTCTTACGAATTGGATAAGAGAAGACAACGAGCATGCTTTGGTTTTTAGTTATTGAAAGAGTTGAGTTTTTTATTTGTTTGTTATAACACTATTATAAAACAAAATGTGTACAAATAAATATTGGCCCCATATATACCTAGTCTGCAGGCGCATGCAGCCCTAAGCCTAAGCTCAGGGTTTGCCCAGATGATATTGGTTTTAGATGTAACCACTTTGATTTTATCTTTTTAAATGGCCAAATTGAAATATATTAACAAACCAAACAAGTCCTTCCGACACAAGATGTGTAAGAATAGACTTAAAGTTAGTCACACAATTACATTTTACAATAAAGTTGGAAAAAAAAGAGAGAAACTAGCTAAGTTACATGTATCAGACAAGGAATATGGTTAAGCCTCCAATAATGGTAGTCAAAATCGAACATTTCAACCACCGAAAAGATTGAAGCTTAACTTTTTCACTTAAAGATTGAAAGTGGTCCTCCTTGTTCTGAAAAATGCATCTATTTCTCCCTTTCCAAATAACTCACACAATTGATAGCCAAGTAATATGAAAAACCAATCTAACGTATTTGAAGAAACCCCCTAAACCGTAAAATTGAGATAGATGATCCAATAAAGTGCCATGAAATGTCAATGAGAATCCTAACCGGCTTGATTTTTTTTTTGAAAACTCGGTATCCGATCCATTGACCGACTAATCTGAGGGGACCAATCTCACTGTCCACTTGCGGGTGGCCCGTTCTAAGCCAGAGCAAAGCTCTATATGGACTTGCCCACCGAAATTGGCACCAGAGGAAATTGAACATGGAACCTTGATATGAGCACACTCCAAGATCCCAAGCTAACCACTAGGCCAACCCCAAATGGGTTAACCAACTTGATATTAAAGGCCAAAGGTTACCATAGACACCACATCTCACTAATAAATGATCAATGTATTCAAAAAATTTCAACACACCAATACTTGTCCTTCCCAATGTCTCAATCGCCCCTCTTCTCCATATCGAGCACATTAACACCTTATATCATAAACTTCTCCATTCCTCCAACGCCCTCTAGCAATATAAAAATATATGTTTTATAGCTAGTTTTTTTTTTTTTTGGTGTTAACCCTTCGGTTTCTAGGAAACGGGTTCTGATAACCCGAACTTCGGTCGAGAGGAAAATATCATCTAACCAAGAGTTTCACACAGAAATCTAACATCTATGAGTTCTTCTAAACAATTCGTCATTTAATAAAACTCATTAACCTATTAAGCTCAATCAAAAGTTTCTTATTTATTGACCTCTCATTTTATGGGTCTATATCATATTGAAACCACTAAATAAACATCATTTATTTTATTTATCTTTTGAATTTGATATCTTAACTTTTAAAAAATTTAATTGACTCCTTAATTTTTTTTTTCAAAATAGTCCTTTGTATTTTACAATGTGATCCTTTAATATTTTACCAAAAGTTGTACCAATTTATCTTTTTTCTAACACAATTTAAACACAAACAACTACATTTGAAGAAAATAAAAAATTAAAACAAAAAATTGAAACCTTTTGTATGACAAGTTAGTAAGTTGTATTAGCAGTGAGAGTTTGTGCTCTAAACCTCTTAATTCGGTCAATTTGAAACTTAAATAGCATAAATTTGAAAATTAAAAAAAAATTTACAAGACCAATTTAAAACTAAAAATATAGAGTAAAAGTAAAAAAAATGTTATTTAACCAGTTTTATTTATTTTTCCATAAGCAAATAATTTCTTTTTTTTTCTAGTATACTAGCGGCTAGAGCTCACACAATTAAACGTAGAGAAGTGACGTGCCGGGGTTCGAACCCCGGCTCCCGCATATGCAATGTCTTTGGCAATTGAGCTAAGCTCACGGAGACAACAAAAAATTTATTTATGGAGGTAAAGGGTACGTATTCACAAAGAGATTATTTAACGAGTTTTATTTACAACAAATTGCATTAAATTAAATGGTTAATAGACTATTCTGAATTTTTGATTGGTTCAACATGGGATTCCCCACACGTAACCATACTACGCTTTCACGTTTCAACTTTGGAACATGATTCGTGCGGTTGCTTCATGTTAAGCGGTATCCGTAAATGTCATGACTCATTAAAGAGTGTGTGTTGGATAATAATACCCCCATAAGAGTAAAAATATTCGATTATTTCTAAAGAGAGAAAAAGTCATATAATTTTATTTAACAACCTAACCAATTTGTTTTTTAGAAAAAGGATGGTAATATATTTCATCACTTATTTTTAGCACACGTTTTCTTTTCTTGTTTGAATTGGAATTTGTACAAGTCTTTCTTTTTTTGGATAATTGACAAAAAGGACTTTTTTTTGGATATAGTGGACAAAAATGACATGGAAATTGCATTATAGCAAGATGGAAAAGAGAAGCAAGCTCTCTTAGCATCATCAGCAATAAAAGCACCAAAGACTTGATCATATGTTTGCTTCTACAGCCAAAAATATAAGGCTGAGAAGAGAGATAAGATTGGAAGAAAATTATGAGTGTGGGCCGTGGGGGAGAGAGAAGAATCAAAGGACGCATGGCAGGTAGTGGAAATAGGTGGGAACCAATTATTAACTACTTCATAGGTGGGAACTTTTGATTAGGGTGAGTCACTACTTCAAAAAGAAAGAAATTCTAAGATGAAATTCTAAGATGGTCACATGACCAAAGAAAAAATGTTTGATCACACAGGAGGAAATTGATAAAAAAGATGATTGAATATTCTGAGAAGAATTTTTTTATGTATGTGTCCAAACATTATTGATTTGGTCTTGTGACCATGGAAGAATACCTTCAATATCGAATTTGGTTCATCTCCATCGTACTTTTTATTTGATTTTTCTTTTAACAAGCCAAAATGAGGTAAAACAATAACAAAGGTATTTCATCTCGCACAATGCGTGCATAGAGAAACACCTAAAATAGTTACAAAGTCAAGTCAATAGTGTCAATAAATGGAACACTGCAAGGAAGAAAAGAGTAATAATAAGGACATTACAACAAAACACCTATACATGGTAAAGGATGTCGCCATCATCCGTGAACGCTGAAAACAAAAGATTGCATTTTAGATTTTAGCCAAAGGTAAAATTGCTTATTGACCTTGTCTGCAATATTTTGTGAATCCAAGAATTTGCGATTAAAAACATTGTTGTTCCGCTCCTTCCAGATAACCCAAACACAAGCTAGCTAAATTATGCTAAGGAAAGAATGATATGAACGCGATAACCCTGCAAGATGGCCAAATTGAAGAAAATGGTTTTGAGCCTCAAGTGGAGCGACAAAAGAGATTCCGAGCCACTGGAAAACCAAAAACCAGACGCTGCTAAATGTGTCGCAGCCAAAAAACAAGTGATTTACAGTCTCTAGAGACCCGCAACCCCCTACGCAAACATTGTCAACAGGCTGAAGGACTTGTCGCAGCACCAAATTATCTTTTGTGGGAAGTCGGTCACGAAGAAGTCTCCAAGCAAACATAGAGACCTTAAGCGGTACTTGCCTATGCTACATATCGTTAGACAGGCCTCAATCAGAAGGATTTTCTACCGTTGTGAGGAAATGGTAAGTTCCTTTAACAGAGTAGCCAACAATATGGTCAAGAAGCCATTTCCACCTGTCATGAACATGATCTTGCAAAACAATATTATGCAACAAAGCCACACATTCTGTAACACTCTCCTCCTCCTCCACGTCCATGTACCACCTCCTTCCCCCCAACCTCTACTAGCCATATCCGCCACCATGATCCACCTATCTTCGGCCAAAGATAACAACCTAGGAAAACGGACCTGAAGCAGAACTCCACCTACCCAATTACCAGTCCAAAAAAAAAGGTGATACTACCTCCTCTTACTACCCTACGAAGATTGTCCTCAAACCAACTCCCATTCCCAACCCCAACACCTTTGTGGACATATGAGATCATCTGCCACCACGAAGAACTATTCCTTCCCCCATCCTTCAACCTACCCCCTCCTCTCTGTATATAGCCTTTAAGACTTGATACCACAACCCCTCCTTATCATCCAGCATCCTCCAACATCACTTCCCTAATAATGATAAATTAAATTCCCTCAACTTCCGCGCACCTAACCCTCCATCGTCCTTTGGTGCACAAACAGATTGCCACCCTACCCATGAAATTGTTTTGCAGTCCTCACCACCCCCCCAATTTTTTTTTAAATAAAGATTCGATAGAAGAAATTATACCTGAAGAAGGAAAGAAAGTAAACCGAAAGAGATGACATGGCAAATTTCAGGAGTATCAGACGACCATCAAACGAAAGAAATTTTTTTCCAACTCAACAGTCTAATAACAATCCGATCAACCACAAGTTTCCAGAACTCCAATCTCCTAGCATCACCGCCAATAGGCAACCCCAAATACATAAAGGGTAGTGTTACCACACAACAGTTCATCACCAAAGCGGCCTCATGTAACCACGAATCTAATATATTAACTCTAGTCAACATACTTTTGTGAAAGTTAACCTTCAACCCAGACACCTGTTAAAAAATTAATAACACCACCCTCATTGACCGCACATTAACACAACTTTTTTCCATCAAGAAGCAAGGTATCATCAGCGAATTGAAGATGGGAAATAGTGACGCCATCGTTGCGCCCCACATGATAGCCATGAAACATACCTGTCGCCACTAAAGACGTCATAAGCACATTGAAACCTTCTGCCGCTAGCAAAATGAGATACGGGGAAAGAGGGTCCCTTTGCCAAAGCCCCATTTCCATAGAAAATTCCTCTGCAGGACTCCTGTTCACCAGCACAGAGGTCGTGGCTGAACCAATGCATTCTGATATCCATTCCGTCCAAATGGTGGGAAAATTCATTTAAGTTATAATTGCATTCAAGTAATGAATATCAACCGAGTCATATGCTTTTTCAAAGTCCACCTTGAATAACAATAGTTCCTTATTAAACCTGCAAGCTTCATCGACAGCCTCATTCGCAATGAGAATACAATCCAATATTTGCTTTCCTTTGACAAAAGCTGATTGTGAATCAGGGACAACACTTGCAATAACTGCACGAAGTCTGTTAGCAAGAACCTTAGCTAGCACCTTGTACATACATCCCACCAATGAAATAGGGCGGTAATCGTTCATCCGTTGTGGACTGGCAACCTTCGGAATAAGAGCGATAAACGTTGAATTTATCCCCTTTGTCAACTTCCCGTTATGGTGAAAATCAGTAATAAAATTCATTAAATCGACCTTCATTTCACCTCAAAATTGAGCAAAACTAATACCGTCTGGCCCTGGACTCTTGAAACTGTCACAATCCTAAATCGTCTACTTCACCTCATCTAAAGTAAAAGGCCAAGTCAAAGAACTGGACTCCACTACAAATAACTTGCGAAAATCTAAGTCCTCCACCCCAGGACGTTCAATAGACACAACTTAAAAATGTGAAGAAAAATGATTAAAAACTGCTTCCCTAATTTTTTGAACCCCCTCAACCTGTACTCTATTAACCTGAATCAATTGGATATGGTTACAACGTCGTCTAGATGACATTACACCATGATTTTTTTTTCTTGTATTAGCATTGCTTTCTTGTAACCAGTTCAACCTTGATTTTTGCCAACACATGCTTTCTTGAACTCGAGATAAAGAATGTAAATTCACTGACAATTCATGAAGTTCCGCTATCTCCTCCTCCTGAAGGGCGGACGTCTCCCCCTTAGTGTCTAGGGACGACATCCATTCCTTCACCACGCGAATCTTCCCATTTGTATTTGATGAATGTTGATGATGCCACTCTTTCAAACTACCATTTATCAACTTTAGTTTCTGCTTCAGCATGAAACCGCTCCACCCTGTAACTGCATATGACCGCTACTTGTCTCTAACGAATTGTTCGTACCCAGGGAATTTGGCCCAACACTTTAACATCCGAATCAGCCTTGGTCCCCAATTTTCTTCATCCACACGGAGCACCACAGGAACATGATAAGACAAACTCCGTTGAAGGGCTACCTGAATACAATTCAGCCAAACGGAACACTAGTTAGCCTATATTAAGTATCTATCTATACGATTCATAGTAAAACCATCATCTCGGTATCAAGTGAACAATCTGCCACAAATCGGTAAGTCCACTAAAAAACTCTCATCGATGAATTTGTTAAACATATTTGCGTCATTAAGCCGGAAAACTGTGCCACGACCCTTACTTTCATCCAACGTTCTAACCGAATTGAAATCAGTACACAAGCATAAATTAGCATCGCTATTAATAAGAACAAATGATGATAGATGATCCCACAAAGCTTGTTTGGCCACCAAATCATAGGGAGCATAGACGTTAGCTATAACAAAGTCCACACTATAGCTAATGACTCAACCTCTTATCACCAACACATGACCAAAACTGGACGTAGACCAAATATCTAGCACATTACGATCCCAAACTGTCAGAAGACCTACAAATGCACTAGCCGAAGGTTGAAAAGAGAAGCCATATGATGATGTACCCCATATGGCCGAAACAGCAAAATCATCCACCAAAGTCATCTTAGTTTCTTGCTAACATAACACATAGGGATTCTTATCGGACACCAACCTCTTAACCTCCCTTTTCTTCTCAAACCCTCCTAACTCCCGCACATTATATGAAATAATCTTCATCACAACAACCTTCTACCCCTACACACATACCAACAACCAACCTCTAACACACAACAACCCCAACCCCATTTTGCCCTTCTACCACCTTCCTCCCTACCACATCACGTAATCGCCGCCTTCCCTTCTTAGACAACACATTGAATCTATTCATCACGTCACCTTTGTATTTCACACCAACCTGTCCTATGCCCATAACATCTTTATCACCGCATCAGAGCTACCATATAAAATCAACCAATTTTCCCAATCTTTGTCAATTGATGGAGCATTAGAATTTGAATAATTATTAGAATGAATAGGCTGAACAATAACGTTCCCATTTAAAGAATGTAATGTTGGCCGAACCATTTTATTCTTTGATCGTTTCTACAAAATTTTAAGCATTTGTCTTCTATCATCGATCGATATCCTAACAACTTTCTTCAAAAAATCTACAGAATGCTTGATACCTCTTTCCTTAATCTTTTTCTTGACAAGGGTTGGTTGTCTTACTTGTCTTGATGTTGGAATGTAGCTTGTCACTGAAAAATTGTGAGAGCCAATCGATACTCCACGATCCTTTGCTGTCAGAGTGACACCGCTTGGGAGGACACGAAGATGCCCTACTCCACTTAGGAACACATACATGGTGCTGATGTACACCAAGTCTGTCTGCCGTTAGTGTTGCTGGCATAACAGGAACAACACCTGTATTATGTGACTGCACCTGTTGTACTTCTCCCAACGAAATTGTAGTTTTACGTCCAAGTGCACCTACTGTACTCCATGCCTGTCCGCCGAAAATGAGGCCGACTGAATAGTAGCAGCACCAAGCTGTTGCGCTTATGTGACTGAAATTTTTTTAGCAATGTCCGAATCCACTTTTGAATTGCGAATAATATTGGTGCCAGCTTCAGGGTTCCCCATTCCTTTGTAATATCTTGCATTATGTGGTGCACATCCTCATGCAAATCCTCCAAGCCAATATCAACATTATTATCCGAAGCATCATCATTGTGTTGAGAAGGAATTATAGACCCTTCTTCCGTCAAAAATGCATCCTCCCCTAAACAACAACCCCATTCCTCCACCAATTTGATCGTAAACTTACAACCATCAACAAGTAATTCAGTTGTAGTGTTCAAGACCTCCAATGACGAAGTGGAGATAAGAATGCGCGCGTAATCTAAACGACCTTTATCAACAGTGCACTCGTCAGCCTGAATAAAACGTCCACACTTCGAAACACATAACTTGAAGAAGTTGGTATTCCATGCATGAACCGGAGTGCCATATACACGTAACCAAGCGCCCCGTTCATAGCCTACATAACACGCCGTCCACTTATGCAGATTTCTGAAGTGCATACCGAAGAAATCAACGACGTTATTAAAAACCTGCCACACATCCTCATTGTCACGACAATGAATAAAAACTCTATCTCCTCCCATGGATATCACATCAATATTTCAAAACCCCGCGTCCTCCACCTGATGCTGAATAGATAATATTGATTCCCCCGACACGACCGTCGCCACAAGCTCGACATTTTCCCAAGACTTGTCCTCTGGGACTGACCTATACATTAGGATGCTATTCCGTTTCGGTAACTCAAACTTCTTACCCTCCACAACCGTGTGTACTTTCTTAAATCCGCCTTCAACCATTTGCTCCTTCTTCCCACCATTTGAAATTTTGATCCCCTCTCCTCCTATCAAGTCTTCCTCCTTCGATCTCACCTTCACCGCCACTTCCCTAACCTCGGACACCCTCTCAACCCTTATATTTTTCTTTTCTTCTTTTCTTTCTTTTTCTCTTCTTTTTTTCTATTTTTTTCTCCCTCACAAGCCACATAAACCTCAACTTTCCCCACTCTCACCATTTTTTCTCCCTCCCCTTTAACCTCATTCCTCTCGCTACACCTCCCTCACAATATTTTCTCCCTCACCGCCAACATCCTTCCTCCCCTTCTTAATATGTCCCTCCTCTAAATGACGTTTATCCCGTTTAACAACGAACGGTTTTGAATCATTATGAGCGAAGCGATCAAAACAAGCCTCGCGTGCCCACACCCTAAGGTGTCCGAACCACACATTACTCAAAGCATGTGACAACTTCTCAATATTCTTCACATTTGAAAATCTAACGAAACCATATACCTGACCTTTAGAGTTTCGTTGCCTTGCCACGTAAACATCCGTCAAAATCCCGCACACTTCGAATTGTTGTCTCAACCGAAACAGTGGAAGAAATTCTAGAATGTTGGTCAAATAGAATGATGCTTTACTGCCAGAACTTGTACCTGTTCCTACCCTTATCGCACGCCTGTCATCAGTGTTCTCAGAAGTATAGACAAACACACGCATATCTGCAAAATTGTGTCGCGAAACCCTCCTGCCATTGCTGCGCATCTCAGTATCATAAACCCTAGAAGAATTGCGATGAAACCTGTGTGAACCCTCAGACTGTTAAACCTCTCCATCCTCTGCTGCGCCTCCTTGCCGTTTTGAACCTCTCTATTTTTAATGTCAATCGTTAAAAAAATCATTCACTTTTCTTTATAATTGTAATTATTTATTTTTTTCTCTCACGTTTAATGGTTGAGATTTCATTTAAGAAAAAATGAGAGAATTTTCAACAGAGATTTTTCCAATTTGCACACTTTTGATCCAAATTTTTTATTGATGTCTGATGAATCATCCATGTACACTTCTTCTTTTAGATCACCATTGATAAATATAATTTTTTTTATGCATATAATTGATGTAGAAGCCAATTCAAATTTGCAACAAGAGATGAGAGGATCCTGATAGTATTAAACTTTACAAAATAAGAAGAGATTTATAAATAATCTATGTCATATATCTGAGTAAACCCTTATCAACCTAACATGCACCTTAAAACATATGTTAAGGAATTCAGTAATATAGACACTAGGAAAAAATAAATCTTAAAAATCATGCTTTTAATTCATTAAGTTGTCTTTCCTAAAAAAAATTCTTTAAATTTTCTTAAATTATTGTATTTTTAAATTCTTGCCACAAGTTAGCAACACCGAAGAAAAATTACATTTGTTGCACCAGTCATGATTTTCAATCTATCCAGCCATATAATTTCACGTGGAGCATGGAGAATGCAACCATCCAAAAAAAGCTAATCTTGTCATTGGATGAAAAATCAGAGCAAAGACATTATCCAACTTGTATGGACCCTTGTACACTCATCAAGAGACTTCAAATATCAAAGATTTTTGTTCTGAAAATGTATGGCAAAAAATACTCCGATAGTGATATTACCAACCCTTTATGGTTGGAGTTGAGGATCTATAAAATTATTTGATGTGGGTCCATGGATTTAAGTAGTGCCATGTGGTGCACTATGCACCCCAGCTCCACCACCATATGTAATTCTCTTCTTTAATTGTTGAGGACTGTTGAGTTTACACACAAATTAACGTGAAATTCACATGGTCGGTTTGTTAATTTGTAGTTGAAGGCAATGTGTATGTGGTGTCAAATAGTTGGTAATCAATTGCATGTCCCTATATCACCATCCAAAAAAAAAAACAATGATTTGATTTTCAAACATATACCATTTTAATTAAGAAAAATTCATCCATGTTGTGTCCAATTTTTTAAAAGGTAATAACTTCAAATCCATCGATTCGGGACCAAAAATCAAACCATCCAAATAATCAAACTATGAAGGAAATATTAACAACACATTCTTTAATTAATACGTATTTTTCAATCACAGTTTTTTTCTTTCGTTTTGATTAAAATTCATATGAGTTTGCAAAATTTTGTGAATTACATATAAATTTAAATTTTTAACAAACAAAAAAGAGCGTTAAACATCGTATGTTATCTCTCAAAAAAAAAAGTATGTTAAAGAGTAGTATGTCGCTAAAATTATTTAAAACTTGACCAGTCCATTTAGTCCATTCGGTTTCGATTTTTAAAACGGTATTGGTCTTAGTTCTGTAGCCACAAACCCACAATTTGTTTTGTTGTGAACATTATTTATTTATTCATGGCTGCTCATTAGATCTATACATATAGTAATTTTACAGGTGGGCTGCAGCACTATATCTAGATACATAATTGATGAGTAAATTAAGGCCACGTAGTCTACATTCCCTTCAAGTATGAACCATGCACGTGATCTTGCAATTGTATCGTAATAATATGCATGAATATTGCTTTGAAAAAAATTACGGCATCATTGGTTGCATTCACTTCCTTTTTTCATGATAAACAAATCAACTTTTTTTTTTGAAGGAATAAACAAATCGACTTGCTAACTACCGCTCCTTCCGGTCTCAAATATAAGAAAAGATTTTTTTTTTAGGTTCATTGAGTAGTTAATGTATCTAGTCTATATTGTAAAGCAGATACATTAATTATTCAATTAACCTAAAAAAGGAATCTTTTCTTATATTCGAGACCGGAGGAAGTATTTCCCTTTACATGTCATTCTAACAAATCCACGTAGATTAAGAAATATAATTAATGTTGTATAGAAAAGAGTAATTGTGAGTTGTTTTACACAAATATCCTTATGATATGAAAAACATAAATTAAAATAATTGAAAAAATAAATAAATTAATAAATAGCAAGGGGTATAATAAAAAAATTAACATTAATGATTCTTTGATATTGTAAAGTGACATAAAATTTGGAACAAACAAATTTTACTAGAATGACATATAACTTAAAACAGAGGGAATATTTGATAAAATAAATTTTTAAAATCAATTAAAGCATAATATTTGTAAAGACGGAGTGAAAAAAACACATGTTGATTTATGTACAAGTCAACTTCCCTTCCTCTTTTTTGAAGGAAAGTCAACTTCCCTATCTAGGAGATACCTTTATCCCCTCATCGCTTGAGCTATTTTATTTATTAGACTGTCGATCTGTGCGACGTACATGTCTTATTGATTGTAATATAGACCAATAAATTATATTATATATTTCCATTGATATTTGATAAGTCATAGGAAATGAGGTGCAAACAACATGAAATTCTGGTGCACTAGCTTTCAGATGTTTTATACGATGTTGCAACATCAGACAGAAACAGGATGATGAGTAAGATGTTTAAACATTGAGCTAGCAGAAAACAAACACAACAAGGAAAATATAAAGGACAGAAAAGTAAAAGGCACAGGTGAATTGTTAACACAGTTCGGTTACAAACACACCTTCTCTGGGGCTACCAAGCTAAAAAGGAAATCCACTAGTGTAGTCCTTATTCTAAGTTCCCAGCAAACTCCTCTTTTACAACTCTAGACCTAGGACTTACCCGTCTTGACTTCAACCTAGGAACTCCTAGATCTAAGATCCCATCTCACTTCCCTCAATCAATCACAGCCCCTGTGATTATCAGATTACAACTCAATTTGGTGAAGTTACCTTCAAAAACAAACTACCTCCGTGCTTCACAAATTTGGAATAGTAACAACTTACAACTCAATAAAACAGTCCTAAGCTTGCATCAAGGTGATACAAGAAAGACTCACAATTAACAACCTAAAACTCAGTCATGATCATGTATCAAATCGATACAAGAAAACAGTTATCTTTAAGAGATTACTAGGCTGAGTCGTAGACTAGGTCGCTCTCTTTAAGACGTTTCATGACACTGCTCAAAATTGTGCAAGCAGACTATCAACCACGACGCCCCCAGGATAAAACAACTCATCTACAAGTGATTCGGAGTCCTACTGCACTGTATGATCCGTTCTAGAAATACACGATTACTAGGCTGAGTCGCAGACTAGGTCGCTCTCTTTAAGACGTTTCATGACATTGCTCAAAATTGTGCAAGCAGACTATCAACCACGACGCCCCCAGGATAAAACAACTCATCTACAAGTGATTCGGAGTCCTACTGCACTGTATGATCCGTTCTAGAAATACACGATTACTAGGCTGAGTCGCAGACTAGGTCGCTCTCTTTAAGACGTTTCATGACATTGCTCAAAATTGTGCAAGCAGACTATCAACCACGACGCCCCCAAGATAAAACAACTCATCTACAAGTGATTCGGAGTCCTACTGCACTGTATGACCTGTTCTAGAAATACACCTTCAAATATGGTGCCAAGACCAGTCCGATATGATATTCCTACCACTCTATTATGGTACTAAGACCACTCTAATATAGTACTTCCACCACTCCAACCTCTAATTTCTTCAAGGGCATAAAACATAAAAAGAGACTATATTTTTAAGATCATTCTAATTTTATGAAGGGACACTTTATCTCAAAGGGGACTATGATATTAAAAATACTCTTATTTTCGAAGGGGACTAGACCTACCTGCAATCTCTTGGGCGATAGCTCCTATACATAATTTAAACCATAGACCTACCTGCAATCTCTTAGACGATAGCTCCTTTACATAATTTAAACCATGTCTTCTTGATACCTAAGCTTATACTAGGCTCTAACTAAATCAAAATATTAAATTGCAGGATACTACATGGATCACTTCCACCATTGCTCATGTGGTCAAGGTTCGTTCATGACTCTTACGTATAGAAAATTCAGTTGAGAAGGGAGAACCCATTTTATATGTTCCACAAATTTTTTAACAGAGATTAGTCAATGATAAGCAGTGAAATCTTCATGGTTAAAAAAAAAACCTTAACAACAACAAAAATCTATATTTAAAACTTCTCTTTCCTGTTCATTTATTTTTATCAAGTGTTTGATTTTTATAAGAAAAAGGTTCTGATTTATTTCAATTCCGAAAAATAGTATATAAGAAGACTTAATTATATTTTTATAAGAAAAGGATTCTGATTTATTTCAATTTCGAAAAATAGCATATAAGAAGACTTAATTATATTAGAAATGTCATATTATATTTTTTAGAAATCGTGGTTGAGCCTAACACAACCCACAAAACCGGCTTGTGAGGTGAGGATTGTCCCCACTTATAAACGCATTGTCAGGCCATATCCTGTCCGATGTGGGACTCTTAACACACCCCTTCACGACCAGCACTATTGGGCTTGGTTCGTGGACAAAAATGGTGGGTGGCCCGCTGCGGAAACCTGATAGCAGGTGGCCCAATGGATCTTAGAGAGACTCTGATACCATCTTAGAAATCGTGGTCGGGTCTAACATAACCTTACAAAACCGGCTTGTTAGCTTCTTTTGCATGATGTCAGGTCATGTCCTGTCCGATGTGTGACTCTTAACAATATTGATCCATCCATCCATAAAATAATAATCCATGTCATTCTCACCCTGGTCCCAAAAAAGAAAGGTATATCATTTTATATTTGTGGCTTTTATTTATTTATTTGAGAACGTCTATTACTTTCCCTCGTGATTACAGTCATACCAATATTTATTTATTTATTTTAGTTAGTCCAATGACTAAAAATTTATCTTTTTTAAGATGAATAAATAAGATGTTAAGAGTTTAAACTTCAATCATACATATATAACATTTTGTCTGTATCAACTGAGCTAACCTAAGAAAGAAGTCATACCAATATTCTATTTCCTTCGATTATGAACCACGAATCCGGTGTTATATATGCAAATTGTTCGATATAATACATATGAATATCCAGTCAGGAATAGCATTATTACTTATAGGGTGACCTATTTTCTTTGAATAGTTTTATGGGGATATTGAAATCGCAACAACACTAACATGCATTACGCAACCCACAACCGCAGTGACTGCAAATCGCAATTTAAAACCATGACAATGTTTGTATTGAGTAGAATACTTGAATAATGATTACCAGCTTTACCTAAGAATGAACAAATGTTATTCAAATATTTTTCAGTACATAAGATAACATTAATTGTGAGGCTTACTAAAAATGTCTTGTGTGTATCATGCTGATTTATGCAATCAGATAATTTGTGTGTAATGACTGAGAAGTCTGAGTTAAAACCAATAACAATAATCAACAAATAAAAACTTTACACACTCCTCTTTCATAATTTCAATTTCTTGTTTGGTAAAGTGTTAGATTAATATTGAGAAGATATAGGAAAGGGTTTTCAATCCTTGAATATGCAAGAGAAAATTAATTACTACAAAGCTATGAGTGTCGGTTTATATCCATAACCCATGTCATTCTCCAGGGTCCCTAAGAAATCTGTATAGCAAATGTGGCCACAATATTTTTTCTTGAGAATATCGCTGTTCTTCATTATAGTCATACCACAATTAATTAAGTACGTTTTTGTCAAATAATTTAGGTGAAGATACAAGAACTGCTGTGAACTGTTGTTATTGCAATCAAAACCAAATAGATCTCAAACTATAAGATAAGATAAAAGGAGAAAAAGAACACAACAATATTTATTTACCCAATTCCATCCAAATTTGACTTACCCTAGGTATGAACCGGGGTGTGAAATCAGCTCTACAATTCACTTTATCAAAGAGTTTTTTACAAAGAGATAAGGATCACAAGAAATTAGCCTTCAACAAGTTCTTTAAAAACAAATATTAATTTCAACCCTTTTTCTGAATCTCTTCCAATGGCTAGGACACTCGATTTCACATCAAAGATGTTTGAATGGTGTTTTCAAACCCTAGAATTTTCCCGAGCCACCTATTTATATGATTCCTCCAGCCCTTAAAACTTGGCGACCAAGAAAATAGAAAACTCGCGCCTATGCCTCACGTATCCCTCCTACGCTTTGCACGTAATAGACAGCAGCTGGACATCCTGCAATCCTTCACACCTACGCCTCACGTAGCCTTCATACGGCTTAAATAATAGGCAGAACTGGAACACTCTGAAAAACAAGATTTTAAGGCATATACAACAAGAACTATACACTATTTTCCATCAAGTCTGAACCACACATGTGGCCTTTTTTTTTTTT
>Ga0228711_1005468_pt1 | contig 19322 bp, 10 predicted proteins | sample MedpolnodulmetaG_2_FD_177996 | JGI IMG/M metagenome (GOLD analysis project Ga0228711, IMG submission 177996) | Root nodule microbial communities from Medicago polymorpha collected in Santa Monica, California, United States - brown nodules | ecosystem: Host-associated > Plants > Roots > Nodule... | reverse complement strand
TTTTTTTTTTTTTTTTTTTTTTTTTTAAAAAAATATTTTTTTTTTTTTTTTTTTTTTGTTTTTTGTTAAAAAAAAAAAAAAAAAGGTAGTTTCTTGGAACATCGAACAAAGGACTACTTTATTTTTCATTTTACTGACTTTGGACTATGTACATGAATTCATCTATTCATACAAAATCAAAAGAGTCGTGACACAAAGATGAGGGACATATTTTCTTGGAAATTAATTGAACTGCCTTTGTTGGTTTGGAAGTGTCCTACACAGTACGTCTCGGTGAACTTAAAAGGGGTTATGAGGCTGCTTCAATTTGAAGGGTCAATATACACATCTCAATCTTGATGCCTATGTTAGTGTGCACATAGAGTTGGGGTTTGGAAGAAACAATTATGGAGTAGTATATTGTAATGTCCAAAGTGTATACATACATCGTATAATTAATTTTTATTTTCTTTTGAGAGATTTGAGAAAAAAAACAACAATATATGGGTTGTTGTCAAGAGTATATTTTTCTAAAAAACACAAACGTGTCCGGAAATATTATACTTTAGGACTGAAAAAAATTGTGGTTTTGTTCGATTGTATAACTTTGAAGGGCATATATTTTCTCTTTCTTTAAAATATACTTACATGGTGATTTTTAGTTGAAAAAAAACCTCTCTAGAAATAATATGTTCTATGGGCCGTCTAAGTTTGTCAGGTCATTTCTTTTTCCATTCTATGAGTTTATTGCACACCCTATTATGATTTTAAAATCCGAAATAGTTCACTGTGTTTTTGGAGGATTTTATGATGTTTTTATGATATTTGGATTCTAAAATCCGAACTGTATAGAACGTGCGAGAAATTTATAGGATGAGGAAGAAAAAAAGGGTCTACATATTATCGCTATATATATGTTGTTGGGCTTTGCTGCTAGTGCCCATTTTTTGTTTCTATGGCCCTTATAAGTTTGTTTACATATGATCATAAAGAATTATATAATGTCAGTATGTTTTATGAAATTTAATCCACTTTTTTACTTCTTATTTTATATTTTAACTTTTGTAAATATTAATATTTATGTTTTTTAATTTGAATATTTTTTAAATATATTTTAAATGTAGGTGTAGAAAATAATTTGTTATCCTATCTAATCCAACCTCACCTTAGGATAAGATTTATACTAGACAAATACAATATGGCAGAATCAAAGAATTATCTTATGCTATCTCATTTCACTTATCCTGATCATTAAACAGGTCCAAGTAGACTATGACTGCTCCATTAGTTTTAAGAACTTAATTATAGTTTGATGAATTATGTTACTCTTAAAAACATGAAGCAGAGTAGCGCTTAAGATGTGTACCACCGTATTCCATTTTCTTCTAACTTCTCTCGTTTAATTAGGGCTTGAGCAAAAAATTTGCAAAATCTAGGTGTGGCCTGCTAAAAAAGAAATAAGGCACAAGTCTGACATGTAGGCTTATTTTTAGACTTAAATTGGGGGAAAATCATTAAATTAGTCTCTGTTTTTGTACCAAATTCTCAAATTAATCACTGACTCTATTAATAACTCAAAATGGTCACTGTCTTTGTCAACGTTTATCAAATTGGTCCAATACTCTATTAGTTGTTTAGTATTTTGAGTGTTAGCGGTTCAATGTCTTTTGGATATTATTTAGTGGTTAATGACATAATGCACTTTGAGTCTTATTTGATACGTTAATGGCTTAAAATACAAAACAATTAATAGAATCAGAGACCAATTTGAGAAACGTTTGACTGAGACAGAGACCATTTTGAGTTATTAATAAAGTCATGGACCAATTTGAGAATTTGGTACAAAGACAGAGACCAATTTAATGATTTACTCTTTAAATTGGACATTTCGAAAGGCTAGTAAAATCAATGAACATACTCTAATGTAGGTTTCATATATAAACATCTTTAAATAGATAATATGATTTTATATTAAGAGGTGAATTTCTTCTGAACATTAAACTATTTGATAAAAAAAGCAATTTATCTTAAAATAAATTAGTAAGGAAATAAAACCAAGGTAATAGGCTCCACTTTTATATTTAATTAGATCCTTTAGAGAATTTGATTTTACATGCAACAAAAATGTAATCTAAGCTAATATGTTTAAATTAGGGAAAATGTTAACAAGTAAAAAAATTAATTTAATAGTAATAGAAATAATTTTGTAAAAGTAATATTAAAATAATAATAATCATAATGTTTATTATTCATGTTTATTTAGTCAAACTAATCTTCGTAGGATCTAAATACATTTTGATGAGATGCTAAAGGATCTTTCTCAGTTTAATCAAATGTCTTTACTCTTAAAACCAAGATCATATCCACAATTTCATTTTACAAAATATAATATGACATTTTTATCTAAATAAATTTCTAAAAAAATATTTCACCTAAAAAGATTTCTAAAGACATATATTGTCTTCTTTATTTAGAAAATGAATCGGACCTAATCTGGGCCATTGAACCCCTGTTTGTTGACTAGAGCTCTGCCAGTAATTATGTGTCAACCAACTCCAATGGTGAAAGTGTATAATATAGACTAAAATGTAGTTTTAGTCCCTACAAATATGTCTCATTTTGGTTTTAATCTCTGTAAAAAAAAATTGTAGTTTTTGGTCCCTGCAAAATATTTTGTTTTTGAAAATAGTCACTGGCCCCACTTTTGTGATGATTTGCATACGTGGCACATGATGACTGAACCCATTTTTTAGTGTTAGGTCACCGCAAAATATTATGTTTTTTAAAAAGGTTCATGCAAAATATTTTATTTTTGAAAATAGTCCAATATTTTGTTTTTGAAAATATTCCCAAGGGCTATTTTCAAAAACAAAATATTTTGCAGGGACCAAAAACTACAAAAAAAATTTATTGGACTAAAATCAAAACGAGGTATATTTGGAGGGACTAAAATCATATTTTAGCTATAATATATAAAGATTTGGAAAATAATTCGTAGACACCTTACCTACTCATTCTACGCCTTAAAAAGAAATAAATAAAGTGAGCAATGTGATATATTGATTATAGATAAATGTCATCAAGACCACCTTTTGTTTATCCAACCCCATATATTTATACGTTAGAGATACTATTTAATCTTTTAATTACTTATAAATTGTATATTTTTAGAGTAAATTACACTCCTCTCCTCTCTTATGTTAAAATATACACCCTCCTCTCCTCTTATTCAAAACATATTAGAATGCTTTTCACTTCCATCCCTTAAGAGAAGCTTGAATTACATTCACCTCCCCTCTTATGTTAAAATCTACACTTTACTCCCTCAATATTTTTATTTATTTCTAATAATCTAGAGAAAAAAAATTAACACACTTCGAAAAAAATAGTATTGTGGGTCTATTTTAATATAATAAAAAATTGAATACATATTTTTCACTATTTTTTATTTACAATTTCATTAACATGTAATTGTAAACCCTATTATAAAATATGAAACAATCCAAAATAAAATTAAAATATGTGAAAAGTTACTAAAGACAATAAAGCATGGTTATTTAAAAGTTAATTTTATACTATAAAATATAAAATCAATAGAAAAATATTTAAATTTAATTATCATTGACATTTAAATTATAAATAAATGAATTAGTTTTTCTTAAATGGTAGTTCAAAATTAATATATATAATAAAGTTATTTATTTATGTTAAAATAGATTAAAGTGTATTGCATATTTAATTATTAAAGGAGGAGGTTGTAATTCAAGCATCTTATAAGGGAGGAGAGTATAAATTTTACTTTTCAAGGGAGGAGAGTGTACATTTTAACATAAGAGGAAAGGAGAGTGTAATTCATGCATCTTTGAGGAAAGGAGAGTGTAATTCATGCATCTTCGAGGAAAGGAGAGTGTAATTTACTCATATTTTTATAGTGGTATGCTCTTGATTATATGATAGAGAGATGAAGATGGAGAAAACGACGAAGAATTAAGAATGTTCAAATATCATTAACCATGAATGTTAAATGTTAAGAGTGGTATTAGAGAGGGTTATTAGCCCATCTCACTTTAAAAGCCAAAAATACATCTCATGCTAGATGCTCTTCCTCATCTTAGGTGAAAAAGATGCTATTCTTCATCCTAGGAGAAAAATATGCAATGTTACTGACCGATTGAAAGAGCATTTCGAATATAGTAAGCAAGATTTGAGACAATTCCAAAATAATTGCATTGCCTTTAATTATTAAGAATCATTTTCCATAAATAACCCATCTGCTTCTTACCTTGTAATTTGGTGTCCCAAAGCTAATTTAATGCAACAAAAGAGCATACAACATGTAAAACTGTAACAATGCCTTGCAAGTAAAAAAAGAAAGTTACCTGCTACACACGTATACACAATACCCCTTAGAATTGACAACTGAGAAAACCATTGTTACCCGAGCTATATTCCATACCATATGCCTAATCCCTTCATGCAATTAATGAGAAGAAAAATCAAAACCTCAAATTAACACGTAACTTTGTTGATTCTCATCCTCAAGTAACAAACCTTCACATAACTCCCCAAGCCTTTTGACTATTGACATTTCAAAATTGAAAAGGCAAAAAGCCGACATTAACAATGCAATAAAAGAAATAAATAACAAAATTAAATAAATAGAATAAAATTAAATCAAAATGCCACTTGTTAACCATGTGGTCATGTACATTAACCAAAGGAGGAAAAAAAATGAAAATCTACTAAAACCAAACTTTTGATTGGTAATGTAGATTCATTTAAAAGAGAAACAAAAATGTAATTTTATTTATTTTTACGAGAGACTAGTATATGGACAATAACAATAAATTATGATTAGTATTTTAATTTTTTTTGTCGTTGCTAAGAGAGAAAGACCTCAACGGTTGAATTCTTGGGAGTAAAGCAAACAGGGCAAACTCTGAAATGCGCATCGCATTCTGTACAAACACACAAATGCCGACAAGGTAAAACAACCACCGTTGCCACGCGCTTTTCACACCCTCTACATTTCCCACGCGCCGCCGCAACTTCCACCACTCTATCCGGATCAATATAAGCCGATTCAGCATCCTCAGCCTGTCCTTCCACACCGCATGAAACACCGCCTCCGCCGGCATCTTCGCACATTATTGTCTGTTGCAGCTGGGCTTGCAGAGAAGCTGCGGCGGCTTCTTGGGCCCGGGCTTTAGCCTGCCATACTTGGGCTTCCATTGTTAACTGGGCCGTACGCGCTTCTAACTCCGCGTTCCTGCGCGTGGCTTTTGCGAATTCCACTTCTTTTTCTCTTAACCGGTGCGCCACCGCTTCCTCCGCCGCGTTTAGTAGCTCCCGGTAATGTTTTTGCCTCTTCTCCGCCAATGTCCGTCGTAGATTTTCTCCCTGAAATACCCACCATGCATAAAAAATCAAAATCGTTTCTTTCTATCCAAATTCTAATAAATCGTGAATTTTGAAAATTGGGTTGTTGAAAAAGAAAAATTTGAATTTTTTGTTTACCTGGGTTTGAAGATATTGGTCTAATTCATCGTGTTGTTGTTTCATTTGAGAAATGAGTCCTTGTGGTAATAGAGATGAGAAAGATGAAGAGTGACAACCTTGTTGTTGCTGCTGTTGTTGTTGTTGTTGATGAAGTTGTAATTGTAATCTTTGCTGTTGTTGTTGTTGATGATCATCGAATGATAAACGAAGGCCAGTAGAGACAACATTTTGTTGTTGTTGTTGTTGTTGATGATGATTATGGAGTTGAGAAAGATGAATAATTTGAGAAGGTTGAGGTTGTAAAGAGAAATGATTAATAACGTTAGGGGATGTTCCTTCTCTTCCTCTCTTGCGAGAATTTGTACCTGCGGTGAGTTGAGACATGATCAATTATTTGTGACAAGAACAATGAAAAAGAGATTGTGAAACAAACATACTTGTGTTGTTATTGTTGCATAGGATATTATGAGAATGATCAAGAAGTGATAGTTGTTGTTGTTGTTGTAAGGAGTATTCATGTCCTTCTTGTCCATTTCTGCTGTTACAATTACAGCAAGAAAATAGATTAATTGGTGATTGATTCATATCATATAGAATTGAATTTGAGGGTACATGATTACATTATAAGGAGAAATGTGAAAGAACCTGTTATTGTTGTTTAGAAGAAGAATATTTGATGGATATTGAGCTTGAACAGCCATGAATAAACTATGTTATGTATGTCCACTTTGTTATTGTTGAGGGATGGATAGATGGGAATATGAATATGAATATGGGATGGGGAAAGAAAAGAAGAGTTATATGCGATTGATTGAAACGAATCAGTCCAAGAGAGACACCCTATGCCTTTTCTTTTCTTTACAACTACTCTCTCTTGCCTCTTCTTATTCTACCTTACCTTACCTTACCTTACACACACTTACATACACCAATAATAATATTATTATTATTTATATATACCTTTCCTTTCAAATCTCCGTCCATTTTTTACTATTATTATTTACATTATATATTAGATAATAAGTGAAAGTTGGTCATTACCATTAATCATGCTAATCAATCAATAAAAATAAAGAAAAGGGTGTGTGTGCAATTGCATGGGATGGGATTGTCAATTGTGTGAACAAACAAACTAATATTAAGCGTTGGTAAATAAAAATAAATGGGTCATGTATTGTTGTTGATGGGGTTCTGTTCTGCCATTGGAATTGTTTCTACTATCTATGGCCCATGCCTCTCTCCCTACCTTTCTTTCCTTCCCTTCACTTCATACTTTCTTTTCCCCATATTTTCCTCGTAATATTTTTATTCATTTCACCCCATACAATACAATTATTATTACTTTAGCCACATACTTGCATAATATTAATAGGTTTTTAGTTTTGACACTATGATTTCTAGGAGAAAAGAATTCGATAAACTTTAAGTTCGGTCAAAAAGTAAATAAAATAGGACTAAAAATTGTTACAATTTTTTTTTTAAAACTATTCTTTAATAAGAGCTCATGCATGGATCACTTTTGATTACATAGTAAAGATCACAATCACAATGAAAATGAAATTAATACCTCCCTCATTTGTAAATTTAGATAATGGAGATATCTTGGAAGTTTTCAGAGAATGGTGCATTTCCCACGTGGAGCAAAAATGGATATCTTTAAACAGAGTCAGATTTAATCACTGTTATAGCTTTTCTATTATTGCCTTATATAAATTGGATGCATCTGTTCATCACGCACTCAATTACCTATTTATATTTGTTTCTAATTCATTTTCAGTTACCTATTATTATTATCTTCCATAAAAAATAACAATGATGTTGGATGGTATAAAATATTTGGCATGAAAAGGATATGGAAACCAACATGATGGGAATATGGAATGAATAATGCATGTCACTTTATTACTATCAAACATTTCACTTTTATCCCTAAAAAAAATTATTCTCTTTTATAAAAATAAATAATAATCAAACATTTGTCTCCCTAAATTGTCATGCAAGTCATGGTTCATACCAATAATTTCATATTGAATGCAGATCGGAAAAATTAATATTTTACTTCTGCTCTTAATTATTCACCAAAATTAAATAGTATCGATCAATAAATTTAAGAAGAACGGTAACAACACTCTCTTTCTGATATTCACTCTTTTATTAGTTTAAATCATTGTGAATCTATACTTTGAAAATAGAACTCATATAAAGTGGTAGAACATACATTGCCTCCATCCGATAAAAGAGTGAATGTTAGAGAAAGTGTTCAAAAATGAGCTTTGCTAACCTTCTTCTAAATATAATTCTTTTAAATAGTCGTTTTCTTTTGTTTTAGACTTCAAGTCTTCCATTTAAATAGAAAAAAATATGAAGGAAATACTAACTTGGGAAATTAGAACAGAACTTTAGAAACTAATTATCTTTTTTTTCCGTTTGGAAATGATGCAATGAATATTTAAAAAAATATAATTATTTTTATGCTATTAATATGGATGTTGGGCCGAACAAAAAAAATATATGAATGTTGGGAATTTGTTCGTATATTCATTCTTTTTTTATTTTAATAACTTTAATATTGTATTTTATCGATGTACTTTATCAATTTGAATGAATGAATATTGTTTCTTTTTGTCAAAAAAATCTTATATTTGGAAAAAGTTCACAGGTGCCCCTAAGACATTGTTTAAACATAAAAAAATAGTAACTTTTACATTGAAATTTATGTAGTTATGACTTTTACATGTGTTTGACTTGTGTTTCCAAACACATTTAAAAAGTTATAAAATAAAACATTCTTAATCTTAATAGTGAAAAGTTTTTTTTTTTTATTTCACTTGATACGATTCCTTTTATTTCACCATCTAACTACACTTTTTAATTTTAATAAATCGTTTGAGTTATGTCAAATCGTTTATTCTATTGTACTTAAAAAAGCAGATGATATATTAGGATGAATTTCTAACTGCTCCCCTATTGTTATATTTAGCATTTTTCTTATTGTTGTTAGATCTTAAAAGCAATGTTAGTGGTATAGCTAAATTTAATTTTTACTGGGTCGTGAATGTTCAACTTCTGAACAGCTGTGATTTCTCATTATTCTTTTCTTAGAAAATTATTATGAGTAGATTAAGGTATTCTTCCCGATCTAGATGCATGGATGATTGAAATGATCACTTCGCCTTTGCCAATTTCCTTCTTGTAATTAGAAGGGGATTTGCTAATTAAAACGTTTTCTTATATAGGACTATTTCAAATTACCTAAAACTAACGTAGCAAAATTTAATCCCATAGTAGCGCAAGAAGTAAGAGCAGAAACTTTCAAACATGATTCATCAGTTATTTTAAAATTACATAAAGACGACGTTTATTATCTTTGTAAATTAGAGGAAAATATTATGATAATCAACATGCATGCAGCTAGTGATTTAATTTTCTTTCATTTTGAGGGACAGGTGGAGGTTATAGTTACACTAATGTCTTTTTTTTTTTAGGAATTACACTAATGTCTTTTCAAACAATAGTTACACTAACCTAATTAATTAAAATTAAGATCATCTCTATTTACTATTGTTTTAATTTCATTTATTCGGTTGTCCCCTAAAAAAATTATTATATTTGATCTTTAAATAACAAATGTTAGACACCGAGGTCCTTTAAATAATTTATTGTTTAATTTGATCTCTTAAATTATAAAAGTCAGATAAATTGATCATTTTTACTAACGAAAAAACTAAGGATCAAAGTGTCTATTTTGTAGTTTAAGGAAAATCAATGAAATCTAAAGTGAAACTCAAAAAATGGACAAAAATGTGATTTCCTTTTCACTAACCAAATACTAAATGTAATTTAACAATTTCTTAGTTTTCCTCGTGATAGTATATCCAAGTAAAATATCTCTAAAAAATCAAAGTAAAGTGAATACGTTACCAAAGAAATTTGTTATACTTAAATGTGAGAAAAAAACTAGGCCCTTACATCACGCAAATATTTATTTCTTCAAACACGCATCTTGTGAAAACATAAATCCAAGGAGTAATTACAGATCCTCAACAGGTAGGTCAGGAGGGCAGACCTCGAAAAACAAAATCAACCAGGGTAGGTTACGATGAATATTTCATCTTACCTTTTATAAATAATTGATGCAAGCAAGCATAACTAATTGTGACTTGATTCCATAATTATGAACAAGCATGTAGTATTATTATTAGTTGGTACTACTATTTTTACTTTAACCTTATTAGAGAATACAGTAATTACTTGTAACGGTGAAAAATTATTACTTGTAGTGGAAGGTAAGTGAATAAGAATCCCACAATACAAAGAAGAAAAAGTTGAAGCCGGTATTGGGTGATCTTCCCCAAAAACCAAGAAGGATTTTTAACTTTAATTAATGAAGGAGAGCGACAAAGGCACTAAATAAAGGAGAAAAAAGAAAAGCAAAGAGAGGAAAATGTGAAAGAATGGTTAGAGTGGCATCACACATTTTGTCTTTGCCTATTAGGTCCCAATATAAAGGTCGGCTAGCTAGATAGATATATAGCTCATATATATCCATCCTAATCTTAGTGTTTTAATTCATTTTTCTAAGTTTAATTATTGTCAATATAACACAACCTAGCACGGCAAATATATCTATGATTCTCTAATCTATAATTATAGTCATTGTTTTCTTAACCCTCCTAACTAATGAGGACAGCCCCACCTTTCTCTATCTATGCATTGTTTTGTTTGTTTATTGTTTGAGTACATAATATTGGTGCTTATACAGTTAATAGGGCAACAACCTGTCTGCACTTGCCTTGTTTCCTTCATAAATCCTAATGCATAGCATAGACACACTCTCGTCTCTTCTTTTCTCAACTTTATATCTTTTGGTCCACCAACGAAACAGACCACCCCCATTCATTGCTTTAGCTTAGCCAGCTTCCTAATATATAGTCCCATCTTCTCCTCAATAATTATAACAATAACAACTCATTATATTTGTGACAAATGATCATATCGATAGGTTGTACAATTTTTTTTTATTCATATAACTAAATCACATATTTAAAAACATATCAACAAATAAATAAGACGTAATCTTCGTCAACTTAACTCAGTTAGTATGAATAATGCATAATATATGTAAGGTTTAGGGTTCAAACCCCGACAAGCACACAAAAAAAATATAAATAAGAAGCACGGTTTCTCCTTTTCTATATTTGATTATCAATGTGTTGTTGTATTTGGTTGAAGATCGACGATATTCTTTTCTATGGGACTTGGCTAAGAGACGATTGATAGTATAGAGTGGATTTTGGTTCAGTGGTAGGGAGAATAGGGGTAAAAATTATGTATTTTGGATTGGTGAAATCATCATTTATCTTGTCTTTGGTGTAATATCTTTATTTGTTAATGGATTTTGAGTACTTCTTATATTGTCTTCAATAAACTTTACTTGTTCAAAAAAGTAAATTTTGGTTTTATATATTATTTTACTATTTTCTATGCATGCACGCTAATCAACTTTCACTTTCTTGTACTAAAAAATATATTCCACTTACCTTAAATGTTTTGATTGTAATTTTAATTCTTTAAATTAATTAACTATGTAAATTTTCAATAATTAAACAGCTTAATTTAAATATATATTTTTAGTACAATTAATTTAAATATATTATTTATATTATTAATCAATTATAATTATCAGACCATTAAATAAATTTAACTTTAACCATAAGTCCTAAAGTATAACTAAATATAAAGTCATACATATTTTATTTTTTTTTGACAAAAGTCATACATATTATTGATTTTAATTGTTGACGTTGGAAAATTTTCTAGACCGGTTGTGCAATAAAATTAAACTCATAATAATTAAAAGTTAATTAGTAGATATTTTTTCTCTTTTTTTCAAACATTTTAGAATTTTTTATTTAGTTATTTTGGGTAATGTTGTAGTACTTTACTATAACACGTAGTATATATTTCTTTTATAAAAAATAACAGTTTATAAGTACAACTAAAATGGTTAAAAAAGTTCGATAAATATTTGATAAGGTGGAGTAATATGTGATTATTTTTGTAGTATATCACTTCTTGTTTTTCAATATTTGAAAATTTGTATATGCGTGCTTGTAATTTGGAGGTTCACATTTATTTTAGAAGAATTGTTTTCAAATGATTTGATTGGCATGTATTCGAGTTAATTGGAAGTAGCACAATTTTTAGATTTTTTGCAACAATCAGACGTATCAAGAGCATTTACTTGATTGTGTCAAACTTTTTTTAGATGGTGGTTGAAGGCTCAAAAACCTAATTTCTTTTTTTATTTTAATTAATGGTCACTACTAAAAATACAAAAATTAGTGAGGGAAAACGTGAAATTCCTCTCTAATTCTGTCACTAAATTTTGCGACCAAGGAATTTGTGAGGGATTTCATTTTTTCCGTCACTAATTTCCCTCGCTAATTTTGCTTTTTCTAATAGTGGGTGGTCTAACTTGTCTCTTTGTATTGGTGTTAACCTTGTAATATTGTTATTCCAAATTTTGTTCTTTAATCTTCTATGTGTATTTTCGGACATTTTTAAGCCTTTGTAGGCACACCCTATGTTTAATTGGGTCTTGTTTTTAATATAATTGTTTTTAACTTCTTAAAAAACGGGGACGCCCGTTTTTTAATATTTAATGTGTGTTAATTAGTTTTTTTCTCTTTAAAATAAAGTAAGGGTAATGCTATCCAGTGCCCTGGGGGCATTGGTTAAGGAGCAATAAATTGTTAGATTTCACTTATTTACCTCAATTAAAGTGAGAAATAATAAGTCAACTTATTAAAATTAATAAAAGTTGTATTCAATACGCTCATAAAGGATGCTATTTTGTTTTGAAGAGCATCTAATTACACATTTAATGATTTTGTATTTGATATTTTATTTGGATATGTTTTATCTTTGAAATTGCTAATTTATTTTGGACTTTAAAATATCTTGTCTTAGTGTAATTATTTCTGCAACTTTTAATTAAAAAAATGAAAGAAATCAATATGCTTTGAGGAAGATTAATGGGATGAAAAAAAAATGGTGCAAAAAAAAACCACGAAAAAAAAAATATTGTTGTAAGAAAAATTCACAAGAAGAAATCATAGAATATTATGTTTCTAATTCACATGGATATAAATTGGTCAACTCTCAAAATTATATAATAGTTGTGCCTTTATAAAATTATTGAATACAACTTCTGTTAATTTTAATCACTTAGTTTATTATTTCTCTTATTAATTAAGATAAAATAAATGGAATTGATCAATTTATTGCTCCTTAACCGGTACGTCGGGGCACTGGTTAGCAGCATCTATAAAGTAAAGTAAAGTGAAGATTTATAAGTTTGACAATTATTACCCGGAATTATAGAAATTTGTTGTCCCGTAAACAAAATTAGACCAAACACCCACATTGGTTGACCTCATACACATAATCCAGTATTCACAATTAGTAGAAGTTATATATCAAAGGTTAGGTGACGTGAAATTAGGCCACATGCATGATATTCATAATATCCAAGATTGAATCTAGAAAATTAGCACTCCCTAGCTAGCATATGTTTTGTTGTTTGCTTGTAAGTGAAAGGAACATATCAAATAATTCAATTTTGGAAATGATTAAAATTCAGCTAAAATTAAGTAATGGAATTCAAGTGGTTAATAAGTTCTATTAAGACGAATCGCTCTTGAGGATTTGATTTTGATTCATGTATATAATTTTTGGTAATATTTTACTTACTTTCATAACAAACTCTAAATTATTAGGATCTTTTTTTAATGAACCCGGAAATCAACACAGAAAAAATCAATACATTTTGTCCAAAAATAACAATTCAACCGATAAGTTATACAAATAGTTGATAACCGCTTTCAAGTGTGTGAGAATGGTAATATGATCAATAAAGCATACAATTTTATTGATTGAAATTATTTACATGGATTTTTGTGATAAATGAGGAAAATATGTTCTGAGCAAGGAGCAATCCGAAGAGAAAAGTATCAATAATGAATTGGTTCAAGTGGTAAGGAGAGATTTCTGATTCATACGTAAGGAGATAATTCAATTGGAAGGAGATAACCCACCGTCAGAGATTAGTCACTTCTAAACGACAGTAAAAACTTCGTAGCAATATCATGGTAACCAAGAAATTCGAATAGGAGGGTGTGAAGAAGGTTACCATTGAATCAATGCAAACAATCAACCAAAGTCCTTCTAAGAATGAGGTGGTTGAAACTAGGCATGGCATTGGGGCGGGGTGGGGACGGGTTTTACATTCCCCGTCCCCATACCCGATTCTAATATACTTACCCGTTACCCTACCCATACCCAACGGGGATGAGAAATTGAACCCATTTTCGTTCCCGACGAGTTCGGGTATCCCCGTCCCATCCCCATCCCCGCATTGAATAATTTTTTTAAATAAAAAATATAAGATTTTTTGCAACCCCTAGAGAAATGTTATAATGCATTATCCAACAATATGCTCACTTTAACATTTGTTAGACCGATTGATTTAATTGCTCCTTTAAATATCAATGATAGTTTTTATAACGCAACAATTATCAAACAAAATAACATGACATATCAATATAAAGTAATTTTCTGCATTCAGAATGAGTTTGGGTATGGGTTCGGGGTGGGTACCTATATACCCGTCCCATACCTGTGTCTTGAAATCGGGGAAAACCCAAACTCATACCCAAATCCAGTTAAAACGGGGAAAACCCGTCAAAATGAGTTTGGTTCGGGTGGGTAACCATGGTTATGGGTTTTGTTGCCTCGCCTGGTTGAAACAATTGAGATATATATGCTGACAATTTCGAAGGCTTGAAAATTGTCCACTGGAAAAACTTAGAAACATTTCAAAAAGATGGGAAAATTCAATTTCAAGTGTGGTTGGAAGGATTTCAATTAGTGAAGGCAATCTCAATGGGAGATGGAGGGATTCTACATCATGTGCAAAAGAACAAAGCATATTACAAAAGGCTTTTACTGTAAACCGACACTGGTGGAATAATAGATTTGCAGAAACAAACAAATGTAAAGGAAGATTAATTTGGGTTAACATCTATGGGATCCATCAACATGTGTAGGGAAATGAAGGTTTTCAGAAGATGGTGAGTAAGATAGGGGATTTGATTCAGCTAGATCTAGAAACTGAATCACAATCAACGTTGGATGTTGCAAGAGTTCAAGCGGCAGTTCAATCTTGGCGGTGGAGATGATAGTAGTCGAAGGTATTTTTATTTAAGGGTGGTGAAGAAATAGTACGAGACTCGTGGCACATATATTGAAGGAAGCGGTTGAAGTTTAATGAAGTTTCAATCAAATCAAGGTGCAAGGGGTTCAAAGTGAGGAACGGTGAAAGGTTGTCGGGTGATAGTTTAACCAACGGGCGAAGGAGGGAGATGGTCAGTGTACGCATAGTATAGTGTATTACATAGAGGATTTAATTACAATTGCAAAATATGTCGAACTACCATAATAAAATGTTATGCTCAGCGTCCACATGAGCGTAGCTCACTTGCTAAGGGATAATGCATAATATATGCAGGGGCTGGGGTTCAAACCCCGGACACCCCACTTATTCAGGTGAATTTCTATAGTCACTAGGCTACTTGACAAAAAAGAAAATGTTATGCTCAACTTAGCATCAAAATACAAAAATTAACGCACAAAATCATAAGTTTCTTAAGCCCCTAAGCCATCCAAAAAAGCAAGTTTCTAAAGTTGTTAATAAAACTATTCAAAAAATAAACAAGTTAATTTCTTCAAAAGTTCAATCATTCTAAAGAATAAAGGAAAGGAAAAATAAAGCTTGAACTCTAAGAGGTAAGTTACTAAGTACGGTACGTTTTGAAGCTCTGTTTTTTTGCTGAAATTTGAAAAAATGCCTTCCACCACCGCTGAACACAAACACCACCACCGCAACCTAACTGGCGTAGCTATCTCCGACGTCACAATCGGTTTTGAGAAGAAGGTTAGGGTTTCAGTTTGGAGAACGTTGATGAAGGAGAAGAGAAGAGAAACGTTGTGTTGTACGTTTTTTAGAAGAAGAAAAGAAGCGTCGCGCGTTCATAACACTGTGATATTGTGTTGGGCTTTAAAAATGAATTGGATTTTAATTGAAAACCGGCCTAATTTTTTTTTATTTTTTATAAAAGGTAAACTCGCAACCTTGGACGAGTTTACCCGATTTTAAACCGTGTTAAATCGGTCAAATTCAGTCAACTTCCTGATTTTACAAAAAAAAAATGAGTTTACTTCTGAGTTTACATGATTTGGACAGCTAAAAATGTAAATTTGGACAAGTTTATGTTTTAACACTCGATTTGCAAAACCTTAGGCTGAGCCAAACCTTTTGTGACCTCTACTTCTTTAATTTATTATTTAAACTTTGATTTACTTACAATGAAAAGAACAATTTGGTCACATCATGATATCACGTGGTGCATTCATACAAAATAATGTAACGTATGCTCTACAAAAGTCTGAACGTTCTGGACGGATTGAGCAGCCTTGGAAAATATCATTGAAACTATACGCAAGAAATAGTTATCAATTCTATAGAAAAAATAAGCAAGATGAAACTCCAATATCAAGGGGTAAATCATTATGTTATTAAATTAAATAAATAAATAAAATTCAATGATGACATGAAGGAAAAAAAAAACAATGATATTATGAAGAAAGGTGCTAATACGAATCACACCATCGATCTTCAAAGAAATGACATGAAGCGTAGCACATTTCCCTTGAAAACAACTTTGCTTAATACAATTCATTTGTCCTCATCTAGTTTTCTAGGGTTTTCCTTAACTTTGTTTTTTCTTATCATTTCTTTGCATCGTCACAATTTTCTTTCCTAGGTTCCTTTTGGTCACATGGAACCAACTTATTTCACCACCCCCACCAATTCACATTCTAATCCATTAATACTACTTATATTCTTTATGGCTTCACCTCTTTTATTGTATTTTTTAAAATACTTTTCTCTTGTATTTCCCTTCCAATACGGGTGACTATCTAACTATATCCTAAGACGGATTTCATTAAATCGGATTGTTGATGGTCTTTTGATCAAGATCATACGATCTAAAAAGAATGTGAATTTTATTTTTTATTCTATAATTCAAAATATCGAAAGACCATAAGATATTGAACGAAATTCATGTCTTGACTCCGTAAATGCAGAAAATCTCTGCAATCTGCATGCACGGGAGTCAACCGGTGTATCCTTAAACCACTAGCTATCACAATTGCCAAGTGCGCTATGAGCATCAAATTTCCAACGATTTATAATTATATCCAATGCTTTTTTCTTTTCACCATACAATTAATACTCCATATTGGCATATTGCACTTACACATATACGTGATTATTAGATTGTTGGCATCAACCAATATCTTATTACGTCAATTACTAAAAAATAATATACTGCACTAATCCCATGTGTTTGTGAAGATTAGTGACTCGCATTTGTTTATGCCCTACATGTATATGTAGTGAAGTGAACAATCACCTAAACCAAACTAATCACCGATCACACGTTGTGCAAATATAATAGGCTATCAAGTTGCTTTTTGTGGATGAACACATTCTCCATTATACGCGTCTTGAGTTTTTTTTTCTTCTCTTCTTTTCTTTTTGGAAATTGCATAGCTAGTGGAATGAATGGTGGTAGAGCTAGTGAAAGATGATAATGTCTACTAAATCAAATCCAATAACTTCTAGTATATATGATTCTCAAAATTGTATAGTTGACTTGATTGAATAATGTGAATCTAAAAGCAAAATTATATATACAAGGAACCAATAAATGTACACGTTATATAATAATGGGAAATTATTATAACCTTCAACACATATTCCATCTTAACCAATTAACACTTTGTTAATTAGGGAGAATTTTATCACTCGTATATTCCAATTTGGTTTGAGGAATAATCCCCTAGTTCTTCACGAAGATAATTAAGCACATATCTCCCCTAAAAAAAATAAAAATAAAATAAGAACATATCTATCGAGCCTAGATAGTTTTTTTTTTTGAACTGCGAAATATATTAGTAGACTCATTTCAAGCACAAGACGTGCAAGAAACAAGCTAGTGAAAAACCAATACTTACAAGATTACATGGGCAATAGCCTAGATATTAATTAGATTATTATAAAATTATATTAAAAATTTGAATATAATTTGACTTTAAAGAATTATGGAATCAAACTAGTAGTAGTTCGTATTATAGTCAACAACTGTGTGATCGACTGTCCAATCTCGATCCGATGATTCAAATCTCAAACAAAATCAGGATTTAAATCTCTAGCAAATAATATTTTTATTTAAAATTATCAAACTTGAGGTTTTAACCACACATAGTCATTGACCGCGTGAATGCATGTGATCATAAAAAATAAAATAAAAATATAAAAAAAAAACTATGTAGTACACTACTAGTGTGGTCTGGAAATAGGTACCCCGCGCGCGAATATTTATTATTTATGGAATTATCAATATTCAATACTATTTGTAGGAAGGATGGGGAAGGTGTTGCAGTAGTCACAAGAACAAGCAGGTAGTACCGTAGACAGGGAGTACATACATATAATGGTAATGAGGAAATGTGGTTTTAAATTGAGGGCTGCAACTGCAATTATGGCCCCATTGTAAAGAAATTTGAGGTCTTTATTGGCTTGTAATTTCGACAGTATTAACCATATTTCCATCATTTTACTGCAAAATAAGAATTACAAATGTAACTACAACGACAACCTCAATTTAAAATCACGGAGAAAAACACCATCAATGTGTGGGGAGGTTGTGTTGGGTCTCTAATGTATCTATCATAATTTTTTGTACTATTTGTATTTTTTATGCAAATTAAAGAATCGAAGTCTATCAATCCAACCCAACTCCTATACTTACTACATACACATTCATTAGTGGGCACAACTTTTATTTAGACTCTTCCTTTGCGTATCCATCCATATAGGTCCCATGCATGTACCAAATTCTTGAGATTAATTGTGCTGCGTGTATGATCAATTTTGACTTTTAATATAACCCATTCTAATTTCAGTTGGTTGAGAAATAACTAGTTGATCATTCCTTCATTGAATAATTTGCACCTCAATTTCAAATAATATAGCCTCCTTTTAGATGTATATTTCAACAATATGGTTGCGTCGTTGTATCGCCTTGTGCACATTTTAAATTTGATTTCAATATGTCACCAATTGTAGCGATATTAAGCTTATCGGGAACATGATCTCATATACACGTTTATTTTACTCACCGGCCTCGGCCTCCAATCCATATATGATGTCGGGTAAATAGTTATTTTGGTCTTTCCTAAATGTGTAACGAGTTGAGTTAATAATCTTTCAATTAAATGTATCAAAATTTTAAAATAGTATTTGATTGTGCAATTGAGTGAACCATCAACTTCGTCCCTGAATTTTCACGGGCGGCCAACTTCGTCTCTCAATTATGCGAAATATCAATTTAATCCTTGAATTTGTTAAATGTTAATCAAGTTAGTCCTTTTGTTCAAACGGAGCGTTAACAGAGCTGACGTGGCCGTTAACCTCTCACATGTCAGACGCCAAGTAGGTAGGGACTAATTTGGCCAATAATAACAAACATTTCAAAGGACTAAATTGATTGATTTGCAGAAAATGTTTTGGCTTTCTTCCCAAATGGCTCTTTTCTTCCCCAACGGCTCTTTCTTCCCCAATTGTATAAAATTGAAACCCTAATTACACAATCTACACTCAATAATCACCAAAATTTCCTCCAATAATAAGTGGTCCAGTTCTTCCCCAATTC
>Ga0228711_1005462_pt1 | contig 19326 bp, 8 predicted proteins | sample MedpolnodulmetaG_2_FD_177996 | JGI IMG/M metagenome (GOLD analysis project Ga0228711, IMG submission 177996) | Root nodule microbial communities from Medicago polymorpha collected in Santa Monica, California, United States - brown nodules | ecosystem: Host-associated > Plants > Roots > Nodule... | reverse complement strand
CCCCCCCCAACTCCCTAACACTTATTACCTTAACCTACAATCTCAAGAATTCCAAAACCATTCATAATACAAACAAATGGGAACATTTAATCTAGCCAAATACCACCGCCAAGACAAAACTTGAATTTCCTCTCCTAGCTCTTCCACCGCCTATACCACATTTTTAAAAACTTTCATATTCTTCTCATCCAAATCTCCTGAATCGTTGCTTGCAAAATATGCTGAAAACCCTTCCGTAACTTTTAATTCAATGTTTCACTACTCCAACATTCCAAATGCACAAACAAATTCATTTATGGAATTTGGGCCTAAGATGGAATGTCAATGTTTTAATGTCATGTATCCTACCAGAATCTATTTTTGCTTCCAAGGATTCTCCTTTATTCCATGAAGTGGATGTGGACCAAGTTGTTTGGAAACCATATAGATCCAGGGATCATAGTGTTTGTTCTAGCTATCGCTTTTGTTCTGGGGAATTAATGGACACTTCCGGTTACAATATACCTGGAAACCGAAAATTGCTTTGGAATCTGGCAGTACCACCAAAGTTAGATACTTTGTTTGGCAAGTGGTCTGTGATTGTATTCCTACTCGTGTACGTTTGCAAGAAAAGGAATTGAACGTTACAGAGATGCGTCAATAGTGTGGTGTGTGTGGGGCAAGAATCTGTTTCATTTGCTTCTTAATTGCTCGGAAAGTATGGCTACTTGGAGAAAATTGGGATTCACTGAGCTATTTATTTAATCTCTTAACAATTTTCCTTGCTTTAAGGAGTGTGTTATCATGTCATGAAGCAGTTGTCGAAGCATGATATAAGTAAGGTTGTCAAAATTGAGATTTTGCTTTAGTTTGGTTTGGTATATGAACCATGCACACCCCTATGTTAATTTTACATATTAGCTTGTGGAGGATGTTATGCTTCCTCAACATGGATGTGATGAGGGAAAACAAATCTAATTCATGAAAATATTTCTCAACCCAATTAAGAATGGCGTTCCATATTTTTTGTGTTTTCGGACAAGTTTAGAATAAATGATTTGTTTGAGGATTCATGTTCAGCAAAATTGAAAACAGAAGATAGGGCATGGGGTCATTAATAAAAGCTAATTTGTGAAGTGCTTCTATTTTTGAAAGTCTGTCTTGTAACAGTTTCCAGTCGAACACTTCTATTTTTAATAGAACTCCATTCGTCCACAACAGGATCAATGCATAATGCTTCTATTTTTGTATTTCCTCTTCTATTTATAATCCAAGTCTCTTGTTAGGTTAATTTTGTACTGCTTTTACACCTTCCAACAATAAATGTAGTTCATCCATCAAGTCTAATTCATGCTGGTTGGGAAGACTTCCCACTGCAAAGACCAGCTCTAGTTTTCATCATAAAAAACTCTTGTTTCTGCTTGTATGTCCTTGGCTTAATAATGAGTGCAGAGCTGGGAATAAATCCTTCAAGATTTTGCTGTCTATCCATTTTTCCTTTCAAAAGAAGATTTGTGTACCATCACATAACACATTGTTGATATTTAAAGCAAACCAATGTAATCCAAACTCTTCAGTGTTTACGTAATTTACTCGCTCAAGACTTTTCGTGCAATATTTTCATATCTAAGTTGTAACAAAAAAAAAAACGACAGTGCGTCTGTGTCATTCAAACTCCACCTTCCATTTGCATTAACAATGCCATATTGAAGTTTTCTAGATCCTTAACTCCATCATCAACACATTACACATATTTCTTTCTTCTAGATCCTTGGATTTTTATGAGCTTTCAAATTATTCATGTCGGAGCCTTACAAAAAAGAGAAGTAATAAAGAGGAAGACTATTTGGTACCATGAGTTTATTAAAGTTACCCTTTCTCCTATTGATCAATGACAACCACTCTAACTTCACAACTTCTTTTGCATTAGTTCCACAACTGGAGTCCGCGTTGACCAACACTTCAGATTGACTCCTCAATATTGATTCCTATTAACGTGCTTTTATAAAAGTTAACTTTTTAATTTAAAAATCAATTCAAAGTTTCTTAAGATATTTTTTAGGCTCTTTAAATTTTACCAAGTTTCTTCACCCACAAGAATGGTTTCATCAACAAATTGAAGAATTTGAAAGTTTAGGCCATCATGTACCTTGAATCACGTGAAGCTTCCATTTTCAACAACCTTTTAAATCAATGTTGAAAGTCCCTTTGCAACAATCAGAAAAAGAAGAGGTGTTAACTGATCACCATGACACAAACTCAACATTTCAACTAATGTATGCTAAGGAAAACTAATTTGAAAAATAATTATTTAAATAAGACTCAATTTGGTCACTCACAATTTTTCCACAATCCAATGTTATCTTTCACAAAAAATAATACTCAAATTAGTATTTGAGAAAAGCATGAGAGATGTGTGAGTAAAATGTGGTGCGAATAACAATCCCATAATTTAAGCATCGTATCTACACAGCTGCAAAAGCCCAACTCATAAGGCACACAAAGAAAAAAGAAAAGAAAAAAAGAAATATTCGATCATCGAAAAATGAGAATAAACCGAAGCACAATTCACCTGCATTTTCTCTTTTATTGTAGCTAAGTTAGCACTCGAATGTGGTTCAGTTTTTGAGGTGTGGAGTTTTGGAGAAGAAGATACAGTAACAGTTTCAACATGAAGATTCCACTCTACGAAACGCAGCGTCACGCTTCCAACTACCCTCCTCAACACCAACAACAACAACACCTGGTCAAGATTTCTTCAATTTCCTCTCTCAATTCCAATTCACATTCTCTCAATTCATCGTTGAATTTCACTTTTCAGGCAAACGATGATTCCAAAGGAACCTTGCTTTCTCTTCTCTCACTTCGAGGTAACTTACTTTACCGAACGAATTCGGTTACGGAATTTCTCCGATCTCGATTAACGTTTATCTGGATCCAATTGAAGGTGTGAATCAACTCAAGGAGAAATGGAATGAATATAATGAGCCGAAGAGACTTCGAAAACTAGTGTCGTTGTTTGTTTCGCCAACGGTAAAATACGTTGCAGTTGCTACTGGAAATAGAATTACGATTTTGAGCAAAGAGGATGATTATCAACAATCATATTCAATTTTCACCGGTAAGATGTGATTAGATTGTGTTTATTTAGAATTTAGAAAGTGAAAATAGACTCGATTTGATTTTGATCTTGATGTTGGATTGGTTTGTTAGGTTCGGATTTTAGTACATTTAGTGTGGGAGATTGGTCCGAAGATGATGAGATTCTTGGAGTTGCTGATGATTATGATACTTTGTATTTTATTAAATTCACCGGTGAAGTTGTGGCAGAAATTACAAAGAAGGATTTGAAAATATCTGCGCCTATTGTAGGTTTATTTTCTGATAATGACTCTAATATGAACAACGAGTCTTACTTGTAAGTATTTTTCGTTGCTTTGCCTCATTTGTTTCTTGTATGCTATATCGAGTGTTTGAGACATGATTAGTTTGTCGATAGATCCAGAGATTAATGAGTTGGATAGAGATATGATATATGATAGAACATTATTACATTGTTTGATCCATGTAGCCGACCCCACTTAGTGGATAAGGCTTTATTGTTGATGATTAGTTAGTCGGTGATCTTGAAAATATGTCCTTGCTGTCATAATTTGGTAAACTTACATGGTTTAAAATAATGTAACTATTTGTTAAATGGAAATTGAGTATAAGTTTGAAGTTTTGACATTGTTTGAGGTGTAGGTTCACTGTCATTACATCTGATGGTTCACTTCAACAAATTGAGATCAGTTATGGAGGTGTCTCCACCTTTCCTAAGTACATTTGTAAACAAAGGAGTAATCTCCGCAACAATGTTTACTGCTTTGACCGCCACCATGAACTTAACCTTTTTGCAGCTGTTCACACGAATTCTGGTATGTGTGTTTTGCGGTATTTTCTCAATTATTTGCTAAGTTACTCAAGTGTTGGTTTTGAATTTAAGACGTACATCATGTGATATACAATTAGATATAAGCTCTCTTTCCCTCGGACTACTGGGTTGGTGCTGAAAAGAGTTCCATGTTTTCTACATGATAATAGATTAGGAATTGTTTGACTTTTGACTATTGTTTCCATTGATGCTAGAAGCCAAGGGCTTGTTTACTTCGAGAAAACACTTCTCGTTTTCAGTTTTAATTCCAAAATTGTAAGTTTGTTTCAAATATTTGTTCATGAATACAGAAAACAAATTTTTTTGTTCATAGTTTCCTTTACAAGGTTTGAAAACAGGAAACAAATTGAAAACAAGGTGATAGTCTCGTACATAAAAGTGACAACAGGAAATGTTTTCTCAAACTAAACAGACCCTAGCCTTTCACCTAATTAGTTTGACAGTTCAGTCAATAAGTTATAAGAAGGGATAGAAATGAAAAGAAAAAAGAGAAGACGTCATAAATATATTTTAGATAACAATATAAAGTTCTTGTAACATCAACAACCTTTGGATTGAGTTGCTTGCAGCTGATTGCTGATCTCCATACTCTGCTTGAAGTTTCAATAACACTTTTATGATTATACAATATCTTTAGTTTGTCTTATCTTTATATGATTGATGACTAGCATTGACATTTCAAAAAGTTATAATATATTGTCCTTATTTTTTTTATCTTTCTGCTGCATGACTAGGACTTTTTTACATTTCAGAAGTTTGTTGTTATTTGAAATAATTAATTATATGGACATCTGCGTAAGCCATGATAGTGTTTTGATTGGTCATATTCACTCATTTCATGTCTTATAAATAAACATGGAATCTTTATTTTTTCTTTGATCACTAACAAGGAGTAATTCATTACTGAACTTGTACTATGTAATTGCAATTCAAATTTTAAACACACCTTATCCTTTTCTTGTGTGTCTCTTCTTTTAAGTTCTATAACCGTTTTGCTTCTTTTATCAAATAACTTATTCTTAGAACATGAAGAATATACCTAGAGCTCACACAGTATTTATCTACTAAATATTGCTTGTCCAAGTTCTTGGCTAACTAGTGTTGTATATATCATCTAGGATCTTGCCATGTTTCTCTTTGGCATAAAACTTCAAGCACAGACCTGGAGCAGGTATTCTCTTTGCAGTTTGAGGGATTCTATTTAAAACCAAAAGGTTATAAAGGTCAGCTAGTATATCCAAAGCTACTAATCTCGCCACAAGCTACATTCATTGCAACTCTGGATTTAACAGGATGTTTGCATATTTTTAAGCTGGACAAAGAAGGCTTTACACTCTCCCAATTTGTCTTGGGAGAGAGGGATGATTCATCAAAGTCTGATAATTTATCTAATGGGGGTGGTAAATCTTTTGTGGGTTTTATGGATTTTACTTGGTGGTGTGACCATATCATTGCAATTGTAGATAGGAATGGTGTGGTTATGTTGATAGACATTCTAAATGGTTCAAAGGTTCAGGAAGAGGATCCTGCATATTTTTTCCCTGCTCTGGGAAGAGCACAGAAATGTAGGGGCTATCTTTTTCTTTTAGCAAGTTTATCATCAAAAGAAACATCCAGTCCTTCTGATTTTGCATTGTCAGAGGACCTGCTCCAGACAGAGTGGATTGTTGAAGACAGGCTTAAACAATTTCACCTTTCTAGGTTGCTCTGGTTCCTTGTTTCATTTTCTGAGAAATCTGTCCCTGAAATGTATGGTTTACTGATTAGGAAGAGAAATTATCAAGCTGCTCTAGACTTTGCTGTTAGTCATGGATTAGATAAGGATGAAGTTCTGAAGTCACAGTGGTTGAATTCTAGTCAAGGAGTAAATGAAATTAATATATTTTTGGCAAATATTAAGGATAGAAATTTTGTAGTTTTTGAATGTGTTCATAGAATTGGACCAACAGAAAATGCTGTGAAGGCTTTGCTGGCTTATGGTCTATGCATCACGGACCACAGTAGATTCTCAGAAGTAGATAGTGATGATTCTGGTGAAGTATGGGATGTTCGCTTGGCCAGACTTCAAATTTTGCAATATAAGGACAGGCTGGAAACATTTCTTGGAATAAACATGGGCAGGTATCTTGAGAGTTCTAGAAATCAATTTTGATAACATAAACTAAGTGTTTTCCATGCTTTTGCTGCGATATTTAAAGTTGTTTGAATGTATTTTTGCAACTCTTATTTAAAAGTTAAAAAAGAATCATTTGTAAGTGGAAGAGAAGAAATTAGAATGAGTTGGAGAACAATAAATCCTTTGACAAAAGTAAAAATACAAAATTGCAAAGAAACAAAAGAGGACATCATTCAAACAAAGTTCCCCAACACCCCAATATATTTGTTGAGAAACCCTTTTAAAAACTGCACTACATAGATGGAAGCCATGAGCTCAATCTTGTCCCAGTTCCTACACAGAAAAAACATCCTTAAAGATATGAGAGATACTATCATCTAACCATATTCATCATATTGTTAAGCATGGAGTGCAAATCGCCACCAGACTGTTCCCTCTTTACTTCTATCACAATCATTATGATGATATCACAATTTCTCCAAGGACATGCCACATATTTAGCTTTGACCAAAAAATTCAAAACATAGCTCAAGTAAGACAAAAGCTTCATTATAAGACGAGATGCGAACCAATTTAAAACTAGCATCACTTAACTCACAGATCAGGGTAAATAGCTCACATGGTACCTAAAGTAAGTTTATATATCACTTTAGTTTCACTTGATTCATTTAGTTGCTCACAGCAACTTTAGTACTGACTTCATTATAACATGCATTATTGATTTTTGAAATCTGTCATTTTGTCATCCGCAAGATAAGTAGTAGCATTTATAAGATAAGTTTATTTCAAGATCTCCGTCCATAATTTGCCAATTTGAGGGAGCGGAATGTTGAGCAAATGGTCAAGCTGGTTAAACACCCCACCATCTATTTATTCGTTCTGTTTTTACTACATGTAGACAATAGACACATACACAAGAAAACCTTCAGTCCTTTCACTGTATGAAAAATTGACATATATTTTGTATTTTTAAATCTCAATGATAAAATATTCTTGAAACTTCATGGTTGTGCTAGTAGCAATTGAAAATTCACAATTCTGTAATTTTTTTTTTTTTGGTGTTGCATAGCTTTTGAGCAAGAATTACAGGCATACACATAGTCCCCTAAATGGCTAAAAATGATAAAAAAAAATTAAAATTCAAAATTGTTCAATAATTCTGATAGTTTCCACTGACTCAAAGTTCATTGACACAGTTTTCTGCAGGTTTTCTGTGCAGGAATACAGCAAATTCCGTAGTATGCCTATTAACGAAGCCGCTGTAGCACTTGCAGAAAGTGGGAAAATTGGTGCATTGAACTTGCTTTTCAAGCGTCATCCATATTCTCTGTCTCCCTTTGTTTTGAAAGTTTTAGCCTCTATCCCAGAAACAGTTCCTATCCAAATGTATGGGCAGCTTCTTCCTGGGAGGTCTTTTCCGTCTGGTGTTGCTGTAAGGCAAGATGATTGGGTTGAATGCAAGAAGATGGTGAACTTCATTAATACATCAGTTAAAAACCATGATATTCAAATCCAAGTCAAAACTGAGCCTCTTGTTAAGCATTTTCTTGGACTTCTTTGGCCATCAATCGATGAGCTCTCAAAATGGTATATGGATAGAGCTAGAGCTATGGATGATTTTAGCGGGCAGCTTGATAATTGCCTGAGCCTACTTGAGTTTGCTCTTCGCAAAGGCATATCTGAGTTGCAGCAATTCCATCAGGATGTCTTATACTTGCATCAAGTTATTTACTCTGACGACAATGATAGTGAAACAGGCTTCAATATGAGTCTTGTCATGTGGGGAGAATTGCCAGACTATGAAAAATTTAAATTTATGCTTAAGGGAGTCAAAGAAGAAAATGTAATTGAAAGGTTACACAACAGAGCTATTCCATTTATGCGCGAAAAGTTTCACAGGGTGTCCTTAATTGGAGAAGTCGCCCATTCTACAAATCAAAATCTGGAGGAATCATTTCTAGTAAGATGGTTGAAGGAAATTGCTTTGCAGAATAAATTGGACATGTGCTTGGTGGTAATTGAGGAAGGGTGCAGAAATTTCCAAAGTAATGTCTATTTTGAAACTGAGGTTGAAGCTGTTGATTGTGCTTTACAATGCATATATTTGTGCACAGTTACAGATAGGTGGAGCATCATGTCAGCCATACTATCTAAGCTTCCTCAAATGCACGGTGAGTTAGGTTTCATGTTTATTCTAATATCTTAAGAGCAATGTGATGATGTAATTTTAGTAATTTCTTGGGGGTAGTTTATTGCGCTTGTTAACATTTTAGGGCTTCACTACAATAGTTGAAAAAGAAACATTACAGGGGAAAAACTATAAGCTGGGAGGTTTAAGAAAGCATTGGCATTTAAGAGGGCATCATCGTATTTTTAACAAATCGTCATTCATAACCTTGAGGGAGTTTCAGAAACAAACAAAATTCTCGAGGAGGGAGGTCTGCGGGTGATCTCTCAAAGTTTAATTCTACCCTGGAGTTTTCTTCGATGTAGAAATCTCAACAGATGCATTCAGATCAGTGGATGCATTTATACGTAGCCATTTGCCATACTTGGTTGGGGATATTGTCTACATAATATATTTGCAGCAATGAAGTTAGTTAGTATGTGATTTGATCTAGAATTAATTGAGATTTTGAATCTTTAACATCCCCACCGTTACAACAACAACAACCAAGCCTTATCCCATTAAGTGAAGTCGGCTAAAGAATTAAATTTTGGAATTCCTGGTATAAAATTTTCCAGTTTTGAACAATTCACCAGAACAAACTAGACTAGTGGTTAATTAATTCAATACATTGTAAACCCATTAAGTGAACATTGTTGACCATTTGTCTATTAAGATGTTTCATCACTAGTACATCAATCATACCTGCTTACCAGCACCTTCATTTCAGGTTCTCGTAGTTTTACTCGTTATTCTCCTTACATAACAACCTCGATAAAAATGTTACTTCACCTGATGGCTACTTGGAGAATTCTAATTGATCACTAACTCACATCCAACCTGCCTGTTCTACCCTTTTATGTCAACCGAAAAAATGTCTTCAAATGAATCCATGCCATACTTTCAGATATTTTGAAATCCCCAGTCTATTATTCTTTTCTTGGGCATATTAATTACAAAGAAGTATAAAAATAGTTACCCAAACATTTTCTATTGAGCCTATACTATAGCTTTCTGTGCCAACTCTATAAGCTTTTGAAAATTTTCAGTCTGGTGTACTTTTTGGCCCGTGTTTAAATAAGCGTTGAATTCCGTGTAATACAATCGTGTGAATTGTTCCCTACCTAATTGATTTCCTTTTTCAGTCTTACACCAGCATCTTTTGTCAACCAGAGAGTACTGACTTGTATGTTGACAATTTTTTATTTTCTATGTTTTTGCTAAATATTCAGTGTGGATGAGTATTCTGCTAGCACTCTGGCTTATTCAATATCATGTAGCTTTCCTTCAACTGTATATACTTGATTGGCATATACCTGTGGAACTGTGTTGTTGAGCTTGAGTGCATATAATTTGAGTCCCAATTCCCAAACCAAAGATAGATGCTTCTTGTTTGTGTATTTTTGCATTTGTTATTGAGTAAATTCTTGAGAATATTGTTGATTTAGTCGCATTTTCTATCAATCTGTTTGAGTACACTAACTTTTTATTATTTTGCAGATAGTGCAATTCAAGCTGAGAGCCTTGAGAAAAGACTTAGAGTTGCTGATGGGCACATTGAAGCAGGGAGACTTTTGGCATTTTATCAGGTTGGTAGTTTCTCCTCTGGGACAATCAAACTTGTATGTCTTATGTTATTCATGAAAGGGATCTCTAAATCTTTTAATTTAACATCGTAAATGAAAGTAACTGTACTTACAATGTGTTTGTCGCCATAATTTGGATTGCACTATTTTCGTTTTGCATTGTTTTCCTCCTCTGCTACTTAGCAATAATATTATGAAATTCCTGTCATTGCTTTTTAGCCAGGTTGTGTTTACTATGTTATCTTTCTGTTCTATGCAGGTCCCAAAGCCATTAAACTTTTTCCCAGGGGCTCAGTTAGACGAAAAGGGTGTGAAACAGATTATTCGCCTTATTCTTTCTAAATTTATTCGCCGTCAGCCTGGCCGATCAGATAGTGAATGGGCCAGCATGTGGCGTGATATGCAGTACTTGAGGGAAAAGGCATTTCCTTTTCTGGACCTGGAATATATTTTGATTGAGTTTTGCAGAGGATTGCTTAAAGCTGGGAAGTTTTCTCTTGCACGTAATTACTTGAAGGGTACAAGTTCTGTTTCTTTGGCATCAGAGAAGGCAGAAAGCCTTGTAATTCAAGCAGCTAGGGAGTACTTTTTCTCAGCTTCAAGCCTTTCTTGTTCTGAAGTAAGATTGAGTGCATCGACTTACTAAATGCAACATCTAGTATTACTATTTATTTTTTGTGGCAAACACATCCTTCGTTATGTTAACTAACGTCTAACACTAATTCATAAAATACCTCAGTGCCATTTTCCAATTATATTGAAGCTTTCTTTAAGCTGCTCTGTTTATGTTAACCTAACCTAATCTCCACCACATGAATTGATTAATTATGTTGCTCTGTTTTGCTCCAGATCTGGAAAGCTAAAGAATGTCTTAATCTATGTCCAAGTAGTGGAAATGTGAAGGCAGAGGCAGATATTATTGATGCGCTTACAGTTAAGCTTCCAAACCTTGGGGTGAATATTCTTCCCATGCAATTCAGGCAAATAAAAGATCCTATGGAAATTGTAAAGATGGCAATCACAAGTCAAACTGGAGCATATTTTCATGTTGATGAGCTTGTTGAGGTTGCCAGACTTCTTGGCTTGAGGTCTGCTGATGACATATCAGCTGTTGAAGAAGCTATTGCTAGAGAAGCTGCAGTTTCTGGTGATTTACAATTGGCATTTGATCTTTGTCTTGTTTTGGCCAGAAAAGGACATGGTAACATATGGGATTTATGTGCTGCAATTGCAAGAGGTCCTGCCCTAGAAAATATGGACGTGGATTCTCGAAAGCAGCTATTAGGGTTTGCCTTGAGCCACTGTGACGAGGAATCCATTAGTGAGCTTCTCCATGCATGGAAAGACCTGGATATGCATGGCCAGTGTGAAACATTAATCATGTCAACTGGGACAAATCCTTCAAATTTTTCAGTGCAAGGCTCAACTGTAGAATCACTTCAAAAGCATAGTTTTCAAAACATACTAGATAGAAACGCGAGCTTTCAAGAATTTGATGCTAATAGCACTGACAATCAGGATGTTCATCTTGAGAAAATTAAAGAAACACTTTCCATTGTTGCTAAAACCTTCGCTGTGGGAAATCTAACTGACTGGGCATCGGTCTTGACTGAAAATGGTAAAGTTCTTTCTTTTGCTGCTTTACAACTCCCTTGGTTGATTGAGTTGAGTAACAAAAGATATCTTAATGAAAAGTTGAGTACTGGAAAGCAGTATTTAAACATCAGAACACAGGCTGTGGTGACCATTTTGTCCTGGTTGGCTAGAAATGGATTTGCCCCAAGAGACAACCTGATCGCCTCTCTAGCAAGATCCGTTATGGAACCTCCAGTCACTGAAGATGAAGATATAACGGGGTGCTCGTATCTTCTGAATCTTGTGGATGCTTTTAATGGGGTAGAAGTTATAGAAGAACAACTCAAAGTAAGAAAAGACTACCAAGAAATATGCAGCATTATGAATGTTGGGATGGCATACAGCTTGCTCCACAACTCTGGATTAGGTACTGACCCCGTTCAGCGAAAGGAGATATTGAAGAGGAGGTTCAAGGAAAAACATACATCACCCAGTTCTGGTACTTGGCTTTTCTGTTATTTTCTTCTCTTCATACATTTATTAAGTAGTTGACTCCTCGGTTGCAGTTTTTTTTTGCTTTATGTATGCCGTGTCTATTTGTAATGTTGTTTATCATGCTTGTACTGATTGTGGACTTGATCATACTGACTAAGATATTGTTTGATTTTTTTCCAGAAGATATAGATAAACTTGGCAAGGTACAGTCTTCATTTTGGAGAGAGTGGAAACTGAAGTTAGAAGAGCAAAAGAGACTCACTGAGCATTCCAGAGCTCTACAGAAAATAATTCCTGGGGTTGAAACAGAGCGCTTTTTGTCCAGGGACTCCATATACATTGAGAATGTTGTTATCTCTCTCATTGAGTCGGTAAAGTTAGAAAAAAGACACATTTTGAAGGACATTTTAAGATTGGCTGATACTTATGACTTAGACAGTACTGAGGTATGAGCATTTGCATAGCTTCTTTGAAACATAAATGTTAAAGAAAAATGTATTGATTTAGATGAAACCATTTATCTTTTAGTTCTTTGGCTCAATGGCAATGTTGTTGAAGTTCTGTACTTAACCTCTCCAGTCTCTCACTTAGATTTTCAGTGTCACGTAGCATTATTTTTTAGTATAAAGTAATTATAAATATGTATTTTGTCCATGTTTTATAAGAAAAATGAGCTTTCACATGAAGGGGTGTTGAGTTGTACAAGTTATTTTCAGGTCCATGTTTAACTGCTTGTTCCTTTAAGTCAACAAGTTCTTTGGACAAAATGCACATATTGATGAGACCTCACTGTTTCTTTGTTTTTGTGTAGGTGCTATTGCATTTCCTAAGTGCTGTCCTTGTTTCTGATGTTTGGACAAATGATGATATTACAGCCGAAGTTGCAGGTTATAAAGGAGAAATAATTGGTAATGGTGTTAAAACCATTGAAACCATCTCAACAAAGGTTTATCCTGCAATCGATGGGTGCAACAAACTTCGCCTTTCTTATGTGTATGGTCTGTTGTCAGAGTGCTACTTGCAGCTGGAAAATACCAAAGATATATCACCAATAGCACATCCTGAACATGAAAATGCCAATATAAGGTTTGCTCATTATTACAAGGTCGTTGAGCAAGAGTGCAAAAATGTTTCCTTTATCAATAACCTGAACTTCAAAAATATAGCCGGGTTGCGTGGTTTGAACTTTGAGTGCTTTGGTGATGAAGTTTATGCATGTATTGAGGAAAGTAGCTTGTCTGCATTGTCAAAAATGATACAGGCTTTGGTCAATATTTATGGCGATTCATTGCCCAAGGGTTTCATGTCATGGCAGGATGTTTACAAGTATTACATCCTGAGTTCGCTAAGTGCTTTGGAGACTAAAGCTACAACTGATTCTAGTAGTAGAACTCCTGAATGCCTTCAAGGCTTTTTAAGTAAGCTTGAGCAGAGCTATGATTCATGTGGAAAGTATATTAGACTTTTGAACCAGTCTGATGCTTTGGCTATCATGAAGCAGTACCTCACTGTAATTGTGCCTCTTCATAGTTCATATGGATTCCTACCTGACAATTCAGCTTGGCAAGAGTGCCTTATTGTTCTTTTGAACTTTTGGATGAGATTGACAGATGATATGAAGGAAATTTCACTAGAGGAAAATTCAGGAGAAACTGTTAGCTTCAACCCACAATGTTTAACGAGTTGTCTAAAAGTATTTATGAAATTGGTGATGGAGGATATCATCTCCCCTAGTCAGGGCTGGGGCAGCATATATGGCTATGTAAACTGTGGCTTAAGTGGTGATTGCTCTGTAGAAATTTATAATTTTTCCAAAGCTATGGTTTTTTCTGGTTGTGGGTTTAGTGCCATCGCAGAGGTATTTTCTGTTGCCTCATTGGAAACTGGTTCATCTTCTGATGGTGGCACAGGTTCCCAAGATCTTCCTCGTTTCTATTCAGATATTCTTGAAGCTGTTCTGCAGGAATTGGTCAATGGATCGCATGAGAGCCAGAACCTGTATCATATATTGTCATCTTTAAGCAAGATAGAAGGTGATTTAAAAGTTTTGCAATGTGTTAGACATGTCATTTGGGAGAAAATGGTCCAGTTCTCTGACAATTTACAGTTGCCAAGTTCCATTAGAGTTTATGTGCTAGAGCTTATGCAATTTATCTCAGGCAAGAATATTAAGGGTTTCTCTACAGAAATACTTGCCAATGTCCAACCATGGGAAGACTGGGATGAATCGCTTTATGCTAGTAGGAAGAGTGAGACTGGTGTTGACAAGCAGTCACCAGATCACAAAGATTCTTCTAGTAGGTTTACAAATACTTTGGTTGCCCTTAAATCATCTCAGCTTGTGATATCAATCTCTCCTAGCATAGAAATAACCCCTGATGATCTATTGAATGTAGACACGGCTGTTTCTTGCTTTTTGAGGTTGTGTGGAGAAGCTATTGAAGATCCCCACTTTGATGCCTTGGTTTCTATTTTGGAAGAATGGGAGGGACTTTTCGCCACGGGTAAAGACAGAGAAATCACTACTGAAGCATCTGATGGAGGAAATGACTGGAACAATGATGATTGGGACGAAGGATGGGAAAGTCTGGAGGAAGTAGATAAGCCTGAGAAAGAAAAGATCGTGGACTCTGTTTCCGTTCACCCTTTACATGTGTGTTGGGCAGAGATTTTGAGAAAATTCATGAGCCTGTCAAGGTTTAGTGATGTGCTGAGACTGATTGATCAATCATCATCAAAACCCAATGGTATGTTACTTGATGAAGATGATGCCACGCGCTTAAATGAGATAGCATTAAGCATGGATTGCTTTCTGGCTTTGAAGATGTCACTCATGCTGCCCTACAAAACATTACAGTTGCAGTGCCTGGGTGCAGTTGAGGATAGTGTAAGACGGGGTATCCCTCAAACAAGGAGCAAGGATTGCGAGTTATTAATTCTAATTTTATCTTCTGGGATTCTCACTTCTATCGCCACTGGTTCTACCTACGGTACTACTTTCTCTTATCTCTGCTATATAGTTGGAAACTTATCCAACCAATGTCAACAAGCTCTGGTGTCAGGTAGAGGATTTACCAATAGTGAAGATAGTGAGAATCAGTTTTTCAGAAGGATCCTTTTCCCTAATTTCATTATGGAACTTGTGAAGGCAGATCAACATGTTCTAGCTGGATTTATTGTCACGAAATTTATGCACACTAGTGAGTCGCTTAATCTCATTAACATTGCCAATGCAAGTCTTAATAGGTATCTGGAAAGGCAGGTCCACATGCTACAAGCCAATGAGTTTCAAGTTGAGATGGAGTGTAAAACATTGGGGAATACTGTGAGCAGGTTGAGAGGCAGACTGATTAATTTGATTCAATCCACATTGCCATTGCTTTCGGGTAGTGTAAGTTAATAGAAATTTCAGTAAGACCAGTAACCCCTTTGTGTGACCCCTTTAAGCATATTGTTTTAGGATTGGTTTTGTATCAAGTTAGGATGCAAGAGCTTTGTCAATTACTATTTTGCGTAGACTTTAGTTTGAAAAGTTGGGTTTCGGGGGTTCAAAAGAAAAGATGTTCAGATTTTCATTTCACTCATACATGTATAGGTGTTGAAAATTTATTTGACCGTGTATTTCTGCCCTTCCCTTTTTCATACTATCTATTTTGGGCAATTGAAGACGTCTTCCAAGTTGTGGCTTTACGGCGAGTGTCCTAAGCGAAGAACCGTAGAAAATTAAGTTTATCCTTTATTATCGAAATTAATTTAGGAAGATACCAATCTGTCCAACAAAACCAATTTAAATAAAAACTATAAATATCAATGCAATACTGAATTTTACTAACCCGTATGAATGCAAGGGCTTTTTTGGTGGCAAGAATAAAAAAGATGTCAAACCATCATCAATGAGAGACATCAGAATATGACAAGTTAATATTGAATATTATTCCATTCTGCCTCTTTAGTTAAAATTTTATTTCTGAATGAGAGTTGCGCTAAATAGCAAGATAGAATAAAATTTGTCCAAAAAAAAAAGGCAAGATAGGACAAAAATAATTTATTCATTGTAAACGTAATTTAAAATATTTAACATATCCCATCATTCTTTGTCATCAAACCAAAACGTGATTTTGAATTTTCGGTTGACATTTTTTAATTTATTTTCACTAATAATTCTCTTTTTTAAGTCTCACATTTCAACTCAACTATTTCATTTAACTGAAACAGGTGCAGATACGTAGTGACTTTCATGGCAATTTTATTGAATTTTAAATTTTAAAGACTCTAAAATTTAAATTCAATTTTGGACGATTTTCGTGACATGAAAGAGAGATGTTCTATAACTTTTTTCTATAGTTTCCTCCACACAGAGTATACCTATTCGAGGTATATCAGTTACTGAACGTAAGTTATTCCCTAGAGAAGAAAAGACAAATTGTAAAAGAAGACTTGAGATACATAAGCACCCTTTGAGCCGCTTTAAATGAGTTATAAAAAGTGACACTATCTTAATTTTTACATATCGATTTTGTGAGGATGACTTAAGATTAATCTAAAAATCTAATATGGTACTATAATCTATTTATTTTGAGTCATCTACCATTTATATTCACGTATCAAACTCGATAATATTAAACACTAGGGGGATCCTTCAAAAAAAAAAATATTGAACACTAAGGGGTGTATATATATAGATAGAACATGAAATGAATTTATAAAGAGTGACATCATCTTATTACAAGTTAATTTTTTAGGATAAGTTAAAACTAATATAGGTATTTCTTCCAACTAGGATTTAAACTTTAGTTCGTCACATTGTGACAGTGTAACTTTTTCTGCTAAACCAATTATATTTTAATATATTACTAATGTAATTATAATATTTTGAACATTGGAAATTCTGTATGAAATTTGTTAAACATATTTGTTGGATGAGTTTTGACTTATATAGTGTTGGATCAAGAGAGTTCAGGATATCATTCATTTGGTTATGAATTATTGCAAGGAGAAACTTTGTTCATCCACATGCATTTTTTTTCAAGGGTTCATCCACACTTGGATCACGCAGTAGTATGATATACATATAACGATTAAAATCTATGATTTTAAAATTTTAATGAACAACGTCTACTTCACAAGTAGATCACACTAAATTCTTCAAACAAAAAAAGTAGATCACACTAATCATGGTTTTTGTGTGTTTATTTACCTTGTCTAATATACCAACAAATAGGTCAGTCATTTTGTTCCTCAACCCCACTTCTGATTCTGCAGTATCAAACTTATATCAGACAATAGCAGCTCAATTCATTCTCCCCGGTCGTTTTAACTTACCATTTTCTCGCACACTGCATAATTGAAAAGATAGGGGTAAGAGGGAATAACCTTATTATATGATGATGTAGTAGATTTTTTTTTTTTTTTTTTTTTAGGTTGATTATGTAGAAATTTAACGTGCATAAATTGGGATAAGTAATTATTTTATTTTCGAGAATCTAAAGCCCTTTGATACATATGATTTAACAAATGGTCATTATGACCATGTTACTAGTTTTTTTATCTTCGAGGATTTTTTTTTTGTTTTACAGAAAGTTTATAGGTAGTTAACTTCGAAAGTATACCACAGCCTTGATATGTCTCAAGGTTCAGTAAAAATTAACAAATGTATTTACGTATACATATTACCTATTAAAAGATTCTCACATTAACAACGAGAGTCAAAACCACGACGACTTTCACACAAGGAGAAAAGGTGGCGGGGGCTAAATTCTTGTTTGGTAAAAAGTGGTTCTATTATATTTTAAATGTTGTGGTTCAAAATTATGTCCCTTGTTTTCCCAAAACGTCCTATGCTTGGACAGTTGATTAAAAGCACAACATTACAGCAAGAGGGAATAGAATTTTGACAAGTATGAATATAATAATCCATCCCTCCTTCAACCTTTTTGCCATTTTAATAATACTAGCCTGTTTGGTATAGATTCCAACAAAAGCAAACATGAAATAAAATTTTCCAATGCACTTTTTATCAAAGGAACAATAGTGTGTTGGTCAACGTTTCGTTTGATCTTCTTAAACAAAACAAGAAAGCATGAAACAAACTTTTCCAAAAACCATGGCACAAGTGGTTGATGGGTGAGAAATTATTTGGTTGCAATAATATTTAGTCGGAATCTTCTTACCTTATGAATCACTATTAAACTCCGAATAAATAAGACCTCTTTTCTTAGAAATTGGTGTGTTAAGATATTAAAAAAAACTTTTCTAATATTTGCGTGACATGTGAGAGACAAAAGTGACTTTAAATATATTAAATATTTTTGCAATGTTTGAGTGTTTCGAATTAAATTAATTTTTACTTGAAATTGGGATTTAGAGTATTCATCTTAACATGTAATTTTTTGTTATAAATCTATTGTTCAAATTATATTTATATAAATTTATTCAAACATAAATTACTTCGTATTTAGTTCACTTTAACGAAAATCCATTTTACAAAATTCATTTATTCAAAAATCAATTTTAATAAAATTGTATGTACTAAGCATGACATATACAATATTACACATCTTTGGAGTTTTGGCTGAGCTAGTGTTTCTTTCAAGTTGCAACATTTATACTCTAATTGATCCTACGGTAACGTTGGAACCGTTGAACCTTATGCTATAAAGTCAACTCTAAAGTGTTGAGATTCCAATCCAAAATTTGCTTCATTTTTTTTCATAGACTAAATTGTGTTCTCTTTCAACCCATATACTAATGAAAAATGATTTATGTTGAATAGATAAAAATAAATCATATTATTCAAGAGATTAAGTTGAAGTACCAAATGAGTTACGTCTAACTCGAATCGTTCCAATAATACTCAAATTCGACTTTTAGAAGATTTTTTTTTACTTTTTTACTTATTTTTCTCTGACGAACACTAAACTATTTATTTCCCAAACTAACACATTAATCAAGTCATAATATCAATCATTCTTAATGTTTTCAAATGATTTTCAAATATGGATTCATCAACGTTTACCACCATCTATCAAAGTTCCCTTTAAGGGTCTGTTTGGTTCGAGAATTAGGAGGGGAGGGAAGGGAAGGGAAGGGGAGGGATTTTAACGGAGGGGAGATATTTTAATTAAAAAGTGTTTGGTTCGCAATGGGAGGGGAGGGGAGGGGGAGGGATTTTAAAATTATTTTACTATTTTACCCTTAAACTTAATTAAATAAAAGAAACTACTGATTTTACAATTTCAGAGACCAATCAATGACAAACATATATCTAAGCTGCTTATTTTATCTCAAACTGGCTCATATATTTTCCACAACAAGACATGAACTGGTGAATTAACATTAAAAAAAAAGGATCAACAAGCAATAATAAGTTGAATTAAAATAAGATAATAATAATAATAAGGTCGTTGACATTTAGATGTAACAAATAAGAGTTATAGATAATATAATAATAAAAGTTGTTACCAAAAAAAAAAAA
>Ga0228711_1005459_pt1 | contig 19339 bp, 12 predicted proteins | sample MedpolnodulmetaG_2_FD_177996 | JGI IMG/M metagenome (GOLD analysis project Ga0228711, IMG submission 177996) | Root nodule microbial communities from Medicago polymorpha collected in Santa Monica, California, United States - brown nodules | ecosystem: Host-associated > Plants > Roots > Nodule... | reverse complement strand
TATCTTTCAAAAAAAAAATATATATATATATATATATATATATATATATATAGGGAATAAGGGATTTTTGGTAGAATTTTTCATTTTTCCAATTACACCTTTAAACAAATTTGCATATAAGAATGTTATATTGATTGTGTTATTGAAAAATATTATAATTTATATTATATTTTCTTTATTTTGGTAAAAATAAAACCATAGCTTGTTACAATTTGAAAGTTACAAACATGTATACCTTTAATTTTTAATCAAGTTAAAATATTATAAAAAATGCTCATAATTTATACTCATGATTAGCGGAGTAAAAAAAGCGGACATGTGAACATGGGATGGGAGTGTTCGACTGAGCTTTAAATATTATGAAAAAAAATATCATTTAAACTATCAACAATCTTTTTTAAATAGCGATGCTAAAAAACTAGGATATATAAGTGTATCGTTTTCAGCGGTTTTTCTTTTTTAACAATGTTCTTATTCTCTATTTTTATTAAGTTTTTTTAAGAGGACAAAAATTAAATATATTAATCAAATAAGTCCTTCTAAAATGAAATATATTAATTTTTTATTTAAAGTAATTCATTGTATAGTTTACATATTACCAATAGAAAAGTATACAAGAAAGGAATGCAGATGGACAAGAAGTTGTGTCACTAACCCTTTCTAAATGATAAAATGAGTCGTTTTAAATCGAACATACACGTTACTTTCTGAATGCACAGAACCATATGTTGTCGCATTCCAAGGGCATTGTTTGCAAAATACCCACTTTTTCATGTTACACGCCGGGGTTCTTATGGAATACAACCGCCGGGGGAGTTGCTTTAACTCACCTCACATTTGTCACAACATATTCTACCTTTTATACCAACATATTATGTATTTATAAACAAACACACATGAGGGTTTGTTTAATTTTAACCTGCACGTACATAGCAGATTCAGGGAGAAGCATGATGCCTTAATATCTGTTCAGTAATAAAAGAGTCAGATTGTATATGGACAATCGCTGGGGTGTACGTATTGCATGGTTTATCATTGACTATATATTACTACCGACATGTTATGTTTAATGTTCAGAAGTCAATATTTCCAATAAAGAATTTATTAAGTTGACACGTTCATGGAAGCTGGAAGGAAAGAAGAAGAAAAAAAGAAGGTAAACTTGAATTTACTCAGCAATTTGGAATGATACATACAGCCAATGTATTTACATGAAAGTCAGTGCAAGGTCCACTCCCAGTAAGATGCTATATTCTACACGAATGTATTTACATGAGATAAATTTTTGAGGTGATGTAATGTTCGAGGGTGAATGTTTATGTAAACTTAACTTAATTGATAAATACATGTGTAGATTATAGTTTAAATCTTTGAAACCCCACTTATTTATCTTAAAAAAATTAATTTTTTTTTTTTGTCAAGTAGCCTAGTGGCTAGATTCACACACATAATGTGTGGAGAAGTGGGGAATCCGGGGTTCGAACCCCAACCCCTGCATAAAATATCTCTGATAGCTACCAAATGAGCTACACTTATAGGACAAAGATTAATTATTTCTAGCCACTATATGTTACCTGAACCAAAAAAGTTGTTAGAAGGTAAATAAAAAGACTATGTAAATTTTATTTTTTGGAAGATAAATTTAAAGAATTTTGAGTATCACAGAAATATTAAGATTTTAAAAAAAAAAAATCTTACCATATACAATATGAATATCAGGTAGTTGTTATAATCTTTTTTTTTAAAGAGTTATTATAATCCTTTTTCTTAAAAAGTTCTTATAATCCTTTTAAAATATGCAAATTGATTTCTATATATTTTAAGATTTACATGCACATTATTCTTTAAATTTCAAATTTTACCTAAATCTTTTAAAATTCTCAATTTAAATTATTTTTCTTTATATATTTATATATAATTTAATCTCAAAACATTTAAATGTTATAAAATAAAATAAAAACAAAATATAAGAATGGATTTTTTTCTTTTTAAACACGATTGAAATTCCGAGACATTTTGTCTTCTTAAAAAACGATTGAAATTTTGTCTTCTTAAAAACACGATTTAAAATGAAAAGGTTAAGTTGATACATTTGAATTTTCTAGAATTTTAAATTCCGAGACATTTTCAAATTCAATTGCCCATCTAAACACAATCCTGGTGCATTCGATGAAATTATCTTAAAAAATGTCTTAACTTTTTTAATGAACCAATTTCTTTATTTTTGGGGAGAATGAACCAATTTAATATTATCTTAAAAGATAATTTAACATTTTTGGTGAATAAACAATACTTTAAGCAATTAATAAAAATTTTAAAATTAAACTAAATGGTTAATTATCATTTCATATGTATAATTATATAAACATTTCTTTAAAAATCATTCATGATCAAAAGTTTGGAGGAGAACCAGAAGCAACAACATACTAATGATTAATACACCACATCTCTATCCAAAATCATATCGGTGACCACTCTTACCTACGTAAAGACGGATAGCACTTAGGTGACATAGAGTTGGGTGACATTGGTGACATTGACCAATCACAATGTCACAATGTTTGTGTTTATCTCTCTTTCACAAGCATTGTGACATTGACCGTATCATTATGAATTCTATTACTGCTGCACTTATTTTTCATTGTCAAATGAGACCTTAATGTTGATTAACATCTCAGAGAAATTTTTTGTGTGTAGAAAAAGGTCAAGATCATGGAAGAAGCAAAGATAAAACAAATTATAGAAAGAAGAGTTCTAAATCCAAGAACAGAAAAACAACAAAATGCTTTAGTTGGAAAAGGATCGGGTAATTGAAGACGGATCGTCCAAACAAACAACATGGTTCATCTAGTTTTGTATTGGATACAACAAATGGGAGAATGACTATTGTGCTTATGCTAGAAGTTGTAATGACGTTTTTTTTCTTTCTTTTTGGTTAATGTGTGTCAGTGATATGTTGATTGCCGCTAATCATTTCAAGACGTATATGAACTAAAAATTGTGTAGAAAAGAATAACTTAGGTGTAAGGAGTTTTTGGGATGGACACTTACAAGAGAGTTATATTAAAAATGTCAATGCTAAAGATGTAAGTACTCTATCTATCGACGAATTATTTTATGCTCTTATTAGATCAATGTTCAAAGATAAATGCAGTAGTTAAATGTTCAAACAATCATTAGGGAGAGAATAGTTTCCAATCCACCTCGAAATGTGTTCCAAATGTAGTGATACGATAGGAATAGGATCTAATCTTATTCACGTAGAAACTTCTCTGTTCAAAATTACCCTCTCATTTTGGACTATTATACATAAAGTTGGGACCACTTGACAATGGACACTCTTATCTCTATTCATATCTGCCTGTGCTGCACCTTTCGCCGGTGATGGAAATAACCAATAGTTTGCAATGAATTTATCTGCCAGTCACCTTCTGACAACTGTCATGTGACTGTGGACCTAACTACATATGTCTTTATTATTCATTATCATCTTCTTATAATAAAGTGGTAAAACAACATTCATGTCAAAAAATAAAAAACATTCATCGCAAAAACAAACAAAGTTTGAGTAAAAAGGATTGAGAGATAGATCGCATAAAACATGCATCCGGTTCATGCACCAGCATTCAACCGTTATCGATCTTTACAATCCAAATCCTTACCTCTATCTCATGTGGTCCCTTCTCATCCTCAACCGTTGATCTTAAATGCTTTCACCTTTGACCTTGCTAATCAACGGTTTCACAAGAAACCCTTGCTATTAGGAATAACCCCACACATCATGGGCGGTCTCCAAATGCTGATAATAATAAAAACACATCTCCATCGTAATTATACTTCTTTGTATAGATATTTTTACATTTTCATACATTACATATATTTTGTACAAAGTGTCCCTAAAAAAAATTGATTTTGTACAAAGTGATTATACTTTCTTACAATTGCAAAAGACTAATTCCTTAAGTTAGTGCCATAAATAGCAAATTACTTCCACTTGAGTTGCAACATTGATGTATTTTTTAGGCTTAAATATGATTTTCGTTCCTGTAATTTGGGCGAGTTTTGATTTTTGTCCCTGAAAAAAAAAATTGAAAAACGTGCTTGCAAAAAAAATTGTTTTAAAAAGGTCCCTGGCCCCACTATTCAGCTAAAGTGGCATGGTTTTGGCCACGTGGCATTTCCTGACTGTGCAACTTTTGCCACGTGGCATGCCACATAATATTAAATTTTAAAAATATTTTTAAAATTTAGAAAATTGTTTTTAAAATTAAAAAATATGAAAAAAAAATTAAAAATTCTGAAAATAAAATTTTAAAATATTAAAATAATTTTCTGAATTTTTTTTGTATAATTTTCAAAATAAAATTAATTTTTTTGAATATTATATATTCTGAAAATAACTTTTCAAAAAAAAAATGATTTTTTTTTAAAATTAAAATTTTTCGTAAAATTATAATTTACTTTCGAAAATTATAAATTTTCAGATGATGAAATTTAAAAGGAATATTAATTTCCATATTTTAATTTTCAAAAATTTATATTCAGATTTAAATAAATTATATAATTTTCCATTTTATTTCGTATTTAAAAAAATTAAATTTTTTAAAATTATATAATCAGACAGTTTTATGATTTTTTTTATTTTTTAAAATTATTTTCAGAATTTTAAAAAAAAATTTAAAAATTTAATATTATGCGGCATGCCACGTAGCAAAAGTTGCACAGTCAGCAACTGCCACGTGGCCAAAACCATGCCACTTCAGCGTTTTGGTGGGGCCAGGTATCTTTTTAAAACAAAAATTTTTGCAGGGATGTTTTTCAATTTTTTTTTTGCAGGGACAAAAACCAAAACTTGCCCAAATTACAAGGACGAAAATCATATTTAAGCCTATTTTTTATAGTTAAATTCAAATTCGAGACTACTAATACTTAAAGTAAAATAGACATAAGAGTTATAAAAATGTGAATGTTCCAACAATATTATATAAATGAGATAACTAATAAGTCTAAATGTCTCGAGGTTTTAGATGAATATGTTTGACCTATCTTAGTCCAATATAATGTTATCCCCCTCCACCCAAAGAAAATGATCTAACAGTGGTATCAAATTATAGTTACTACGATCTTGTGTTGAAGTGTTAACAACGGTGCAAGTGCATGTGGATGAAAAGCTTCTATTTAAGGGAAATATACTTAGATGAATGGATAGATTCACACTTGAATGAGAGATATTTGGCGACAAATGTGAGTTAAAAGTCTCATATTTGACGTAAAAGTGAATGTTGTGCAACATATTATTTAGATGACCCGTGTGCCTAATTTCAAAAGGTTTTTGATGAAGATGTAATTTCAAATTCTCTTTACATATGATTGCTCTTAAACCTATGGATGCTCCGTCTGACTCTCCTGATGACGAAACAATATCATACTAGCTATTCATCATTTATGAATTATATACTCTATTTGTTCTACATAAAAAAATGTTCTAAAACGAGTGTCACTTTCAATTTTCAATGTGATACTCCCATCATAATTATCATATTTACAAAAAATAAATTGTCCTAAAATAATTGTTATTTTTCAATTTTCATTGTATTATTTTGTTCTAAATATATCACATGTGCATCAATCTGAAGCTATTATTTTTCACTTTACATTATTAACAATGAGAATCAACTAATAGTTAATTCGGTATATTGCTGTTCTCTTTTCTTAATTTATAACTTCTTAGTTTGTGTTAAATGGCCTAATATGACAATTTTTTTTAGACTGAGTATTAATTATTTTATTTTGGTTGAGCCCTTTAATTAACAATGTGTCTATCACTTTCAACTTTCAAGTCAATATTGTTCACAGTACATTCAAGTAAAAGTGAATGCACCAAATAATTGATCTGGTGAATCACTCCAAAGTTGCTATAAAAAGGGCTTCCATTACCCTGCTAGAATTGCTGCAGTAGTTGTTGGTACATACATTACAGAGATAATATAAACCTGAAGTACTTTCTGCACCCTGCAATATCTCTACCCTACTTTATTCTTTCCCTTCATCTCTCTACTGCAAATTCTACTTTCACACCTCCCACCTCTTCCCATACTCTGCCACTTTCACTTTTACACCTCCCCATTACTCCTGCAGCCTCTATTTTTCTGCACTTTCTTTCCTTCCACACCTCCTTGTCTTCTCTCCGAAAACATTCATGGATGAAGACATACTGAAAACTTTGGGAAATGTTGAAAGCAACATGGACATGATGACAATGATGATGCAAATGGAAAAGTTCCCTGATTCATATGAACCTTTTTATAGCAACACCAATAACAACACTCTCAATCTCAATCTCACCAACAATGATTTCCTTTATGGAAACTCAAATGTAACTTCATCACTCACGCCTTCATTGATCAATCCACCATTGTCATATCCTCTTCAACAACCAATGACACCGCCGTCGCTTCAACCCAACCGAGTTCAAACCCCATCAGGAAAAACCAACAATTCTTCGTTCTCCTATCCGGAGAAGAAGAATTCAATGTCAGCAATGAGAGAGATGATATTCCGTATGGCGGTTATGCAACCGATTAACATAGACCCAGAAACCATTAAACCACCAAAGAGAAAGAATGTGAAGATTTCAAAGGATCCACAAAGTGTAGCAGCAAGACATAGAAGAGAAAGAATTAGTGAAAGAATAAGGATATTACAAAGATTGGTACCTGGTGGAACAAAAATGGACACTGCTTCAATGTTAGATGAAGCAATACATTATGTAAAGTTTTTGAAGAAACAAGTTCAAACGTTGGAACAAGTTGGGGCAAATAGACCTTTGAATGTTGTTGGGTTTCCAGGAGTGGTTTCTAATGCTAATTTTAATTATTCTTCTTTGCTTAGAGGTTGTTCATCACCTTGTCAAATGGTGGGTCCCACTTCCAAACAAATGCTTAGTTGACACTTGACAAGAGATTGAGAGAAATTTAAATTTGGTTCTTGATATTTTGAATTATTAAAATCAATGAATTTGATTCCATGTCCTAATGTTTACATATATTGAAAATGTATGTATCAATGAAGGATATGGTTTTGTGGTTAAACTTTGAATATTGTATCAACTTTAGTCAACAAAAACACTGAATATTGTAACCAAGCGTTATATATTGTCATTGTTTGGATTTTTTTTCATTTTCCAAAAGATTAATTGAATAAGATAATGGATGAATTTATGTTCTTGTTCTCCAATGTTTCTAGTTATATGCCTTTATTTTACCTTAGGACATATATCTAATTAATGTCATATAAGTATTTGAATAATTAATAATAAGATTTTTTTTAATGATATAAACTCGTATAGGTTCAATAATATATAAAACTTGAGTTTTGCTAACCAGTACTCTGAAGGCAATAGTCAAGGATGTCAAAAATAGAAAACAGCAATTTTTTGACTTTTATAAAGTTAAACATTCTACTTTTCACTAATTTCTAATACATAATTTCTATATTAATCTACTAGTGCCCTAGCATTTCCCATAAAACTTTGATCGATCTGGTAGACTTGTACTACTACCTATGTTGTTTTTTGTCTCCTAAATGTCCATCAGTCTTTGGTCATCATGTGCACCCAAAAGAAAAGTCAATATTATTTTGAGTAGATTTTCTTCATTAATTATTTGAAGCAGTGGACCTTATTTTCCCTGTTTTATAAATTTGTAGGCTAATTACATAAATAATACGTATTTTGATCGACTTGTGCATATATATGCATTCAAATATATGTTAATTATCACTTGCATCGTGATTTTTTATAAATTAAAATAGTATATAAAGGATGATACTCAAGATCGGTTATACATATGTATCAAATTATATTATAGTACAACTAGAAGACAAGCCAAAGGGATCACTAATTCTAAAAAATACCAAAACCTCTCTGCCCTCAATGCAACCAAAAAAAGACAAGTCAATCTTTGTCCAAATTTAGGAAACGGATATCCTTCCAAATGGAAGTTTTCCGCATTGGAATCACATCCACTCATTAGTTTATAGGAAAATGCTAGATATCAAGAATGATTTTATCAAGAAAGATTCAAGAATGACATGGCACAATAATCACTCTTAGATTTCTGTCTCATTTATTAACATTTCATAAATAAAAAAATACATAACACCCACCACCCCATGATTTTCGGCCAGACAGAGATTTTATTGGCTAACATTAATTTCAAGACAATTTCTTGATAAAATCTAAGGGTGATTATTCTGTCATGTCATTCTTGAATTTTTCTTGATAAAATCTTTCTTGATGTATAGCATTGCTCTAGTTTATATCTTATGTGGTCACAATCATTTAAAAAGAAATTGTTATGTAAATTAAGTAAATTTGGACAATTCAGATCATCTCTAATAGGAAGATCTTAATCTTTTAAGATTTGGTACTGGTTAGGTACTCCATTGGGGAATAACTTTTTCGGAGTCTTATAAGATCTGGATTCTTATGTAGGACTCACACATTTTTAATATTAAAAATTGATATGTAATGATATAAAGTTATTGATAGTTGATTAGAGCATCCACAATGGTGAGGTCTTCACCATTTAAGACATGGTACCTAATAGGTACCCTCATTGTGAAATTTTTTTTTGGAGGTCTTAAAAGATCCAAGGTCTAAGTTAAGACCTCATTCTTAAGTGGGCCCACATCACTTTTTATTAATATTATAGATATAATGTTTTAAACAAATAATATTGGTGGGACCCAATTAAACCTTTTGTTAGAGGGTCTCTATTGGAGTGGTTGAGTACCTATTAGGTACTATTATTAAAAAATTATTAAAAAGTGATGTGTCGATGTGGGACCCATTTAAGACCTCAAAGTTGTGGATGCTCTTAGTGAGTCTCATTTAAGAAATTTGTGTGAGATGTTGGGTTGAAGAAATTGAGTTCTTAATTTCTTATTAGGTACCAAAAAATAAGTGTCTTCATTGTAGATACTCTCAGGTTTTAGTTGGTTGATGATGTATATTTAATGGTGCGGATTTGAACCTATTACTTTTCATATTTGAGTTCTTATTGTATGAGTTTTGTTTTTAGACTTTTTTGAATCAAAAATATCATTGAACAATAATTGAATGGCGAGGATTTCCATTGGAATGTGTTGGTAAAATTCTCTAAGAGAGAATCTCATCCCCAAATTTATGATTTTTGTATTGTGATTTACGGATAGCATTTGAGTGCCTTTGGTTTCGGTGCCTTTCGGTGTCTTTGTCTCTCTATCTCTCTCCTAACCAATAATTCTCTCTCATCAAAATAATTTATTTTATTCATTCCAACATCACTCTATTTCCTCTAAAATACACTAAAGTCACCAAAGTCACCAAACACAAAGTCACTGAAGTTCCACCCGTGATTTACTCTATGTGATGACATGTATATGTAGAAAACTTACATTCATAACACAATTTTGAATTTTATTATAATAAAAGGAAGGCAAACACATTTATGTTTATTTTGTTACTTTTCATTATCTCTATAAAAGAAAATACAGTGCAAAATATGTAAATTTTAATACGTAAATATTTTTATTCATTTAATGTATTTTAAAAACAAATATTTATAATGAGTCGCATATATAAAACATTGCATTTATGTAACCAAAACAAAAAACATTGCATTTGCACGAGTGGTACTGAACTGGTCACACTTTGAATACATCCCCTTTTAATCATAAGATTTTTGTGCCACGAAGTAACATGACCATAGCAGCGAATGTTGTCTATATCTTTTGACGCATAGTGAATTGAGGTTTTCATATTGGGCTAGAAAACTGTGATTTTAAAGCGATCATATGCAATTTATACGCGATTGCTATAGCAAAATACAGTGCACATTTTGTCAGTGGGGTGTCCGAGATTCGAACCCCGGCCCCTGCATATAATAATGCATTATCCTACCAACTGAGCTATGCTCAAGGGACATATATGAACCACTCAAAAGATATGCTATAATGTTAAATTAGTTCATAAAAATCTATATGCTATAATAACTATTAATGTTTCACGTCTATCTTGAAGTCACCCACTCCCATACTCTTCTAGCTGGTCTTTTGGAGAAAATAAAGGCGTCGGTGGCTGAGGGTAGATAAAGTAGGTTGCCTCCCGTGGCAAGGTCGAATAATTTTGTTGTTCATGTCTCAAGGATCATGCCTTAGAAATGTTCCATTTTTTTCTTACACTATATGATCAAATATTATCTAAGACTATTTTTTTCGTACTTTAATGCTACTATATTTATTATTTGCTTCAAAAAAAAATATAGTATATTAAAAGAAAAGGCAAGGTGAGATGAATATGGAGGGAGATGGTTCTAGCGAATTTGGACCATGTGAAAAAGGGTCCCAATATACCCAATAAGATTAGATTTTTAATTATTATATTTTTGGGAGAGGAAAAAAATGTAAACAACCAAGAGGACTCTGCACTTTGCATATGCGTTAATACGCTATCTCTTCACTTTGCAATCTTTTTTTTTCTATATTTGGTACATTGCATTCAATCCTCCTCTCTGACACATTGATCCTCCTATATGATATCATATTCTTATTTTTTCCACTTCATTGGCATTTATATTTGGCAAGGTTGATCTCTTTGAACTCCGTTGCAAATTTGATATTACAGCCAGTATGCTGGAAATATAATCATGTACCGGAAATTTACAGAAATTACAAAGTGTCACTTTTAAAAAATCACAGTGGATTATCGTAATTCTGACATATTCATTCTGATACTTAACATAGACTTAGTTAAATATATAAACTTGGAATTAAATTTTTATTAACGGATTGTGCAGCAAAAATAGAAGTATAACTCATTTTGTTGGAATCAAAAGTTTAAACTTAGAAAGGAAAAAAAAAGATAGAAAAATAAATATTAGACATGTTATATGTGGTGGATTCTAGGGTGAGGGTCCAATTAAGTCCATCACTGGTGGACCACGAGAAAAACACCAATGGATAAAATAGATGGTTCAAATTTATTCAAATTAAAAAGGAAAATATGTGCAACTTTTCACACTCAATAATATCCACAATTGGCTTCCATTTATATTTACAATTCTTACTCTAATTCTTCGTTCATAATAAGATATTATCTTGACCTCCAATTATCATGCATCCAAACCATAGAATCTGAGATCAAATTATGAACCCTAAATATAAAAAAATCTTATTCTTTTTCAAACATGATTAAACATCATGAAAAGACACCATCAATAAAATCTCTACAAGCACCGATCTAACTCCTTTAAAATTGCTTGAACAGACTGATCTAATCAATCAGCTATAATACAGAATGAAAACTGATGAATTACAAGCCACAAAAGCAACAAGAATGCATCGCAGATTTTAATTGTATACATCGTAATGGAGTAATGGAGTTTTATATGTTGGAAAATGAAAGTGCTGAGCAATATCCCTCTTAAATTGGTTAATTTGTTATTCATTGTGTTCTGTAAAGCGTAAATTCAAAAACTCATTTTTTTAATGGGAATTCAAAGGGGAGCTTCTACGGTGCAGTTAGGAAACTGACTTTTTTGGAAAAGTTAATTTTGATATTTGATTCATTTTTAAATTGTTGATTACTCATTAATGATACTTAGTAATTCATCTAGTAATGCTTGCAACATCTTGGACTTACAGGTACTATTTTATCGTTGACATCTTTAACATGCAAACAGAGTTGATGATATTATGTAATAGTCTTAAGTGTTACACTTTGTGGGGTTTTACACTTAAAACAAGGTAGGATAAAATTAGATTAAGTGTAGTCTTGTTAATCTGATTAATTGATGATACTATGGGGACTGAACTTTTGATGTCACTATACAAACAGTGAGGTGTTACTCACTACACTTTTGATGCTACTGTGTTAACTTCATCAAAAAAATCATTCTTATGACTTCACCATAGAATTTTTCAATTCAAAGACCTCATGTTTCTTAATTTATGTGTATTAAAAGGTCATTATCGCTAATGAACTTAAAAACTATCTTTTTAGCAAAACCCATTTTGAATGCAATACTCAAATTTTCTCGCAGATTCTCTTTAACAGCAATTGGAATGGATGTTGAAGATGATGATTTCAACAAAAAGAAAAACCGTTTCTGGGTTAAATTCGTTTGGGAAAAGATTGTGTGTGACATTTTGTGAATATTCTCATTTTTATTTTTGATAAATCTAAACCATTGATTCAATATAATGTCATTTATGCTCTCGTCCACCGGTGAGGAACTTAATTGATCATTCACCCTAGAATCCACGTTATATGTAGCTAGGAATGGATTCGTGAATATCATCATGAACATATACATGTTAGCAATTGGTGGTTGACGGAAAACACGGGTCATATGGACTTTAAATTTCTTATTTATTTTTTATTCTAAAGAGGGCCAAAGCCTAGAGGAGAAATCACGAAGAGATTATCTGAGGGTTCAAAATCTCAAAATCCATATTACATCAACTGCCACCAAGTGACTAACAAAAGAATGACAAGAATTAAAATAAGGAGTTAACAAGGAGTCCATCAATAGCCACAAATGAATATTACATCCTAATATTCATCCATCCTAAGGAGAAGAACTCTCTCCTCCTACACTATATAGTTTTCAGTATCAATAGAATGTTTTATCGATGTAAATCATTTTTCAAAGTAAGAGTATAGTTAGACAGTCTGACCTAACCTTAATCCTGCCCTTTTTGGCGGGTATGAATAATTTTAATGAAAAAAAAGGTTTTCTAAAGATTCGAACTGGGTACCATATGGCTGCACTATACAAGTTTCACCACTAAGCCACTTCCATTTTGATTGAAATATTGTACCATACTAAAACTTTTGTTTTATAGCGACTAATACCCTAGAAGTTCCTTTTATTATAGCAATTTCTTTTCATTATTAACGGTTCTTTTATTGATGATCGTTCTTTATTATATTATTATTATTATTATTTTCCTTTTCCTTCTCATTTTTATAGATTTAATGGTCATTGCGGTTAAGATCAGTTTCTTGGTGTATGCTTACTACGTGTAATGATATTAAAGTTGCATTTTTAAAATTATTGATAATTTGACTGATTCAGATGATAATTTTATCACTAGAAACTTCACTTTTTAGTGTAATTTTGTTGGCCTCTTTGTTTCTCATATATTATATTACTTGCGGTTATTTATTTTGACTTTTTATTTGCAAAAATCACTACACTGGATTATAACATTACTTTGTTTTCTCCCTTTGACTTTTCAAACATGTTTACTATTTTTAATTTGCTTATTTTAGTTGTTCTTTTAACATAAATGTAATTGAATATAAAGGTTGAGAAAGAACAAATTCAGGAACACAGCCTGGTAATATTATTTGATAAGAAAATAAAGTTAATAGCTTAAATTGGTGTAATTTTTTTCAATTTTTTGTTGCTTTTTGCAGTCATTTTATTACATAGTATTAAATGTATAATCAGTATGATATTTATATACGTAATTCTACAAAACCCGTGCATCGCACGGGTTAGAGTCTAGTTACTCTTTAACACCTTGAAAATATGAAAATATGTCTAATGACAATTAACTGTCGTTCACTTTTAACGGCAGTTTTTTAATGGCCAACGACACTTAAGACTTAAGTGCAGTTGATACCTGCCAAAAAAATTTCAGTTTGTTCTGGTCTTCTTTCACTTGAAAGCAAGAATAGCATGCAACTTACTTAGGTTCTTCCTACGAATTCAGAGGCTCGGCTCCGTAAGTGAAAAGAGGCTCGTAATAAAATAAAAACGTTTTTTTTAAAAGAACAATGTTCTATTTAAATTTTTTTAAAGATAAATACAAGGTGTCGTATATATGCGATATACCCAAAGGTGAAAATCACTACCGTATACATGAGGAACCTGACACAAATGAATGGTTTGTATTTGTTTTGTGATGAAAAAATAAATTAGATTGTACAATTTCAAACCAACAATAATTATAGATTGCCATAAGAACTATTTTAATGATAGATTCATAACGGTATACAAGTGTAACGACATGGCAACTCACTGCAAAAGTAACATTGTTATTAGTGGAGTAGTACTTAGTAGTACTATTGGGCTACAAAAAATTTTTAAGCCCGTACCTTGGGGAGGCCCAGCTCGATTGAGCTGTTTGCACCCCCAAGGTCCATCCCTGAACTTACTCACACTCTCACTTGCTCGCATTGTGACATGTCTTAATTCACTCACACTTCTTAATTCATGTTCAAGGTAAAGTACCACAGATTCACTTATCCATGGTACTTGCTTTGCGATTTCAGTATACCTCTTGAATTTTCAGATTCCAAAAGGCCTACCTGGTTTAATTCATTCATCATACAATTAATTTACTCACCAATTCAAAAAAAATACTAAACAATGTTTAAACTAGTCTAGGCCTTCCATCACTTCAAGAACTCCAACATGATACTAAATTCCAACAAACAAAAACCATAACCATAAACCTTGAGCAAAACTTCTAATCATAGAATCCAACCCTGTCCTGTTAATAATTAGAATAGACAATAAACAAAGATAGACATGGCTTGATCACTTGAACCAACATAACGAGAAAAGGATCTATTGTTTGATACCTACAAATAATAAATCCAAAACTGAAAATTTGGCAGGTTACAACGGCCGTTGACCATTAAATAAAAAATTTCCATCAAACGTAATTGTTGTTGGTTACCGAGCAACAGTTAAGTACCTTTAGAAGAGTGGCAATTAATTACCTTTAGAAACGAGTGACAATTAATTACTGCTAGAGGTATATTGGTATTTTTGGAGTGTTAACTAACAATTTTTGAAGTTAAAAGAGCAAAATCCTAAAATGGGTTTAGATGTCTTGAACTTTCTATATAGGGCCCAATTCATCTAGTTCAATGTTACGATTAAAATACAGATTTTTTTTTTCTCCGACCAAAAAAAATACACAGATTTTTTTTTTATGGGGAAAAGGGCACTAATTAATGAGATTAATATGAAAACTTTACATTGGAAAATGATAAAAAGTGGAATGTTCCAATTTAGAAAAGTCAAAAAGTTGTTGTCTTTAATGTAAAAATTCTATATTTAACTTTCTTGACTAGTGTCCGGGGGCACCGGTTAACACAACCCTTCTTTATAAGCAGCATTATATTTAGGTGTAAATTTATGTCTTATGTGTCCGATTATAGTATAGATTAATTATTTAAGCCGAATAGAGTTACGATGGGTAAAAAATCTCTTTACATTTAACATTGTTGTATTCTTAGAGTCGGTTTGGTGCGCATGATATGATAGAGACATGATATAATAAGAAATGAGATAATGATATGATATGATAGTGACTGGATATACACTTATCATATCATATGTTTGGTGCACATATGATATGAAAGATGATAATATTATTTTATCATATTATATGTTTGATGTACACTTGTTATTGATGGTAAAGATACAAAATCTTGATTTAACATTGCTACCAAAATTAAATTAAAAGGAACAGAACAAATCTTGTGGGTATTTCAATTAACGTGATTTATTTCTTTTCCTTTCAATCCTAATATGGATTAGGATGCATAGAAAGTAACAAAAATAGAGAAGCACAAAAGCAAAGGAAGAAACAATATTTGTACCGATTGAAGCTATAGTGAATAAGCGATTGAAAAAAAACTGAATTTGTTGATAAAAAAAAGGTCATGATGATGAGCGATTGAAAAAAAAAAGGGAATCGAAGGAAGAAGATGGTTACACGAGAGATGAGGAGGCTGCATTGGGAATCGAAGGAAGTAAAGAAAATAATACGCGCGCCTAGTGATTAGCATATGCTATCGGGTTGTTAACCCAACAAAAACTAAGGATTAGAATTACAAAGGGTGAATAGGATAGGATTATTAATAGGTTTAATTTATCATATTCTATTGGTGCACCAAACAATGGATTTAAACAGGATAGAATAATTTTATCATATCATGTCTTCTTATCATGTGCATCAAACAGGCCGTTAGAGTTTTTGGAAATCAACTTGGTTAGTTTTCGAAAATCAACTTAGGACCTCCTCTTCAAACTCCTTCAGCTTCCCTTAACTCACTAATCAAACTCAGTATTATTTGAACATCATAAAATAAATAGACAATATTCAATAGGAATTTTGAGAGAGAAAGAGAGAGGGAAAATAAATAAATAAATAACACAATCATATCTTTATACTGTAATGAACAATTTATTTTTCCAAACACTACTCTTTTTCTACTTGCAACACCTAATTTTTCCACCCTAAAATATTTTAAAATCATCATTTTATCGAAGGTTAAATATATTTTTGGTCCTATAAATATACTAAATTTTCATTTTAGTCCTCCTGAAATTTTTGTAGACTTGGTCTCTAAAAAAAAATTCATCACTACTTTTTAGTAACTCATGTCAAGTCTTCATTTTTTTAATGGAATTTCACAAAAATATGTAGAATATTTTGAAACACTCTCCCAAAAACAATTAGAATATTTTAACAAAACATGAATTAAATATGAATTTTTAAGCACCAAAGACATAAAAGTTTATATATAATTCATGTTTTATTAAGAAATTATAACAAAAAATTGGAGATATTGTCATAATATTCTACCCATTTATAGGAAAATTTATTAAAAAATATGAAGGTTATTCATGAGTTGACTAAAAAGTATGGACGAAAAGTGGTGATGAAAAACTTTTGAAAAATGTTTAACAAATTTTTTAAAGGAATTAAAGCGAAAAGTTGATATATTTATAAAAACCAAAAACATATTTAACTTTTTTGTCGATCTTTATTTTTAATTTTTTTGTTGGTTTCCAATAGTTTGAATTTTTCACTTACATTTAACTTGTTTTCTAGAATGCACGATGGGTAGTGAGTTTATTTTGAGTTTTGAAAAACGGGAGAATTTTATTTTAGAAAAGCTACACTACTCACTCTTAATTGAAAAGAGAAAAAAAAAACACGATGGTAAAGACTTTTAAAATTTGGAGATTTTTTTATATAACTTATAAATGAAAATTGTAAAAAGAGTATTTTGATAAATTATATGGTGGAATATTTAGTCATTAAATATGTTTTTATCTCTATAAATATATCAACTTTTTGTTTTAATCCCTCTAAAAAAATTCTTCAACTTTTAGTCCTTCAAAAAAATTTCATCTTCACTTATGGTCCCTCCTTTAAAGTAAATTCATATGTATAATTTATAATATTATAAGAATCTCTTAAAAAAAATAGAATTTTTAAACAAAACATAAATTAAATATGAATTTTTATACTTTTGGTGGTTAAAAATTCATACTTAATTTATATTTTGTTAAAAAATTCTATAAAAAAGAAATTCAGAGTGACTTTTACAATATTGTACACATTTCTGAACAATTTTAGTAAAAAAAAAACGAAAATTGACTTAAAAAAGGACCAAAAGTAGTGATTCAAAAGTTTATACAGGCTAAAAGTTGAAGAATTTTTTTAGAGGAACTAAAATAATAAATTGGTTTATTTATATGGACCAAAAACATATTTAACACTTTTTTCAATCAAATGTGCTTTTCACGCGTCTATTTTTTTTCAAAGACACTTTTTGTTCGATTTATAGAATATGAACTTCTATATAAAAAATTTCGAATTATACAATATGGAACCTATTGAAACCCATAAATGATGTTGTAATTGACACAAAAGTCTATGTTGACCACCTTAGTGTCCAAACATAAATTGCAAAACAATTTTGATGTTTGCTTGGTTATGATATTTCATACCTAAGAAATTGTTCAAGGACAAGCAATGGTTCATACATGAGGTGGTTTGATAACATATTTTTATACTTATTTTATAACTTTGTTTATATAAATATGTATTAGTTTTTATTATATTTTTATAATTATTTTACTACTTTTTGTTTATTTTCCAATGAATAGATAAGATTTAGAGATTGTGAAGAAATGATAAAGAAAGAGTGGAACATAAGAAATTGACGAAGTTTTGATCACCAAGGAATCAAATAATGTTAGTGGAATGCTTCTTCCATCTATTGCAAGTGGAAAATAAATGCTAGCTTGCCTATTTTTGGCAACACTAATTAAGAGCATAAATCGTCACCATAACTCATGAAAGTTGGAAAATTAAAGGAAGATGAACTTAGTGGAGGCTACATCTGGTCATTATTATGAATCTAAAATATAAAGTTTTGTTTATAATAATGATGAGAAAGCAAAACTTTATACTTTAGATTTATTCAATTAATAATTTATATGTTCTTTATTATAGACCACATACATTATTTAATTAATGAATCTAAAATATTAATTTTTGCTTATAATAGTGATCAGAGAGTATAAGCTATGGTTGTAGTTAACCACTAGCATTAAAATTAATTGTTTTAATTTTTGCATTCCAATGATTTCTTGTAATTATGTCTACTTAAGTCTCGTGGCTACTGAAATGCAAGATTTTAGGGTCCCTTATGCCTTTAAATTGACTTGTAATAATCTTTACATCTAAAACCACCACTTGTTGATTGTAAACACTTGGCATAATCTTGTATCTTGTTATTTTCACTTTAATAAAGTTTTACTTAAACAAGAACGTTAATTATAACTAAATTTTGCTCTGAGCGATGAGAGGGTTTGAGAGAGAGAGCCGCGGTGGCCATTGGAACAGCCATTGGCTACCGCACCGGCAGTCGCCGGTAGTGAGGAACTTTGGGGGGGAAAGGGATGTCGGCGGGGTGCCACAAAGGGGAGGGGAAGAAGGGGATTGGATCGATGGAGGAAAGCGTTGCGACAAGGTCTTCAAGGTCAGGACAGGACTCAGGGAGGACAGCGGCATCAGAATGGGGGCGGCCTCAGACTCCGGCATGAGAGGGTTAGGTATTCATCTCGGGGGGATTGTTATGACGGGGATTTCGATACAGGTTCGGATTTCTCTGACTCAAGGACGGTTAGGTGGGACGACGGCGACGGTGACAAGGGACTTGGGGCAACGCTTGACCGGAACAGCAGGGATGGTGGCCGGCGCTATCGACTGCCCAGGACAGCAAGGAGGTTCGCGCTGCAGCATCAGTCACGCAGGCCAGCAGGGTACGGCTCAGAATGGACCACGGTGGGGTACTGCAATCAGCAGCAGCGGGTGAACACGGGCAGGACTGTAGGGCGGCGTATGTCTGGTCGGAATGAGGAAGGACTGATGCGCAAGCAGCAGCAACGGGAGTCAGAACACGGTGGCAGCGCAGTTGGTTCCACTCTTAAACGGTTCGTAACTTTCTATATTACTCATTTTCCTCCACAAG
>Ga0228711_1005458_pt1 | contig 19339 bp, 13 predicted proteins | sample MedpolnodulmetaG_2_FD_177996 | JGI IMG/M metagenome (GOLD analysis project Ga0228711, IMG submission 177996) | Root nodule microbial communities from Medicago polymorpha collected in Santa Monica, California, United States - brown nodules | ecosystem: Host-associated > Plants > Roots > Nodule... | reverse complement strand
AAAAAAAATTTATAAAATTTTTTTTTTTTTTTGACAAAATCTCTTTAGAGACTTAATAGTCTCTAAAGTGATGTAATATACCGGACTTTTATAAATAGAGTTATTCTCTTGATCTCTTATTTATTTTTATATATTTTATTTTATTTTTTCAAAATAAAATTATCATACGTAGTTACAATGAGTTAGAATTTTGTTATTAATGTGTGAGGTCCATGACACCACAATGGTTTAAATAATCAGATATTTATATGGCACTGTACATACTTTTAATTTCTTGCAAGAAGTCACAACTCACAAGTCACAAGTGATCTTGTTTGTGAGGCAAATCCCAAGTGCATGAAATTAATTCATAATTAATTTAAGATCAATTATTTGACAAATGTTTTTGAACATGCAGGAGGGTGGTCAAGTGCACCAGACGGTCCATATGCATGGGGATATTGCTTTGTCAATGAACGCAATGCCCAGGAACAAAGATACTATGGCAGAGGGCCGATTCAGCTCACTCAGTAAGCTTCCTTGTCTAGCATTTCAAACCACCCCTCTAAAAATCAAACCATGTTATTATCAATCAAAAAATTCGATGAAACCGTTTTACAATGAAACTTTACTTACCTCTTTTTTGAACTATAGATTAAGGGAGTCTTTTTTTGTCCTTTTAAAAATTGTAGAATGACACAATTTGGAACAAAAATTAATGAAGAATGATTTTTAAAATTTAAAATATATCATCAGTTTACTTTAGACAATTTTAAGGATTAAATTAACTGACTTAAAAGAACTTATATGATCGAATATTTTTTTATTTTTGTAATTACTTTAAAATATGGTTAGTTTTAGAGACTAAATTGTCTATGCATGTACTAATTTCAGAAACAAAATAGATTATCACTTGTTGAAAATATGTAAAAATGCATCATTATTTAGAGTTTACTCTAGGATTAGCTATTTTCTATACTAGAGTAAGTATATGTATTGCTTTGTCAAAAAAAATATTTGACCAAGTATTGTGACTATTTAAATTCCAATTTTAGTGGAGTATATGAGTGTTTACTAGTGCTTCACCAAGAAAATAAATAAACGTTTTAGTGTACTAATGGGATATATTGACCCTTTACAGCGACTACAATTATGGTCAAGCGGGAAAAGCCATCAATCAAGATTTGATAAACAATCCGGATTTAGTGTCCACAAACCCAACTGTATCATTCAAGACAGCCATATGGTTTTGGATGACCCCTCAAGCAAACAAGCCATCAAGCCATGATGTGATTATTGGAAGATGGACGCCATCGGGTGCGGACAGGTCAGCTGGACGGGTCCCTGGATACGGTGTGATCACCAACATAATCAACGGTGGGCTCGAATGCGGGCACGGACAAGATGCTCGAGTTGATGATCGGATCGGGTTTTATAGAAGGTATTGCCAAATATTGGGAGTAAGCCCTGGTGATAACTTGGATTGCAACAACCAAAGGTCATTTGCATAAGCGAGTTACCTATGTTAATGTTATAAAGTATGGTAATAAAGGGATCACAAATCACAATGAGTGATCTTACATGTAACTGGAATCTTCTTGCTAAATAAAACTGCTTCTATAAAGTTTAAATAAATACTATTTGTATCATCTTTTATGACTAAAAGTTTAGAAGTATATTTTAAAAATATTCAAAAGCTTTTGTAAAAAAAAAAAGAAGAGTAATTTGAGAAGTGAGAAGAATAATTTCCGTAAAAATTTCACACAAATACCTCTGGGCTAGGTCCATTCTATGGGCTTTATATTTTGCAGCTAATCTACTTTGCAAGACAAAGAGAACAAGGAAATTCCTTTTTAGACCCCTTTAATTGCTCACAGCCGCTCAAAATACACTTATTTTAGATGATCAAAAGTTATAAACTGATCCCTTCAGAAGATAACTTTTGTTTCGTCCCCGTGAGTTTAACTCAATTAGTAGAGACATTGCATAATTTATGCAGGGACCGGAGTTCGAACTCCGAACACCCCACTTCTCCATATTTAATTGTGCGAGCTTCATCCATTAGACTACTATACTAAAAAAAAAGAAAGATAACTTTTGTTCCATATATAAATAGGAAAAATATGGATCATAAGTTAGGTTCCGATGTGTATCAAATTTATGGTACATCATGGTTTCCGATTCAATCGGAAGATAAATTCGATGGACTTGAACATGTTTGACAAAATTAAAAATGGTAGGATTCATATAACATGTTTTGTGTTTAAGTGACTTGATGACTTTGTCTTAGACATGCTTATATTTGTGTTCAAAATGATCCATAAAAAAACATTCCGATAAACCATTATGTTAAAACATGAAAATAAAATCATTCCAATAAACCAACAATTTGTTTTAAGTACCAAAACATGAAAAACATTTCAATAAAATCATTTCGCTAAACCGTACATGTTCATTGCCAAAACATGACTACATCAATATACAAGAAAACGTCAAAACATGAAAATAAGACCCTAACTATTGACTGCCACACTCTAAAACTCCTTTGTAACTCCTTCGCCTAAGCCTCAATTGATATTGGCTGGAAGACGTTGTTTTTGTGACAATATTGATGACGGAGTATCATATGATATTTTAGGCTATATTTTTAGTTATTTTATCTACATTTGAAGGAAAATAAAATGTAATTTAGAGGAGTTGTCAATGATTTGAGAAACAAACTGTATTATTTTCATTTGAGTCGTTGTAATTTAGTTTTATCATAAATCATGCAACTCCATAGGTGTTTTGAGTCTTTTTAGTGAGAAATCATGTAAATCGACAAAACAAGACATTGAGGATATGAAGATTGAAGATCAATGGTTCTTCTAAGGTATTTGAAGACAATACAAAGTGAAAAAAATTATTTCGAGTTCCAAGGCATTGCAAGACGGAAGAAAGCGTGAAAAAGGGACGAAAACTACATAATTCGAAAAGGATAGGCTGCTAGAAATGCCCCTGCGCTTAGCCTATTTGCCTCTACACATGAGACAACAAATGCTACTGCCTCATGCACCCCATGAAAATGGCATGCGGGCATAAGTTGATGTTTGCTTGTTTTTCAAGCTAGATCAGTGGAAAAAGCCCAGTTTTCTTCTCTTAAATGCTACAAGTGGACCGATTTAAGTTTCCTACGAATTTCGTTATCATAGAGATGGAAGATGAGAAGGATGATGAGCTACCACTAGGGAGGCCATTCTTATCAACTACAATTGCAAGGATGGATTTTAGAAGCGGGATAACAATTTTGAATTACAGAGATGAGTTCTCAACCTACAACATTTGTGCAGAGGCTCGTCACAGTTGTCAAGTTACCAATTACAAGATCATGGTGAAGGAGAACAAGAAAATGGATGGCCAGCAAGATACAACCAAACCAAAGAAACGTAGACACAAAGCAACAAGCTACTGAAGTTAAAGGAGCGCTGCCTACCCATGTTCTTTATTGTTCAATTTAGAATTATTTTTGCTATTTAATTTCCTAAACAACGTTGACTCAAGTTTTTCAGTTTTGAAGCACCATGTTGGGTGTTAATTGTTATTGTTTTGTTTAATCAAAATTTTCAGTTTACGAATGGCGTTTGTGATTGATTTTAATGCCAACACAAAATGTTCCATCTTGAGTGGAATTATTTGCTTTCAATTACTCTGATTAAAAATGTAAAGGGATGAAAAAGGAAAGATCGAAATGGTTAGCACAATCTTCACCAAATCATGACCAGTGAGAACTTTGAGCCACACATATATATATATATATATTCCACAACTTACTTCTGTGATCTACTATTTATTTATGGAGGAATGATTCTATCCATGTGTTTGTTTCTTGAGCTTGCACTCACTCGTTACTTGTTTATTAGTTGTACATACACACACTGGGTCATTTATTTTATTGTTTGTCTAATGCCTTATGAAACCCCCTTTATGTTGTTAATGTGTTTAATACTACTTTTGGTCCTTGTAATATTGCGCAAATCCGATTTTAGTCCTTATAAAAAAAGTTAGATTATGGCCATGTAATAGCAGATTATATACATACACTCTTAAGATCATTCTTAATTCTAAATGGACATTATTATTCATAAAAAGGAACTATGATCTTAAAATTACTCTTTATTCTAAAGGGACGTAGATTATCGAATGGACTATGCTCTTAAGACCATTCTTAATTCTGAAGGGACATTATACCTAAAAAGGGATTAAGGTCTCAGAAGTGCGTCGAGCAGAAAGAGGGAAAAGAGAGAAAGAGTTCCTATCAAATCAATAAAACTCTTTGGCGTGTTTTTTTAACTAAGTGGAATCCTCTATTATATACAGATTTTGTAATTGGTTTAGCTAAAATTACGACAACGGTTACTTTAGTGGATATGATCAAAAGCAAACTTATTAGTTCAACAACTTTTGTGGATGATATCAAACCCATAAAAGTGGAGGAAACAAACTAATTTCATATGAATGGATGAAAGATAGAAAACTCACTTGGATTCTCAAACTTATCAAACCAACACAATATAAAATAATGGGAAGTGATATGAATGAATAAATAATAATAATAATAATAAAAATTATTATTATTATTATTATTATTATTATTATTATTATTATTATTATTATTATTATTATTATTATTATTATTATTATTATTATTATTATTATTATTATTTTATCATTATTAGGTATTTAAAATTAAACACCACAATTTAAACACTACTAATAGATGTGTTCTATTTTATGTGGGCCCCCCATATTCAAATTTTGTAATTCACACCATATTAGCTTAAAGTTTATTACTTGATGTTTAATCTTTTAACCTTCCAATTTTCTTCAAACTTCGCACCAATGTTCCAACAAGTATGAAACATGTTTGAGCTACAAAGAGTATTTTTGTTGGATTTGTTTCCTCCGGACTTTGGATGATTATGTGGTGGATAAAACTATGAATTCAGCTCTTCTCCCAACAAAATTCATTCGTTCCCAACTGAAAACTCACACATCTTATAATCCAGCGTGACTTTAGTGTTATATCATAGCAAAACAGAAACATAACCCACATTTGCAAAACATTTTAAAAACATCACCAAGTGCGATTTTTCTCCCACCAAGTGCGATTTACAGCAAACTCAATGAAATCAACATCAAAGCACACAAATCAACAAGTGTTGTTTATCCTATTGCATTGCTTTTTTTGGTTGAAATTTTTTATTTTTTGAAGAAATTTGACATTTTTATGTTTTTAGAAATTTGGCTTGCATGTTAGTTTTTAGGATTGTTAGTGATGAATTAAGTTAGGAATTGTAGTTTAGATGTTGTTTAGAGTGCAATGTGGTAGTTTAGGATTTTGAAATTGTTTGATTTTAAGTTGATTGAAAGTTAGACTCTATGTGTTTGATAAAATGTCTAAATGAAAATTTGTTTGTTTATTAGATTGTTAATGATGAAATTAGTTAGAAATTGGTTTGTTAATGTTGATTATAGTTAGTTTGACAGCGATGCCAAAATTTAACTATTGTTGTTGAATAGTTAGAAATGAAACAATGTCTGTATGAAAAAAAAAACATTGATGTTTTGCTTTTTGATATGTTGTAGAGATATGTCTTAGAGGCCTGACAGAATGAGGGGAGATAGGGAGTCGGCTACAGGGAGTGCACAGAGAGAAAAGGTGGCACAACGCCCTCCTACGACTGGTCGACGGAGAGGTGGGGGCATGAGGTTTGGTAGGGCTAATGATGCGGAGGGAACATCGTCACAGGCGGGTGCGTCCTAGATAGTGGACCCAACGCAGTATCAGCATCAACATCAGTATGAGGCGTATCAGCCTCAGTATGTTGAGGCTCAGTATGAGCAGCCTCACCAGGAGGAGGGTGAGGCTCATCAACAGGAGGCTGAGGCGTAGGGGGAGCCAACTATGGAGTTTGAGGCCAGACCAAAGGGCTTTTCTGAGGGTCCTTATGAGCTGTTGCTTTTACCGAACTTCAGTAAACACGCGGCATGCAGGCTATGGGTCGATGTCGAAGTAAGTGTAATTGCTTTATTTTATTTAATGATATGTACCTTATTATTTTCCTTATTTAATGTTTATGTTACAATATTAAAATTTACTTATTTTAATGATTATTTTACTGAATTCATGTTTATGTTAGAAATTTCATTTTTATTTTACTTAATATTTTTTTTTAATGGTGTTGTTTTTTTTCTTTTCTGTATTTCAATTTCAAAAGTCGCATTAGATGACCGGTGTCTCGCACGGGAAGAAACTTAAACTTAGTAACTTGACAGTTTCGTTGTCGGGAGAAGAAAATGACTGGTTCTAGGACCCGGTGAATGATTCCGGTCTTACCCCCTCCTTAAGACTAGGTACGACAACATCTCTCACGAGCTCGTTTGTGTCTTATCTGAGAGATGGCATGAGGACCCCAACAGCTTCCTTTTTCCTGTTAGGGAGATGACCGTCACACTAGACGATGTGGCGTGTCTTCTAGGTATCCCCATCATTGGGAGGCTCATTGAGGAGGAGGAGGAGTTATCTCATGAGCGGGGCATACAACTGATGCAGGATGAGCCATTTTTTTGCAGAGGAGGACGCGATAGATGAGATGGTAAAACATTGTGGTGCTCATGTCAGCTACACTAATATGAAGAGGCATAAAGAATCATTGTTGAATAGGTGTAATCAGCTGGTGGAGCCTAACACATAGGAGGAGGAGGTGGAGCAAAGTGTTGTTAGGACCGCCTGCATTAAGGCGTTTTTGTTGCTCATCCTTAGCTACACCCTTTTTGCCAGCAAGAAGATTAAAACCTATAATCTGCTATGGCTGCTTGCGATTCAAGATTTGGACTTGTTAGGCGACTGGTCATGGGGCGGGATGAGACTTGCTTTCCCATATGAGCAGCTTTCTCTACCTCTGACTCAGTTGTTAGCGCCGTTGGTGGTTACATGACCTTACTTGTGGTAATATATTTTTTTCTTATTTTTTTAGTGAATCGTAAATGTATAGTTGTTTGTATGATACTTGTGCTGATATAAATTTGTCTGTTTGTGTTTGCAGGGATGGGTTTTGGTGCACTTCAGGCAGCTCGTTTCGAGGAGACCTGATCCAGATTATGTGTGTGCACACCCGCTTGTGGGTAGATGGAAACCACCCAGAGGCTTTACTGATCATGGACACTTCAGAACCACAATTGATTCGATGGAGCATGCTCATATCATTTGGAGGCCATACGAGACTCAATGAGACCTAACGCCTTTTCATGAAGTATGATGTTACTCTGGATGGATCGTGGCCGGCAAAGCCAAAATGGTGTGTCACTTGCCGGAGCAGGTTCTGAGACAGTACGGCTATGTCCAGACCGTTCCCAGACCTGCTGCGACGATTGGGTCTCTTGAACCAGAGGAGGTGGTTACGGCCTTCATGGAGTTTGTTGTCCATGTCCTTAGCCAGCAAAAGAGGGGTGATCCGGTCCCGGAGGACGAGGGGTGGAGGCACTCAAAGGGGTACATGAAATGGTTCTACAAAGTATCCCATCCTCTTATGATCGCCCCTGCGGCCGTTCCTGACTACATAGTTCCTTTCCCTCTCTAGAAGGAGGTTATTGATGAGTAGCAGTGGGCCAAACATCTTCCCGACCCATTACAGATCATCCACAATGTTAGAGGCATAGTGGACAACGCTATGACGGAGATTATTGATGTGTATTCAAATCATGTTGCCGGCGTTATGTAGAGCATCCGGCAGTAGTATCGCGTGCTGGAGGAGGTGCGGGCTCCGCGGAGGAGGAGTAGGAGTCATACTCCACAAGAGCAGCAGGGTCTTATTTTATGAGTTTTGTATATTTTGAGTATTTTTATGAAATTTTGTCGGGTATGGATGTAATATATTTACACTTGCTCTTTGCGTTTTTATGACATTTAGCGTTATTTTAATCCTTTATTCTTCTTATTTTAATTATGAGTGAATGCTTGATTGAATGAATGCTTGAATGAATGATGAAAAAATGGATGCAATTGACTGAATGGATGTATGAATGAAGGAATGAAGAAAATTAGGGAAAATGAGTTTATGCCTGTTCCGCAATTTTGCACAGACACAACGTGAGTTAACTCACGCATGTGTTAATCTCTGCGTGAGTTAAGTCACGCTAAGGTTAACACATGCGTGACTTAACTCACGCAATTTGAGTTAAGTCATACACAATTAACACACGCGTGAATTAACTCACGCCAGGGGCTTTTTGGGAAATTTGGTTGGTAATGAGCAAAACGTGTTGGGAGAAGAGCAGAATTCTAAAACTATAGCTTTGATGGATGGGTTTTGGTATTAGGAAACTATGTTTCAATTGTCACAATTTTTAAGTAATCTGGTTGACGTGGATTTATGTTATTTGAAAAGAACGCAACCTTTAAATGTTTCACAACACATAGTCGGTGTTGGCTGAAGGCTCATAGACCTAATGTTGTATATGATTATCATGTTTGGTGGAGTAAGTTGTTTGTTTTCTTAAGCTTTTTTCAGATTTTAATGTCGTTTCGTAGTGTTTTTGTTGTTTATAGTCTTTTGTTTGCTGTATTCTCAACTTTGTTGTTAGCTTAATTGGATCTCCTCATTTATTAATGTGTTTTTTTGGCTTCTTTTAAAAAAAAGATTGGAAAGAACATAACCAACAAATGGATAAGTGAAAGCTCATACAAGAAAAGAAAGAAAGAGTACAAGTGAAAGGAATGAAGGAAAGAAGAAAAAATTGTGAATGGTTGGTATGTCATACTATCATATTTAGGTGTGGGTAGATCAATCTAAGGCTTACTATTTACTTGTGCACCATTCATTCAACATATAGTACATTAGAATAAACCAGTCAAAGATATACTAACCAATGCCGTTACCCGTAGGATTGGGAACTGGAAATATTTTCAACTTCAGCCGTTCATGCATGGGAGAGAGGTTAATGCCAAATTATGTATACTCTGTGACGTAATCGGTGATCGAGTTGATTGCTTCATATATATGCTTATTAACAATTTTGATATTTAATATATTTAATTATCTACTAACGAAAATTATAAAAAAAAAAATATTTAAAAAATATTTATTTAAGACAAATTCAAAAATATCTTATATGCTACAAAAAATTAATTTTTGTTTCTCCAACATATAATTTAAATTCTTTAAACAATGATCTTAATACTTTTTTAAAGAAATAATGTTATGATATTTGTTAGCATGATCATATAAGTGAAATATATAGTCGGTTTGATTTGACTTGATTTGTTTTGATTTTTAAAAAATGAACCAATTAAAAATATAGTCATTTTTGTTTGATTTCGTTTACATAATATTTTTTCACGAAGTTTGAATCAACCCAAATCAATGAAGAATGAGGTTGATTTGGCTCGGCTAAATTAGATTTTTTTTTTAAATTGAAATTCATTCTATAAAATCAAAAAAAATTAACTTTCTTTTTCAAATACTTCTTTATATTATTAAAACAATTACATAAACTACAATAAGAAAAATAATTTATACCTATTTATAAAAGAAATATTAAGTTTTGATGTAACCATTTTGATCCTAATTTCTAGATTAATCAAATTAAATCGAATCCAATTCTAATTTAAATTGTCAATACAATCAATTTATTTATTTAAATCAATATTAAAAATTGAAATAAATCTAATTTATTTTAAAAAGATACTAAATAAAATGGAAACTAATAATTTTGACTATAAAAATACAATAATAACTTTAAAATAATACTAATTATAATTTAGTGTGAAATAAAAAATAAAAAATTATAAAAATGATTATTTGAATCAAATTTTAGGTAATATTAATTAAAAATTTAAATGAATTATATCATTATATGAATGAACGTAAGTTTATATTGTGTTTTTCTAACCTATACAACATTGCATAGGATAAGATGCAATGTATCACTATATCTTCAACATAAACTATCATATTGATTATTTTTTTCTTGAAAAATGATTATTTTCTCTATCCTATTAATCATTTTAATTTTTTATAACTTCATACTACAAAAATAAAGAGCGATCATGGCTAATCCTAAAATTTGTTCATGCTATCTAAATTTTTGGAGTTAAATTTGATCTTACTATCTAAATTCTACCATAATATTCTTGATATCGATCTCATATACTAATCCAAGGATAACTTTTTTTCAGGCTTCTATCTAAATAAATTTCCTTCTTAAAAAAAATTCAAATAAGTTTTCGTGACCCCCTTATATATATAAAGAAATCTCTTTCCATTTTTTTTGTTACAAATGTTGTTCCATTTGATCCATTGATAATTTTCCATGCATTTATTATTAGAGGTAGTTTATTTTTGTAGTATGAAGTTGTAAAAAATAAAAAATAAAAGGATTAATAGGATACAGAAAATTATCATTTTTCAAGAAAAGAATAATCAATATAATAGTTTATATTGAAGATAGTGGTACATTTATTGCACCTTATCCTATGGTTAGAAAAATAAAAATCCTTTTATATTTAACAAAATTCTATGATATATACCATAGTGTTCACCTAGTTTTAATTCTATTTAATCATATTTTATGTTCGCCACTGGTTTGAATTCTTCAAAGTGTCCAATGCCTCAAGACTAAGGCAATGACAATCTCAATTAGTCAAGGACAATCTCATTCACCCCAACTTGGTCTATTAAATAAATTTAGCCATCCGGTTGTTGAAAGAAAGTTTTGCGTGGTTACAAGATTTACCGCATTTATACACATGCAATAGAAAATAGAAGAAAAAAGAAATATATAATTTTTTTTTGTGTCTATATAATTTTTTTTTCTAAAGTTGTAACTATCCAATTATTTCTCGTTTCGAGTTAACCATGTAATTGGAAATTGGATTCTTAATTTGGGTCTAAGAAATAACTGTTATTGAGGTTGTGTTTGATCTGTTAAAAAAATAAAAGATTGAACATGACAACTTTAGTTATAATATGTTTGATTTTTTGAGGAAAGTTATTATATGTTTGATTGTAAAATTGTTTCATAGACAAAACAATTTTAAAATTCTTGTCTTTCGGTAATCACAACACAACTTTTTGTTTCAAATACAAATCATCTAAAATATGCAAATAGTCATTTTTCGATCAAACATGGTATAATACAAACAATTATTCAATATTATGAAAGTTTATCGTGTTTTGTTCTGATCTTGTGTTGTAATGTTTTGTCTAATACATCATTTTAATGAATCGAATGCATCCTAAACCTTTTACTTATTGTAGTCACACAAATTAGCAGGTAATTTGAAACTTGAAGCTTCATCGTGTAAAAAAAGTCAAGGGGACATAAAGTTGTCAAATTTGAAAATAAGTACGTAAAAAACAATTAATCCTATCATATCTGATCTATATAAATAAACATCTTCGCTCATTCATGTCACACACCAAAGCAACTCTGTACTCTTCAAAAATGGGAAGTACTACAAAATTATCTTGCTTTATACTATGTTTACTACCTTTCTTTCTTGGATCCAAAGCTCAGCAATGTGGTACACAAGCTAATGGAGCTGTTTGCGCAAATAGGCTATGTTGCAGCCAATATGGTTATTGTGGCAACACTATAGCATACTGTGGAGCTGGTTGTCAGAGCCAGTGTACTACTTCAACACCGACACCAACAACACCGACACCAACAACACCAACACCTAGTGGTAGTGGTGTTGGAAGTATTATTTCTTCTTCCATGTTTGATAAAATGCTTAAATATCGAAATGATCCACGTTGTCCTGGAAATGGATTTTATACCTACGATAGTTTCATAACTGCTACCAGATCTTTTAGCGGATTTGGTACTACTGGTGATGATACCACCCGTAAGAGGGAGCTCGCCGCTTTCTTGGCTCAAACTTCTCATGAAACTACAGGTATATTTCTTATATTCTAACTTTTTGGTTAGATAATTGGATATGTTAATTAACTACAGGTATGTTTATTTTGAATTTTGGATATTTATATACCACAGTCATAAAGTTGAGTGATTAATTAGTAACAATTTAACATCAAGTATGTGTCAAATGTTTTTGAGAATGTAGGAGGGTGGCCAACTGCACCAGACGGTCCATACGCGTGGGGATATTGCTTTGTGAACGAACAGAATACCCAGAGCGTCTATTGTACACCCGGAACTTGGCCATGTGCTGCTGGTAAAAAATATTATGGCAGAGGACCAATTCAACTCACTCAGTAAGCTTCTTTCACCTTCATCCCTCTAGCAGTTCAAAATTCAAACCATACCCCATCTAAATATCAAACCATGTTATTTTACTTTTCTTAACATAATGAATTAACATTGATTTTCGGTTATAAATATGAGTGTTTATTAGTGTTTAAACAGAAAAACAATGAATGCTTAGTGAACTAATGGGATGTTGATCCTTTATCACAGCAACTACAATTATGGTCCAGCCGGTAATGCCATTAGCCAAGATTTGATAAACAATCCGGATTTAGTGTCCTCAAACTCACTAGTGTCATTCAAGACAGCCCTATGGTTTTGGATGACCCCGCAGGGAAACAAGCCATCAAGCCATGATGTGATTATTGGAAGATGGACACCATCTGCTGCTGACAGTTCAGCAGGGCGGGTACCTGGATATGGCGTGATCACCAACATAATCAACGGTGGGCTTGAATGTGGGCGCGGTCAGGATCCTCGGGTCGAAGACCGGATTGGGTTTTATAAAAGATATTGTCAAATGTTGGGAGTGGGTACTGGTGATAACTTGGATTGCTACAATCAAAGGCCATTTGCTTAAGCCAATTACCTATGTTAATGTTATAATAGAAAGTAATAAAGGGATGTTGTTCACTAAAAAAAGGAATAAAGGAATCACAATGAATGATCCTACATGTAACTGAAATCTTCTTGCTCAATAAAACAACTTCTATATAGTTTTAAAATTTGATTTAGTAATTTTGCCATTTTTTATGACTAAGGTATTGTTGATGAATACCTATAATTTTGTCCTCGTGAGTTTAACTCAGTTGGTAAGGACAAATGCATAATATATGTAAGGTCTGGGGTTCGAACCCCAGACATCACAAAAAAAAAAAGAATACCCATAATTTTGATGAAGACTTTGAATATTCAATGGTTGTTCCCCTTAAAATCAAGAATAGAATAATTATTGTTTGGAAATTGCTCTTTAGGCATCTAGCAATTGCTCACAAGCACATTAAACTTTTGAAAATACTCACATTGGGAGTTACAAACCATTCGGCGGAAAACGGTAGTGGAAAAACCGTTCCCAAAGGCTTTTTTGATCGGCTACACGTTTAACCGCTCTAAAAAGTCATAAGTTGGTATTTGAAACAAGGACTTATTCCTTTGGTTACACGTTTAAGCACTCTAAAAAATCGTACTTATTTGAACCAACAAGTAACATGGATTCGATTTAAAAAGTAGCAAATGGTTCCTAATTATCATTCACAAGAGAACAATAGTTAACTATCAATGGAGGTATTTTCAAAAGTTTAAGGTGCTTGTGAACAATTGCTAGATGCCTAGAGCAATTTTGCTTTTGTTGGAAGAAGAAATTTAGGTTGAGGGTCAAAGCCCAAACCCACGTGGATTAGGAATAAAAAAAGCTACCAAACTAAAAATGTGAAAATTGCTCTTTTAGCTTCCAAAATTGCTTTCAGACACTTTGTCGTTGACACTACAATATTTAACAGTTGTAACTCAAAAACACCATTCCACAAGTAGTACAACAAATTGAACAAAATAATTCACTCATAAGCTACAACATTACATAATCATTCACAATTCAATAACATTATAGAAATTCAACTTTACAATAACAGTACACATGATTCAAATTCAACAATAATTCAACATATGAAAAATTTGACAACATATTATCCAACATTACATCAAACCACTGAAAAGTCCATAACATGATGCCAAATCTCTACTGACAATTTGGGCACTTGAAGTTGGAATGAACTCAAAGATAGAGAGCTTATGATTTTCAACCATCCAGAAAAACATGGATGCTACCTCGTCATTATCTCCAAGCATCACATATGATAAACAATTTTTCAATGGTCTTCGTATGCATCTGCTCCCCCAGATCTACGTGTGGTACATGTACAAGTACATGAGACACATTTTGTTTACACCAAGATGAGAAAAATATTTGTTAAGTTGTGCATTCAAACCACCCAATTTGACGGTGGGGGTTAAAAAATCTTAATCGTCCTCTTGAAAGCTTCATATCAGAAGTGAGTTTCAACTTTTCCATCCTGAGACATGATTCACTTGACAGAAGTAAATACGAAAACAACGATTAGAATATAATTAAATGAAAGGTACGATCAAATGAATTGTTGATTAACCAGAGACATATATTTATATAAAATGCAGTGCAATATTATCAACATAAATTGTTGGTGCTATGACACAAAATTGAATTGACTTGATTTGATTTTTTTTTTTTTGGTGGTTTCTCTCCTTTTTCAATATCCATGAGGTTTCGGAACCATGATGTTAGTCTATAAATAAAAATATCTTTCAACGTCTCAACCCCTTCTTTCTTGTGTATCTTCCACTTTGTACACAATGGAGATATTGGACAACCACATTTCGAAGAAAAAAAAACCATGAACAAAATGTTTGGGGATTAAAAGCCAAGCCATGTGATGTGGGTATTTGGGTTAAGTGGTGGAATACCTCTGATTGCAAAAAAAAAAAAAAAAGGCCTTAGAAGTACCGATTTCATTAGTTGGCAACTTAACTACAACTTTATTGTAGCAAGTTGCAACAATGTGACTCATGTCTGGTAATGTCAACCACTTATCTTCGAGTGCAAATCATTCATGGTATACTTAAAATGGTCCTCGGACCCAAATATTGGCATATGGTCACTATTATGAGTACTCAACTCTGCAATAAATGTTTTATGAATCAAAGAATGACTTTCTTCACTCACACCCATATGCTATTCTACAAACTAGAATCCAGAATTATCATTGCCTTTAACACTCTCAATTGTTTTAATATATGGTTTCATGAACAAAGGCATATGATCAATATGGGGTAAATTTGGATTTGGGACCGTAGTAGGCCTTAGTATTAGATAAGACGATGGTTTGACAATATGAGAAACTTTTCTTTTAGGGAATGAAGGCTTTGTTTGTGACATTTTACTATTTAGAAATTGTGAATTAACATGCTCCCACAATGATGGATCTCGACAAGTTAAAGTGTCAGTGGGTGTAGACCTTGCTCTTTCTTTGGCTCCCTTGATTGGTACCTCTTTTGGACGTGGAGTCACAATCGTCGTTTCTAGAAATGCTAGCTGACACATATCTTCTTGATATGTAGTTTCATTTTGTAAGGAAATTTTTTGAGACGTTCTTAGATACCATTTCACTCATCCATGAAAGAAAGGCCATCTTCACATTCTTCTTCACCCATAGTTGCCTCAAAGCATAACTTTGGCCAGTGAGGTTTGATCTCATCTAATCGTATAGGTCTCTCATTACGATCTTTATAACTAGAATACATGCACAAGGCAACCCATACGATGTCTTAATCAAGAAACCACACTTTTCTTATCCATGTTAGTTTTTCATTGAGCGTTTTGCTTTCTAAAATATAAACCTCAAGCCATCTCTATAACATTACCCTCCAACTCACAGTACAAAAAAATTGTCTTTGTATCTATGTTCTAAGATTATACAACTCTTTCCAAAGGTTGTTTGTATCTTAGTGAACTGCCCCTCCAAAATATTGTTTATTTCCACCCAACTTTTAGCCAAATCTCCCATACTAGTACTCAAAATAGTGCTTGTGTTACTAAGATACAAGACACAGTTTGTTCATGCCCTCACAATTTTTTCATACACTTTATTCAATATGTTACTTTCAACATAGGTAAGAAACTTCAAGAATTTCTTACAAACATCTCAGCATTGCACTACGACATCAACATATAATTCTTTTGAAGGAGACTCAACCACATTATCCCAAGCATTCATGATGTCGTCAACTAACTCACTAGACTTCACCTCTTTAACATCATTATCTTTCCCATACTTTGACATTCTTATATTTGACTATGCAGTCTGTGAAACATTTAGCTCTAACAATTCTAGCAATATGAAATTAACAAAGTAATGTGATAGGTTTAGGGAAAACAATGGCTACATCATTCATCAGAGTGGTATCCAGGTAAGTCACAATTACTTATGACATATTGTCTTATAAGTTCATAAGATTAAGCAACATTTGTAGAAACCAAGTGAAGTTCTCCTCTTTTTCAGACATGAGAAAAGCAACAAAATATGTCTTCTCTGTTGAGGTTACCCCAACTATCTCAAACAATAGCATTCTTCACAAGTTGGTTTTATAAGTGAAGTTCATGATCAAAATTGTTGGAAAAGTGTTAGGTAAATTTATAGATTCAGGATGAGCTTAAAATATGTCATGAACAATAGTAAACTCATGTTTGCATCTCTGATTTGTCATCTCTGATTGACTTTTTGTGTATTTGACGTCCATTGTACACTTGCTTTATATTTATGAAACATCATTTTCTTTTTACAAAATATTTTTTTAGGGAAGAAATTACAAAACATTTATTAACAAAAATAAAATAAAATTGCAAAATATCCATGATTTAGGTAAATATTTATTATCGAGATCATATTGTTTTAACCTAGCCTTTTCTCAATGATTTTGGAAACTTCATAGTGATGACATCTCTGCAGCAGCTACTACTTGGCTGAAGCAAAGGTTATTTCCCAACTAATCTTAATGAAATTAATTAATATTTGTGTTATTTGTAAATGTGAAAATATGATGGCGATGAAGGATTTAACGCCTATATCCTTTTGTAATATTCTTTATAAGATGATTTCAAAACTTCTTACTAATGGACTTAAGTGTTGCCTTGACAACTGTATTTCTCATGCACAATTGACCTTTGTAGAGGGTATATTTATTTTTGTAGTGGGTATATCTATCATAGACATAGCTCTTATTTTCATGGAAGTTATTGATGCTTTGAATAGGAAGACTAGGGGTAGAGGGGAGAAATGACTTTAAAGATTGATATTAGCAAGACTTATGATAAAATTAATTCGGGTTTATAGGAGTTTTAGAGAGGATATATATTTGATGATAAGTGGATCGTTGGATGATGTTGTGTGTGCACTCGATAAATTATTCAATATTGATGAATTTTCACAAAGTTGGTCCTATTTTTCCAATAATGGGGTTTCGTTAAGGGGGTCCATTATCATCCTATCTTTTCATATTGGTGGTGGAGGGGATTCATAATGATGAATTTCAATTGGTAGAGGGGATAATCATCGGGTGAAGATTGTAGAGGTGCCCACATAGTTTCTAACTTGCCTTTTGCGCATGTCTATTTATTGTTTTACGGGGAAAATGTTACTGAGGTGAATATTTGTTGCAAATATTGAGATCATATGAGGAGGAATCTTACCTAGAGGTGAAATTGACAAAGTTGAAAATGTTCATTAATCGCAGCGTGAGCCATGCAGCTCAAGAAAAACCTATCAAGAATTTCGAGAGTCTGTCATGTTCTTGGACCGAGTACTTACTCGGGGTTACCATCAATGGTAGGAAGGAGCAATAAAGCGACTTTTTCATTTATCAATGATCGGGTATGGAAGAAAATAAATTATTGGAGAGCAAGAGCTTTGTCTAAGGCAAAGTAAAGAGGTGATGATCAAGTCAGTTTTTCAAGAGATTATATCATGCGCATCTTTGTTGTCCAAAATTGCATTATAGATGATACTGAAGAAAAAAAAATGTTTCATGTGTTTTGGTTGGGTCGAGAAACAAATAGAAAATGGACTTAGTGGATGGCTCGATATTGATTGACAAGTCCTAAATCAAAAGGTGGCATGTTCCAAAATTTCTAAGCATTCAATTTGGTCATGGAGGCTAAACAAGAATGGAATATCATGCAAAATCCGACATGGATGTTGGAAAAAGTTCTAAAAAAGCAAGGTTTTTCCTCAATCAATCTTCTTTGAAGCTACGGTTGAGATAATCCAAGATTTTCTTGGTGTAATAGCTAGAATGCATAGAGGTGTTAAAACCGACTATCCGACTCATTCATAACCGTCCCTAACAGACTTTAGGTTTTATTGGGTTGGGCTAAAAATATTTAAATACGAGGTCTAAAACCGGAATCCGACCCTATATGATCATGCATAATCAAGATTCTTTCATCCCAATTATATTGGCAGTGCACCAAAAAAATTAATTAGCATGTACCGTAAACCAAAAATTATAGGGGGAACATGGACCAAAACCCGTGAAAAAAAAATCAAATAAACCTAATGAAAATAAGACTATGCCAATTATGATAAGATTTTTGCTCTTCTCCTGCACAAAACACTCGCGTCATGCAGCCTTGCCGAAAATACTCCTGCGTGAGTAACTCACGCTGAGTTATTATTATACTCCAATGCATTTCCTGCAAAAAAAAGCAACCCAAGTATAAAGAAGTTGGTCACTTTGGTGGCAACCAAAACCATTTTCTCTACCCTTATTATATCAACACGTGCAATCCAAGATAGTGTGGGTTTTAACAAGTGGTGTTGAAAAGTGGCAGATTATGAGATTTGTCAATGATATCAACTAAAACATGCATGAAACTCCAAAAATCAGAAGGCACGTGTAAAAGGCAAAAACTTTCTACAAGTGACAACCTACATTAATATAGTTTTGACTTTTAATGCCTTATAACAATCTCCTACAATGCTAACGTAAAACACTACCAAAGGATCCTTAAAAAAACATTACCCAAGGATGAGTCTTCAGGCTTAACATAATTATAATCCAACAAAGTTTACACAATTATAATCCAATAAACAGAGCTCACCAAGGTTATAGCATAAGTGGTACCAAAAGACATGCGTTAGGTGGTACCAAAAGACTAGCGTAAGTTAACTCATGCGGTGTAACTTAAGTCACACATGTGTAAAACTAAGTCACGTTTGATTTACACTTGCGTTAGTTAATTAATGCAGAGATATTTTAATCAGTTTGACTGGGTGAGAGCGAAACTTGTTAGGTAAAGAACAGAAATCTTATGATAAAATCCTCTAAAATAAAACTAGGTGAAACAGCCCACCAACTATAATTTCTAAATGAAAATCAAACAAGGCTAACTTATGAGTGCCAACAATTTGCAATTCCTATATGTACGAGACAATCAGCTCTATTTGAGAACATAATCGAAAAACATTGCCCTGTCTGTTTTTTTTTTTTTTTTTTTTTTTTTTTTTTTTTCCTTTTTTTCCTT
>Ga0228711_1005457_pt1 | contig 19342 bp, 20 predicted proteins | sample MedpolnodulmetaG_2_FD_177996 | JGI IMG/M metagenome (GOLD analysis project Ga0228711, IMG submission 177996) | Root nodule microbial communities from Medicago polymorpha collected in Santa Monica, California, United States - brown nodules | ecosystem: Host-associated > Plants > Roots > Nodule... | reverse complement strand
ACGTTTTTGGTAAATAAGATTTAGTTATTATAATTATAGGTGATAGAAAATAATTTTTTCCTACAAAAAATAACTCATTTAACTATTAATTTAAGAATTTGGTGTACCAATACACTCAAATTGTTGGATGTACCATAGAATTTGCCAATTTTTAATCTACGAAATTCCATAGGTTTACATGTTTTATTCTTTTGTGCCCTCCCCATCCACAAAGGACTTCACCTCCACTTTATAAGAGTACTTAATATTAGAAATATCATAACCCCATTCAATATATATGGATCATTTGAAGACAAAACCAGTACGAGAGACGAAACAAAAGCAAGAAAATCATACCTTGAAATGTCATCGGATACGAATCAGTTCAACAATGAATTTAATGAAGAGTAATGGTGATTTCCAAAATATAGGAATCATTTTAGAACCAAAAGTTGTAACTTTTCACCAAGAGTTGTAACTCTTCACGAGAATCATTCATATACATTAGAACATTATTATTTACTGATAGATAATAAACCATAACATTGATTCAGTATGATGTATATGATAATAACTTTTGGTAAGGGGGTGTTTAATGAACCATAACATTGAGCCATTAGAAGGACCAATTTCAAGTTAGTACGGATTCTCACAATCATTTATTTTTTTAAGGATGTAGTTTGTTGTGAATTTGAAACTTTCATATTGCGATTCTATTTATTTTTTCTTTATAGTTTTGTTTTATACTTTCCTTGCATGAATGAAACTGAGCCATTATAAGGACCAATTTCAAGTTAGTACGGATTCTCACAATCATTTTCCATTGCATCTCTATCTAGATTCTAATGCAATTTTTGTCATTTGTAAATACTGGCAAATCTTGAGTGTTAGAAGTGTTAGTCAACAAGGCCACCTCTTTACAAAATAGCAAATATAGAGGCTGTTTAGTAGCAACGACATCTTTTATCTCTTTTTTTTCCATTAGACTTTCTTTCTTTTCTTATTTTTTTTTTCTTCATTATTTTCTTCTTCTTTTTCATTCTTTTCTTTCTTTTTCTTTTTCTTGTTCATATTTTTCTTTCATTTTATCTTCTCTAACATCACTAGGATTCAATGGTGCAAGAGTGATCTTTTGGCGAAAATGCACAAAAGAGTACTTATTGGTAAGACCATCATGATGGACACTTCTATAAATTGCCAAGGTGTCCCTAACATCAAATGAAACTCCTCCATTGGTACTACATCACACAACACAACATCTTCATACTTCCCAATTTTAAAACAAACCTCTACTTGTTTGTCAACAAGCATTTCTACATTTTCACTAAGCCATTGAAGATTTTAAGGCCTAAGGTGAGGTTTTGTTTTTAGCTCCATTTTATACACCAAACGTGTACTAGCAACATTAGTACAACTACCTCCATCAATAATTAAAGAGCATACCTTTCCTTGCACAAGACATCTTGTATGGAAAAGATATTCCATTTGATTTGATTCTTTCTCCTTGGCTTGGTTTCCCAACATCCTCCTAATCATGAAAAATTATCCACTTAGTATTTCTTCATCATCCTCTTTATAACTCTTCATATCCTTCAAACTCCTCATTTAACCTTCCTCAACCACTTCTACAAGCATAGTTCTTCTTGTTGGACATTGAGAAACTATATGGCCTAGGCCTTGGCACTTGTAACACTTAACAACCTTGTTAGTTGAAACAACTTGAGAAGGATTAGTCGAAACAATTTTACCTTTGTTTTCAATCGTGGCCTCTTTTGATGATGATGCACCCTCCACTTTCACATTAATCTTCCAAATTGTATAATTAAAAATTGTAGTGCTCTTTCTAATTTGTCTCTTTCTCTTGAGTTTTTGCTCTTCATTAATAGCTTGATGTACCAAATCCTCCAATTGCACATAGTGATGCAGCTCCACTATGTCATTAAGGAACCTCGACATTGTTGCTTCATCGTCTTCCTCTACATTAGCTCTAATTTTCGCAACCTACATCTCCTTATAGTACTCATCTACACTTTTGTTGTCTTGTTTGAGACTTTGTAATTTGTTGTGCAAATCTCTACGGTAATAGGACGATACAAACCTTCTTCTCATGAGCCTCTTCATCTTTTCCCACGTTTATATGGCTGGTTCATTAGACCTCCTTCTTTCTTTCACTAATTGATCCCTCCACACCAAGGCATATTCTGTAAATTCAATGGAATCAACCTACACTTTTTGAACATCAGTATAATTGTTTCACATAAAAATCTGTTCAATTTTCGTTTCCCACTCTAAGTATGCCTCATGATCACTTTTTCCAATGAAAGATGGTACTTTGATTTTGATACCACTCTGCCTATTATCTTCACGCCGAGGTCCTCCATTATTTGTCATTTTGCCATTTTGTTGTGCATGTTCTATGTTCTCAATCTTCTCATGAATGGCTTGAGTCTCTTTTCTCATGAGAGGATCTAACAGCAATTGATTTTGTGGATTAAACTCTTCACTCATTTTCACTCAATTTGCTCTTCTAGTTCTTTAAAGAAACCAAAATCAATCAACACAAGAAACTAAATTTCAAAATGATGAGTACACACTAAACAACGAAAAGGAAACAAAACAGTAGGGAAAAAAATTCAGAGAGATAAGAAATAGAATAGAAAAATGTGAGATACGAACAATTAGCTCACTAAATTTAAAAGGACTAGAGTGTGGCATCAACAATATTTTTTTTTTGTTGAGAAATCACAAATTAAACAACCAGAATTACAATTTTTTATTTTTTTTAATAACTCAAATGGAAATAAAAGTGATGAAAAACTTGGATTAAAATTTGAACAAAGGTCTAATTCGAACCATGCTCTGATTACCACTTGATGACCAACCAATTTGGGCACTTGGTCATTTCTTTGATTTCTTTCAATTCTTGGTTATTTGAATGATAATATGGACTCGTAATTTTTATGGATGATGAATTTTGATGGATTTTCGCGTAAAATGTGGGCTGGACAGAAAGTGAACCCCTAGAAATAACAAAATTAAGATTGATGGAAAAAGACAGAAAATGGAGACACTAAAATTCTCAATCCAATAAAGATGATTTCCTAGTGTATGATTGCCATAAGAAACGTGGTTTCTTGATAAGATCAAATAATGGTCCAATCCAAAACCTAAGGGAAAATACTCTCAAATTACACAAAGTGTAAATATTTAGCAAAATTCTCTATTTTTCATGTGAGTTACACGCCCCCCTTGTATAGGAATGCCATTTTGATTCTAATTTAAACATACATACATAACTACCTTGCTTAATAAATCCTAGATAAATTTAACTCGAATGGGACCCTAAACTGAACGACTTTTATAATTGAAAGAAAATGAAAGAGGGGCACTTATTATAGAGGATAACCTTTGACATGAATACAACAAATAAAGCCAAGTGAGATGGGGTTCATCAAAATCTGTTGCGGTATTTGACGACGGAGCATCATACATATTTTTGGTTATGTTTTTAGTTTATTTATTTATTTATTTTTTTTTATATTTGAAGGCAAATAAGAGGTTATTTAGAAGAGTTGTCAATGGTTTGAGAAACATTTTATATTGTTTTCATTCGAGTCGTTTTAATTCGCTTTTATCATAAATTATTTAACTTTGTAAGTGTTTGAGTCTTTTTTAGTGAGAAATCATGTAAATCGGCAAAACAAGACATCACGTAGGGTCAAGGATATGAAGAATGAAAATCAATGATTCTTAGAAAGTTTTTAAAAGCAATAAAAGTTGCGGAAAATTCATCCCAAGTTTCAGGACATTTCAAGACGAAAGAACGCTTGAAAAAGGAATAAAAACTGCAAATTCGCACTAGAGACATTGGCCCATGCGCCCTTGGGTGTTATACCATGCGCCCAGGGACAGATCCAGAAATTTCAGAAAGTGGGGTCAAACTCGTTATTCGTAAATATTTATACAAAAATATATAAAATCATAACCATTAAAATGACGAAGTCATTATAATTAAGTAAAATATTGAAGATTACAAAAAGTATATGAAAGTATATCAAAAAACTAAAGGCACTTTAGTGTCGAAGAATTACAATTGCTCTCTTCATGGCTTCATATTTTGAAAGCGTTGTAAGATTTTTTTCATTTTCAACACTATCAAATATAGTTTAACTTTTCTAGATAGTGAGTTAGTGACTAGTTTACTTTTACTATTTTTTTTCGAGCATTTGATTTTTGTTTTAAATAATATCCAAAGGTTAGTTAAAACCCAAATTACCTAGTAGCTTGTATCGATCCACGTTTTCAATGTATAAAGTAGTACTAATATTTTTACCAAATAAAATATACTCCCTTCGTCTCCAAATTAAGTGAGTCATTTATTCATTTCACATATATTAAGAAAAATGTATAAATGAAAGAGAGATAAAAATTGTTTTAACTTGAAGTGTTCTTGTTAAGTATTGGTGCATTCTCCATTATTATAAATGCAAAGTGGAATATAATGAATTGGAGGTGATGAAAGTAATATTAATTAGAGTTATAATTAAAAAATAATTAATTTGTATTGAAAAGTAATATTAGTCGGTTATTTCAGGACAATATATTTTACAAAAGACTCGCTTATTATGGAACGGAAGGAGTAATAGTTAACATTGTTTGTATCAAGTGTATAAATTGAGTCATGTGTGGGCAACCTAAAAATTAAAGTGGGGTCAAACATATAAATATATGATATTATTGGTTAAAAAATGGCAAAGAGTGGGGTCAGCTAACCCCAAACCCTTGTACGTGCATTTGTGCCTGCATGCGCCCCGCGCATGGCAGCGGGCAGAATGTGGTGTTTGTTTGTTTCTAAGTTGTTTTGATTGAAAAAGCTCAGTGTTTTTTCTCTTAACCCTTGAGTAATGATGCACTATAAATAAATATCCCTACACACTCTTTTATTCATTCATAATGGTATCAGTATAAGGCAAGGCTTCAAGGTAGAGGGTCTTCATCCTCCTCTTGTTATCTATAGGGTTTGTTTTTCTATTTTTTGTAATGATGTATGCTATCATGTGCAACTAAACCTCTCTTGATTATGGTTCCACGATGAACCCCTATGAACCCTTTCTTATTGCAAACCAACAATGAAACTGATCTCTAGGTGGATTATAGGATTGACAACCCTACTTCTGACCGACAAAGGGAAATATGCCTTTTGACCCCTTATCTTTACAAAAGTTGCGATTATGGCCCTTTTTTGGGACACGTGGCGTCTTCTTAGCAATTTTGGGACGAAAGAGATCAAATTTGTAATTTTTTTTAATAGGGGGTCAAAATCGCAACATTTTAAAACTTAGGGGGCAAAAAATGTATTTTAGCCTAATATATAACTATTATAACCGATCTACTTTTAAAGTGTAAAGTAGACAATATCAACTACAAATAGCAAATTAAAGATAGACATTGTTAGTACATCATAATAAATCATAAGTTTAATGTACTTATCAAATTCGTCTATCAACCAACGAGGAAGAGAGAGCGACATCTATAAAAGAGTCTTTCATTGAAATAGTGTCCAAGAAAAACAAGAAGCAGTAGAGTTTTTAGATTCATTATATCCACTCTAGAGGCGGCTTCTAGATTGATTTGAATTCTCTATTCGATTACGTAAGTTTCTTTTCTTGTTCCTTTTATTTGAAAATTGTTGTTCACACAAGTTATAAGGCTGCAACACACATATAAAAGACTAAAATGCCTTCGGCAGTTAACTGCCGAGGAATTCCAAAATCAGCTACGGTTAACTGCCGAGGAAATGTTTCATCAGATGAAACAGCCACCTGCTCTCCCTACACACTATTTCCTCATCAACTTCCATTCCACTCCATCTAATCCCCCAAATCCAATATTTTTTTTCATGAAATCTTGCTCCAAAATCATTGAAGCATCAAGCATAGGAGGTATCAACACACTTTTGACGTAAAAAACAGGTATTAATCATTTTAATCGATTGACTTTTAGCTGTTTTGGGGTTTTTTACGTCAGTTTACGTAGAAAATTGTCATGGAACTCATCGGCAGTTAACTGCCAAATTATGGGGACCTCGGCAGTCAACTGCCGAGGAAAACTTAGATAAAACGCTGCAAAGGTGATGAGTCAATAATTAGTGTTTTTAATATATTATTTGAGTCTATTTTTTTTAGATTTTATATGTTTGTATTTCCTTTTTAGAACTATTTTACTACAATAGCAAGTTATTTAATTTCAGGAACAAATATTTGAAAGATTGAGTCTTGGAGCAAAAGAAAGGAGATTTGGAGCTGATTCGGGCTAAAATACGAAGGTTTGGTACAAAAATATGAAGCCTCCCAAGTCAGAAGCTTGGCACGGCCCGTGCCATCACAGGCATGGCCGCGCGCTCCCCCCATAGTTCCTTTTGCTGTTATTTGCTTCCTAGACAAGCTGCCTTCTAGTTTATTTCTGACCTAAAGCCCATGGTTTCTTTTGGAACATTATATTGATGTATTTCTTGGGGCTTAAGTAGTTATAGACTATAAATAGAGCAGCTAGCAAACATATTGAACCATCTTTTGTTCTCTGAAATTATAAGTGACAATTGTTTCTTGAATAAAAGTTCTCCTTTTTATTTATTTATTTTCTTTCATGTTTTTCTTCTTCTTCTCTTCTATGTCTATAATGAACATGAGTGAGTAGACTCTTCTTGTCTTGGGATTGTTGGATGAGTCTAATGACCTAATCCCTATCAAACCAAGCCTCGAACCCTAATGTTATGTAAATCTATTTTCTAATATATTTCACCGTTTTTATAATGAATTAACAAGTATCAAATTTGTAAAGCGACAACAGAGGGTTAGTACTTGTTAATTCATAATCACAAATATCAAGCGAAGTATCAAAATATGAAGTTTTGATATTGGAACAAGTGAAATTAGACAAGGATTGCGAAACATGAGAATAGTCTAGCAAACCTTGAGACAATAAAGTTTCGAGCTTCAAGGATTTCAATAGCAATCAACCATGAGAATAGGCGTGGTTGCTAGAGAAACACACTCACTAAAACCGAAAGGAGACGTGATAGGCTAAAGAGAAACTTGTCTTTAGAAAATAGGTCCAACATAAAGTTCTAGGTTTAGGGTTTGGTTTGTGAAGGATTTGTCACCTTGACGAACCAATAATCCCAAGGCGCTTTTTATTATTATTTTCAAACCATTAAAGATCCCAACTTTTCAACTGAAACTCTCTTATAATCATTCACAAAGTTAATTAAATACAACAACTCTCTCTCGGAATGATACTCTTTATTACTACATCGGTAAACCGTGCACTTGCGGATTTACCCCATCAAAAGGCCGCTACTGCCATTTTGCACCAATTTTTTTTCCTTTGTTTTTTTTGTTTTAATTCATTATGGCATTGATGTTTATGCATTAGTTAGTTGTTAATTCATAGTTTTGTCTTGTTTAATTATAGTAATCATTGATAACGCGGAAGATGATCCGGGAGAGACAAAACCAAATTTTATCGAAAAATCCAGAGATGTCAAACCACCTAAGGTTGAAGCCAAAACAAACATTGATGGAGCTTTCGTCCATGTTGAAGCTTCTAAATATGTTGATTCTGGTGTCCTCCCACTTCATGCTCATGAATTTGACATGGCTAGGTTTTTTTCAGACGACGTTAAATGGAAAGATAAAGAAGACTTGCTTGAGTGGGCATGTCGTCAAGAAAATAAGGCGGGATTTACAATTGTTACACAAAGATCAAGTTTGATCAATCCAATGTTGCGACTAGTGTGTGAAAGGAGTGGGTCTCACAAAGAGCTGGAAAAAAAACCGAATCATGCGTCAACGGGCTCAAGAAAATTTGGGTGCTTGTTCATGGTTAGTGGATATCTTAGTAGGCAAACAAAGGAATGGGGATTCAACATTCTTAATGGAGTTCACAACCATGTGATGGATCCGGATTTAGAAGGACACATTCTTGCCGGTTGATTAAAGGAGGATGACAAGAAGATTGTACGTGACTTAACCAAGAGCATATGCTTCCAAGAAATATTTTGATAAATTTGAAGAACAAAAGACCACATTGCATGACAAATATCAAGCAAGTAGACAATGAACGTTAACAAATATGGAAGACAAATAGAGGTGACAAGACGCCGTTGCAATATCTAATCTTGAAGTTGGAGGAGCACAACTATACTTATTTCTCAAGAACACAAAGTGAAAGTACTACTATTGAAGATATCTTTGGGGCTCATCCAATATCCGTTAAGTTGTTTAACAATTTTCCAACGATTTTGGTTGTGGACTCCACCTACAAAACCAACATGTACAAGATGCCAATGTTTGAGGTAGTTGGGGTTACCTCGACCGATTTGACATATTCGGTTGGCTTTGGATTTGTGACACATGAGAAAGAGGAAAACTTTGTTTGGCTTTTAAAAATGATGCATAAACTTCTTACAGCAAAGATTAATATGCCTAGGGTGATTGTGACTGACAGGGATATGTCTTTGATGAAAGCGGATGGAAATGTTTTCCCTGAAAGTTATGCAATGAATTGTTACTTTCATGTGCAAGCAAATGTTAAACAAATGTGCATCTTAGATTGTAAATATCCTTTGGGAAAAAAGGATGGGAAAGAGATGAAACATGGCGATATTGTCAAGAAGATAACGAGGGCATGGAAAGTTATTGTTGAATCGCCCACTCAAGAGTTATATGCAAATGCATTAGTGGAGTTCCAAGATGTTTGTAGTGATTTCCCACTTTTCCTAAAGTATGTCATGACCACCTTGAATGAAGTGAAGGAGAAAATAGTGCGGGCATGGACAGACCATGTGTTGCATCTTGGTTGTAGAACCACCAACAGGGTAGAATCGGCTCATGCTGTAGTAAAGAAATATTTGGACAATAGTGTGGGTGATTTGGGTACTTGTTGGGAGAAAATACATGACATGTTGGTGCTTCAGTTCACTGCGATACAAACATCATTTGGTCAAAGCGTTACCGTATTGGAACATAGATTCAAAGATGTCACTTTGTACTCCAGGTTAGGTGGTCATGTGTCTAGATATGCTTTGGACAACATTGCTTTGGAAGAGTCACGTTGTAGGGGAACATTGTGCATGGACAAGGAAATTTGTGGTTGGTTCAAAGGACATCTTACGAGCTACCATGTGCATGTGAAATTGCTAATAAAATCCTTGAAGACAAGCTAATTTTATTGGATGAGATACACCATCATTGACATAGGTTATGTATGGGCGAAGAAAGTAATGAACATGGTTTTTCTATCGATGATGAGTGGAATGGTATTGAAGAACATCTCAAGAAAGTCCCTTACCAAATGAAGCTTGAAATCAAAGAGGTTTTGCGGCAGTTGGCATTTCCTGAAACCACCATGTTGTCTCCACCACCACGAAAAGTACCAACCAAGGGAGCCAAGAAAAAGTGGACATTGCGAGGTCTACAGGAAAAATTACATCGACTAGTCGAATCCCTTCTTCGTGGGAGGTTGTTGATTCCCAAAGTCCAGATAGTCAACCATCACCGTCACCAACAACTTCATCATTTTCTAGAAAAAGAGGTGCTCGTCTTGGTAAAACATTACTTTCTCTACTTCCACCACCTACTCGGTATCCAAAGCCTACTCTGCTTCCAACATCTAATCCGGTTTTTGATTATATGTCAAAGTTCATGGTTCCATTTATTGAAAAAGTGGTGGATGTTATAGGCGATGGACATCGTGGATTTCGGGCTATAGCCGAGTTCATGGGATTGACCGAAGAAAGTCATATCATGATTCGTCACAATCTTATTAAAGAGTTGAAAGATCATAGAGATGATTATGCGAGAGTGTATGCGGGTGAGGATCATTATAACTACATTTTAAATGGCTTACATCATCCCACAAATATGAAAGGTTGTGCACATCTTGTTGATAAGTAGTTGAATTTTCCGGACATGGAACAAATTGTTGCTAATTATTACAAAAGGTGTGTGGCCCTGTTGACAACTCTTGGAAAATCAGAATCTTTTTTCCCACTAAGAGGGCCACCATCGCCGGCTAAGCAAAAAATTCCCATCATGTGCCTTGGCTTAATTCCGAACCATTTCGTGCTTATTTTTTTGAAGGATGGTTGTCCACTACCTTTATCATCTACGGAGGGGCACAATCACAAGACTAAAGAGGCATTAATTTGGGAAGATGAGTACTTGGATCAACATGATTTGTTCTGAAAGCTCATGATTATTGAAGAGGGAAAGAAACCGCCGCAACCAAAAAATGAGTCAAACAAAGCGGAACCTTTTTTGTTGGACACTCCCGAAAAACCAAAGCAACAATTTGAAGTAATTGCGGAAGATGAAGAAAATTATATTTCACTTGATCTTCCCTAATCACTTGGTCATTTATGAGTGATTTTTGCTCGGTGTTAGTTTTTTTTTTGTTGTAGAAATTACACCGACGTATATTTTGGGGTCAAAATTGTAACGCCAATATTTTGTGGCCAATATATAACTAACATTATGTAATTTATATTGATATATGATAATATGACTTTTATGTGGTGAAACTCGTGCAATACTTATTTATTCATTATTAATGTTTACGCATTTGATTTATTCGTTATTACATTTCATTTAATTTCATTCTAATGTATGATTTTTTTCATAAAGCTTTTGTGAAGTGAAACATGTCTGAGGTTGCAAAAATTGAAGGTCGTGCTCGGTACTCTTCTTTGAAAAAGATAGTTAAGGTTATGATAACGCCGACCGACTCTCTTGATGATTTGAAGGCACAACTTAACACTTATTTTGAGCATCTTGGTGAAAATCAATATACATGTCACTTGTTTGGTCAAATGCCATGCATAGACCTAGGAGAAGATAGAGATGAATACGCATGGAAAACGGCAAGCTATATGCCTTGGCTTATTGAAGATGATAGTGACGTCGGAATTATGTTTCGGAATATGGTGGAAAATAATATATTATATATGTATGTTCGTTCCATATGCAATTGCGTTGAATGTAAGTAGGGATTTAATTTAATGATATGTAATGAGTTGTTTAATAATGGACACTATGTAACGTTTTGATGAATTTCAAACTTTCGTGTACTTTGAACCAAATGTCAGTTTGATTTAATTATGTACAATTGTAAAAGATAATGTATTTTTCTTGTTTATGACTGAGTACAAATGTTGTACGACTAATATTGCCTTTGAAAATGCTCTGGTTGAATTATAGGTAAAAACTAGCCGAAAATGGCCTCGTTCAATTATGCAGAACCCACTGTCTGCATAATTGTTTTCCTCGGCAGTTAGCTGCCGATAGAATACTGAAACCGGCTGCAGTTAACTGCCGAAGTTACTTTGGCATTTAACTGCCGAGGAAAAACGAAACCGGCGACAATTAACTGCCGAAGAATATTGTATCTTTTATATGTGTGTTTCAGCCTTGTAACTTGTGTGAACAACAATTTTCCTCTTATTTTGGCCTTTTTTTTCACTTCCCCTTACTTGTTAGCTTTTTTTTTTCCTCACAAAAAAAAAGCTTTATTTTGGCCCACCTACCTACTCCGTGTTATTTTGCTCTATATTTTATTCGAGTGTGTGGTAGTCCCACTAAAAACACTATGATTTTTCATTATTGCAGAGCTCGTTTCGTGTAACCCCTAATCTCATCTCATAATTTTTTTTGGTAGTCTCTCATTTCATAAATTTAATATAGGTTTTGCCAACGAGTGTTATAAAGACATTGTTTAAAGATTTTATTAAAAAAAAATTATTTCAAAAATACATGTTGCTCTTTTAGTTAATTTAATGATTACACAACATTTTAATATAAATTTTCTACATTCAATACTTTCACCGATGCTTTAAGGATATTCATTAATATTCTTATTTTTGAATCCGAACCTTTTGTCTCTGTTACCTGCCACTAGCATTCCCCCATTTAATATTGATGTCATATCCCCAACTTTTTCAATAAAGAAATCTCATTTTTTGTTTTTCCACACGATCCTAATTCGTTTGGTAAAGGCCTAAGTAGTGCAATTTTAGTATAGGATAAAACACATTTAACTCTTATCTATAAAGTATCGTCATCAAATACATAAAACAAAAGCATTGGACTTAACGGTGCATCAAATGGCTCTGGAGGCATCCTCTATTATTGTTCCCTCTGTTCAAGAGTTAATAAAACAGCCAATTACGGAAATTCCAGAACGATATTTCCATTCAAATCAGGACACTATTGTTGTATCTAACACAACTTCTTTACCACAAGTTCCTATTATTGACCTTCATAAATTGTTGTCTGATGATTCAGCTGAGCTAGAAAAGCTCGATCAAACGTGCAGAGAATGGGGTTTCTTCCAGGTTAATTAAATTTGGCTTATTCTTATTCTCCTTATTTACTTTGTTATATTCCAATTTTCTACTGCGTTTAGTTGTATATTTATTTTACTATATGTGTTGTATAAAATGTTCACGGAATACCACAATCAAATAATTTTGGCAACTGTCTTCGTAAGCTTAGCTCACTTGGTAAAGGATAATGCATATTATATATAGGGGCCGGGATTCGAATCCCGAACATCTCACTAATTCACCTCAAAGGTGAATTTCTCTAGCCGTTAAGCTACTTGACGAAAAAAAAAAAATTGGCAACTAAGATCAAATACGTTATTTTATAGTGCCCGATGTTGTTTGTAAGATTGTTTGTAAGTAAAATATTTTAATTGAATGTATAACTGAAAGAAGAAAGAAAATTTATAATTTAATTATAGGTATAGATTTCATACATTAAAAATAAAGCAAGTAATTAAGATTTAATTACTACTATCCAAGGAAAAATGAATCTGTACGTAACAAGATAATTTGGTAATTAGTTTGCCTTTAAAAAAATGATAATTTGAAAATTAATTGCAGCTGATTAACCATGGAGTCAACATTTCTTTAATTGAAAATATGAAGATTGGTGTTGAACAATTCTTCAACCTTCCAATGGAAGAGAAGAAGAAGAAATTTTGGCAAACACCAAATGATATACAAGGATTTGGTCAGTTGTTTGTTGTATCTGATGAACAAAAGCTAGAATGGGCAGACATGTTTTACATTAACACTTTGCCATTGGACTCAAGGCATGCCCATCTAATTCCGAGTATTCCCACACCATTCAGGTTTCTAACAATCTCAAATAAACAAGATTGATTAATTAATTAATCATGTTGGTAATTAAATTAGATTTTGTTGTTTGATTGCAGAGACCATCTAGAGAATTATTGTTTAGAGGTGAAAAATCTAGCTGTCACAATAATTGGTCGTTTGGAGAAAGCTTTGAAGATCAAAACCAACGAACTAGTTGAGTTATTTGATGATATAAATCAAGGAATGAGGATGAATTACTACCCTCCTTGTCCCCAACCAGAGAATGTCATTGGACTAAATCCTCATTCTGATATGGGTATGTTAACAATCCTTCTCCAAGCTAATGATATTGAAGGCCTCCAAATAAGAAAAGATGGACAATGGATTCCTGTTCAACCTCTTGCTAATGCTTTTGTCATCAACCTTGGAGACATGTTGGAGGTAATATACATAAAAGAATTTGATGGCAAACTTATTAAATTGAGATATTGAATTGTATGCCTTAACCATGATTCACAATGGGTCATGCTAACCATAGTACTCTGGGATTCTGGTTAAGAAAACAAAAAATAAAAATTTAAGTTGAAAATACCAGTTTTTAGATTTTTGGGGAGTTGTCCCCATGAACTTAGCTTAGTTGGTAGGGATATTGAATAATATATATAAGGGTTGTGATTCGAACCTCGAACACCCCACCTAACAAGTGTCTGGAGCACCGATTAGCATTTGAATTTAGTAACATTTGATTATCCGACAAACATTTTAAGATTGTGCACCCAAGTGTGTGGAATTAGTACAATTGGCAAGCATTTTCATCGTAAAAGATTTTAATAATTGTTGTCCTTGTTTATTTAGTTTTTCAATTATGGTTCATATTTTAAATCCTTTTACAGATATTTACGAATGGAATTTACCGAAGCATTGAGCATCGAGGAATAGTGAATTCAAAGAAGGAGAGGATATCTATTGCTACATTTCATAGGCTTAATATGAGCAGAGTTATAGGTCCAACACCAAACCTCATTACTGCTGAAAGATCTGCTTTGTTCAAAACAATTGGGGTGGCTGATTACATTAAGGGATACCTTTCACGCCAGCTAGAAGGGAAATCATACTTAGATGTTGTAAGGATTCAAAAGGAGATGGATAAATAATTTAAGTTTATTTATATGATTTTTCATGAAAATAAAAAAATGCCGAACTAGTAAGAAGAAAAGTAATGCAACAAATGGGGACAATGTGCAACAATATTGTTGCAATGAATATGTACTTGCTGTTTAAATTTCATGCATCGAACTTTAAATATATTATTGTTGAATTGTAGTTCTTTAATATTTGCATATGAAGTGAAGCAAAACATAGTATTGAATGTGGCTACAACAAGCATTAAACAATGTCTGTATGTCCTAAAACGAAATATATTTATTTGCTTTAAAATAAATGTTAGGACTTGACCCGAATACTCGATCCGAATTTTATTATAAATCACTTTAAAAGAATATTTTAGTTTTATTATAAGTTGACTTACAATGTCAATGCATCAATAATAATTTTTTTCCTATCATATCATTTACCATTTATTACTCTTTTTTTTTTCTTTTTCATTCTTTTAATTTCTTTTTACCAAATCAATTATAAGAGATAATTTTGTAAAATTACTTGTAGTTTCTCCTTCCAATACAAAGTAAATTACATTTTTTAATATGTGTTAAAATGTCAAAACGACCTATAATAAAATAAGATAGTAGCAAAAATAATTGTTCGGAACCACAAAAGAGAATCAAGATTTTACAAAAAACATAAGAAAAATTCACGTATATTAAAGGAACCAAACACAATAACTACAAAATTTAAAGAGATGAAAACCAAGTATAATTCTTTGCAACAACCAATGCCTATGTCCTTTTATTTCATAAATATGGGTATCTAATATCTTTTATATACTCCGGTGACCTTCCAGTGGAAGAGAAGAAGTTGTTTTGGCAAACTGCAAAAGATATTGAGGGGTTTGGTCAATTGTTTGTTGTATCTAAAAATCAAAAGTTAGAATGGGCAGATGTATTCTTCACTAAAACTTTTCCTTCCTATGCAAGGAATCCCCGCTTATTTCCAAACATTCCTCAACCATTCAGGTTTTATATCTTATTCAAACTACATATTTGTTTGCTAACCTCAATGTTGTCATCATTGATCGTCAAAAATAAATATTTGTTCAAATTCTATTACGTCTAACATATTGAGTGATTATATCAAATATGTCTCTCTCACTTGAGTGATTATAAAATTCATTACTCTTACGTCTAACATATTGTTTCATATTGCAGAGATAATTTAGATATCTATTGTTTAGGATTAAAAATTGTTTGCATCACAATCATCATAAACATGTCCAAAGCTCTTAAAGTTGAACCAAATGAAATGCTAGACTTAATTGATGATATAACTCAATCAATGAGGATGAATTACTATCCTCCTTGTCCCCAACCAAAAAATGTCATTGGATTGAAACCTCATTCTGATGCGAATGCCTTAACTATCCTTCTACAAGCCAATGACACTGAAGGTCTTCAAATCATAAAAGATGGACAATGGATTTCTATTAAACCACTCCTCAATGCTTTGGAAAAGCAAATTTCTATCGTTTGGTGGTCGTTTGATTCTTCTAAAATCTGTCATGTCATCTCTACCGGTTTACTTTCTTTCCTTCTTCAAGGCCCTCACAAGTATAATTTCTTCCATAGAATCTTTATTTAAAGAATTTTTTTGGGGGGGTGGTGAGGATATCAGGAAAATTTCATGGGTAGGCTGGGATACTATGTGTTTATCGAAGGAGGAGGGAGGTTTAGGTGTCAGGAGGATGAGAGAGTTTAATGTTGCTCTGTTAGGGAAGTGGTGTTGGCGTATGCTGGTAGACAAGGATGGACTTTGGTATAGAGTTCTGAAGGCGAGATATGGGGAGGAGGGAGATCGGTTGATGGATGGGGGTGGTGATAGTTCGGTGTGGTGGAAGATGATATGCAGTGTCTGTAGTGGCGCTGGGTCAGGGGTGGGGAGTTGATTTGAGGATAATGTTCGTAGGGTGGTTGGTGGAGGGACTCACACTTATTTTTGGTTAGATAATTGGGTGGGGGAGGCTCCCTTGCGAGTGCAATTTCCCCGTCTTTTTGAGTTGTTTGAAAATAAAGGGGCGACAGTGAAGGAGATGGCTGAGAGAGGGTGGGATGTTGGTGGTGGTGCCTGGGTTTGGAGGAGGCACCTATTAGCATGGGAGGGGGAGTCCGTGTTGGAGTGTTCGTCCTTGCTGTGTGATATTGTTTTGCAGGTATCTACTCTTGACAGGTGGCGGTGGGTGCTTGATCATTTTAGTGGTTATTCTGTTAAGGGGACATATAAGTATCTTACGCTCCCTACTACACCTGTGGAGACCGGTCTTTATGACACAGCTTGGGTAAAACATGTCCCATTAAAGGTCTCTGTGTTCGTTTGGCGCCTTCTCCGCAACAGGCTCCCAACTAAAGATAACCTCCTTCGCAGGAGAGCCCTTCATCAAGATGACATTATTTGTGTGGGAGGCTGTGGCTGCCAGGAGACATCACATCATCTCTTTATCCGCTGTGATATCTTTGGCGGCCTGTGGCATCGTATTTACCAGTGGCTCGACATTTCTTTCATACCTCTAGAGCTGGTTCGTGATAATCTTCATCAGTTTGGTAATTTAGCGGGATTACCGCAGTTTACTCACTCTTTTCTTCAGGTGATCTTGCATGCTTGTGTTTGGCTCATTTGGAAGGAAAGAAACAACAACATTTTTAATCACAAAACCAAAGACGTGGTTCTTCTGTTGGACAGTGTTAAGTTAACATTTTTTTTTATGGTTGAAAGCTAATAAGCTTACATCCGCCTTCAGTTACACTGACTGGTGGCGAGACCCTCTTCTTTGTATGGGTGTTAGAGACTAGCTCTCTTTTTGTTATTTCGTTCGTTGTGCTTTTTCATTGGCATCAGACACTTAACTTTGTAACTATGTAGAGTGTTTCTCTATGTACACCTTGTACGAGTTGAATCTCTCTTGGTGTTTAATATAATCTCATTTTGATTTCTTCAAAAAAAAAAAAATGCTTTTGTCATAAATGTTGGAGACATTTTAGAGGTAATGGATAGAAAATTAGTCATATCCTCTTATTATTTTACCCTGTTAAGTGTTTTTATGAGTGAGTAAGAATCAAAATTAAATTATATGTATGAGCAAATTTTACATTAAAAGTAACATTCACAGCGGGATTCACTCGTTATATCCTCTTATTATTTTACAAATTTTATGAGTGTATGGATATAAAGGCATAACAGATAAAAGTAAAAATACACTATGAAGTTTAAGACTTATAACTTTATCTGAAATGGTTGTGTAGATATTGACCAATGGAATTTATCGAAGTATCGAACATCGAGCTACAGTTAACTCAATGAAAGAGAGGATTTCCATTGGAGCTTTTCACACACCTCAAATGAACACGGTTATAGGTCCAACATCAAGACTTGTAACCCCTGAAAGGCCTGCATTGTTCAAAACATTTACCGTAGAAGATTACTACAAAGTAAGGATTTCACTCCAGCTAAAGGGGAAATCATGTCTTGATCTTATGAGAATTCAAAAAGAGAATTGTAAGTGATAATAGTACCATAGGACTATTTGGGTTAAAAAAAATAAACATGCTCTCATAAAATAGTTACCATATGTGGTGGCTAAGGTGCAACAATTCAATAGTATGGATTTAAAAATATGATGGGAATCGAATTTATATTCCCAGACTAAATGCATAATATGTACCTCAGACCAGACAAATTCCTCAATTATTGGAAAAAATCATTATATGTGTGATGTTATATAAGTATTTGTTTTTTTTAAGAAGCCAATTATATACCCTAAGTATCACAATCTTGTGATTTTAGCCCCCTAAAAAAATAAATTACAACCCAACCCCCTAAATATTGTCCATTTTGCAGTTTTGGCCCTAGGCTAATTTTGACCAATTCAATGCACATGTGGACGCCACATGTATAATTTTCAATTTAAAAATGCAAAATGATATAAATTCCTTCATAAAATAAATTTTGATATTTCACGACATTTATTTTCTCCAACTTAGATTTTGATCTATAACTTTTACTATGCATAACAAATTAAGATTATGACTACAAATGATGTATAAAGTCCTTGTTTAAATTTTAGTGACCAACATAGGTTCGTAATATTTAAGAAACATTTGAGTATTTGTCTGTTGTCACCAAAAATCAATGAAAGGGTTAATAGTGTTTTACCCCTGTAATATGGGGCACTTTTGGTTTTGCCCCTTGTAAAAATTTTCTTTTGGATTCGGTCCTTGTAAAACATAGATTCTTCAGGATTGCCCCCTAAGTCAAGTGAGTCATCATAATCTTTGACGTGGCACTGATGTGGAATTATTTTTTATTTATATTTTTTTTTTGACTGACACGCATGAAAATGAACGTGCCACGTCATTTACAATTAAAAAAAACGAAATTTTTAAAAAAACTAAAATATATTTTCGAAAATAATTAAAAACCAAAAAACTTTAATTTTTTATTAAAATTTAACAAAAAAAAATCCTTAAATAGGATCCATCTTCTTCTCCACCATAACCAAATCGATTTTCTTTTCTTCTCTTCTCTTCTCTTTTGTTGTCTCCTTCGACCCTATCTTCCAATTCTATCTTCCAATTCAAAATATCATTTCTTCTCCAATTTTGTCTTCTCCAGAAATTAGGGTTAGTAAAATGGTAGGTGGTAAAGCCTCATCTGTTGTGTGCTAATGGGAGAGAATCACCCAAGTGTGGGTATCGATGAACTTGATGAGTCGTGAGTAAGATCCTTGCTTCAAAAACTGGCAGCAAAGAACTGTGAGGATGAAGGTGGATGTAGTAAGTATCAAAATCTGGGTTCAAAATGCTCAAACTTTGGCTCCAGCAACATGGAAAATTTGTCTTTAGATGTTTGTCCTGGAAACGTTGGTTGCAGTATGAAAGGAACAAAAGCTCTGCACTAATGATTACACTTGTGTTGTCCTGAATCTTTTTTTTAGTTGTTTTTAAGTTGATGTAATTCTACTTTAGTAGTTGAACTAAGTGTATCCCTTATCTTTGGGTTTGGTGAAATGTAATAGTTTGGTTCTGATATTAATGA
>Ga0228711_1005456_pt1 | contig 19344 bp, 5 predicted proteins | sample MedpolnodulmetaG_2_FD_177996 | JGI IMG/M metagenome (GOLD analysis project Ga0228711, IMG submission 177996) | Root nodule microbial communities from Medicago polymorpha collected in Santa Monica, California, United States - brown nodules | ecosystem: Host-associated > Plants > Roots > Nodule... | reverse complement strand
ATCTCTCTATGTAACCTCTCTTATGTCTTTATTTCCACGTGTTCAAGAAAATAACAAATTTCCCTTTACTATCACGAAAGGTTTAAAAATTAAAGAAAAGTTAGTTAAAAAAAGAAAAAAAAAAAAACTTATGATTGACAAGTTTATCATGTGACCTCATTCCTAGGTGTGTAAAATGGAAAAACATAAAACACTAATATTCTTATGAGATATTTCATAATAATTATAATATTATGAAGTTTTTTTATAACTTCAAAAGGGTGAAAAAATAATTAATTATTTTTAAGAGAGAAAAACTTAAAACACTATAAAAGATCAAACCATATTCTATTAGTTACATAAAAAGAGGAAATCTATGGACAAAATTCTCAAGTTTGTTTTTTGTATGATTATAATTCTTTCATTATTTCTTATCGCAACAAAAGTTGGTGGTGGTAAGCCATATTTTCATTCTTTTTATTATTTAATTTCCTTCTTCACTTCACAAGTCATACACAATATTTTACCATATTTTATCAATTTATGATCTTTTTTCATTACAGAACATAAAGAATGTGAAACTGATGCTGATTGTCCAAAACACGTGACCATATTTTTTGTTATGAAGTGTATCGATCACATATGTCGATGCATGAAAACTTCTATCTAATTCTACAAGTACAAGACCCATGACAACACAAAACAACCAATAAATGAGAATGAGTTATTGTGCTATAAAAATAAATGTGAAATATACCTTGTGATAAAATATTAATTGAGATGTAAATTAGTGTAGTGATGCAACATACTTTTGTTTTTATTTTTTCTAATTGTATGGACCTTGAAGTTATGATTTTGTACTCTAAGATGATGGTAGGAAAATAAAAATTATTATTTAGTTTGTCTTCTTCCCTATTAATTTAGAAGGTATAATAATGGAATGCAATGCCAGAATATCATACTTCTTTCTAACCCTACTAGCTTTAAAAATAACTTTTATGGTTGAGTCGAAAACAATTTTTAACATAAGCCTATGATTATATTTTTTATGTGATAAAATTGCTACTCTATCATTTTCAAACACTTTAATTTATATTTCCTAACCTTTTAATTAGTTTTATAGCCTTATACACCTTGTTGGATTTTAGAATATGTGGAAATCTAGAACGTCACTAAAAACCTATAATTAGCTATTATAGTAACAATAAGGATGTTAATTAATTTTATATTTTGTTGTGTCGACAAGAATTTTTAAGATTGGTGTATGATTCTATGAGATAACATTAGTATTGCTTGTGCTTAAGAGTAGCGTGTCGTAGAAACTTATATGAAATACTTTTTGCTCGGGTTTACCAAGCATGAGCGCCACCTTTTTTCATGCTTTCTGTAGAATCGAATACCAATCTATGTCATTCAATTCAACCTACCACTCAATTGTCGATTGCAAATTCTCATAATTGAATCATTGTTTGTCTTTTTGTGTTTAACCCTCCAAATTGACAAATTGAAAAACTTCATTTACAAATTTCACGTGTTTCACATATTCCAAATTGAATTATCTTTTATGTGGTATAACATTGTAGCACACTATGTTTCTTATCATCACTTGGTTTGTTCACTAAATTGCCACGAATTGAGTTCACATGAGTGTGTTGTGTTCCAATTGTTGTTTGTTTTTTGTTTCTTTCTGTTGCTAATATGGCCTTTGCTTGCCTATGGCTGTGTATGGTGGATTCATTGTAGGCACCACCGCAAAAACCTCAACAGTCTCACACCTTTCCTCAGGCATTGAGTTGCTTGTCCAAGATTGATTGCTCTAGGCTTCTAGAACTAGCATTTAAAGTCGACTTAGTGTGCATTAAAGTTGATCAAGAGGAATATGAGAAAGCCATAACTGAATGTAAAAGAAACCTACATGGATGTCTTGTGTTGAACATAGGAGACAAACCCTATATTGCTAGAGACTTGACTCGGAAGCTAACTATGTTGTGGAACACGTCAGGTAAATAGAGAATGATTTCACTTGTTAGAGGTTTTTTTGGATTTCAATTTGAAAACTATGAACATATGCTTACAATGTGGGATTTGGGCAATATTGACCTATAACCAGGTGTGCTACGTTTGTTGGAACAAAATGTGTTTAACATTACCCTTTAGAGTTTTGATGATAATAAGGTATTAAAAATTGTCAATTGGATATGCTAATATTTGTTCAAGTGTACATGACCATAGACAAAGCATTTGATATCTTTATAAGGTTCTGGAAGAACAAAAGAGAGCAAAGGAATCAACAAAAAGGAAGCTTGAAGCATCTGAAGAAAAGTGCATCTGAAGTATATGTGCTCTTGAAGTGATGACGTCATCAGAAGCAAGTTCGTCAGAAGCATCTCCTCAGAAGCAAGATCACCAGAAGCTAAAGTTCATTAGGAGATGAGAGACTTAAAGCTTCAAAGGCTAGGTAATGGATTTAATCTCGTCCAGCATTGCAGAAGGCAGGCTAGAAGAGTGTAACAACGGCCTTTGTGAAAGAATTTGAAAGCATTGGATGCTTGTTCTATCAAGAGCGTTGACAGAGGACAATTGTACGAACTGTACAACCACTTTCTCCACTACTCTGTTCGTGTCTCTGCAACAAGACAAGAATAACAGCTATGCCTGCAGTAATGTTCCTTTATACTTGGAATGGATTTGAAATTGATCCTTCATAGGACAATAACCATATCAGGCAAAAGATCATTGGTGATTTTGATCAAGTTTCAAACGACTCTTTAATGTGCCGACAATTTTCCAACGTATCTTTCACACCTCTATATGGAGTGAAGACCTGCTAGTTGGATATGCAGACACACACGAAATCAAGACTCATACAACAATTCACAAAGTGCCAAACTCTGTTATTGTTCTGCATCTAAAGTCACTTAAAATTTCTTATCAAAGTTCATTTCTTAGAAATTGTAGAGTCTTAAGAGTCTGTATCTGATTTGTATTGTGAACACCACTGATTGTATATCAAGTGTTCAAACTCAAACAAACTTCTTTGTAATTATGTTTGATTAGAAGTCTCTTGCTTGTGTGCTTGAGCAATAGAAGTCTCTTGTAGTTGTGCTTGAGCATTGGAAGTCTCTTGACTGTGTTCAGAAGCATAGGAAATCTCTTGCAGTTGTGCTTGAGTAATTTGAAGTCTCGTGCTAGTTGTAGCATTGAGCAGTTGTAATTTGATATTACATTTTTAGTGAACTCTCCTTGGAAGTGCAAGGGGACATGACTACTTTCGGTTTGTGGAAGGAACCTGTATAATTGCTTTGTGTCTTTCATCTCTCTCTCTCTCTCTCTCTCTCTCTCTCTCTCTGTTTTATCCGCTGCATTTAGATTCTGATTATCACTTCAGAAGCTGAGCTCTACCTGCTTCTGATCAGTGACTTCAGTAGAAGAAAACGAAGAAAAAGCAAAAACAATTCAACCCCCCTTCTTGTGTTTTTCTCACCTTCAACGTCTACGTTAATGGATAAAGGATTTCAAATATTATACTCAACATCAGACGCACACACAAGTTTTGATCAAACTCATAGAATTGCCTTAAAAATACTGGTGCGACATAACTCTTTTACACCTTATTTGACGAAGAAGCAGAATAAACAACTCAATAATTTTAATTCCTGCAACACTCGTTTCAATGGGGAACCGAAGGGTGGTTGAGCAACTCCTTTTTCCTTAATGGCCACTTTTCTTTTTTGTTTTATCTTATTTTAACTTGCTTTTGGTTTCTTTTTGAGGATTTTGGTTTGGCCTCCTTCTTGTACATATTTTCCCCCTTTTTAATATGTATTATGACTGGATGACAAAGGATATGAATTTCTTGGAGATACCAACAAATTTGAGATATCTGAGTCTCTCCTTACTATTTAAACCCACTCTTAACTTGTAAAGAAGAAAAAACACTAGTTTGCGTTTACTAAAGGAACATCATAGTGACACATGATACTAAAGGAACATATATTAGTATATGTCATAGAATCACAATAAATTAAAAAGATAATTACAAAAACATAAATATTTAGGCGATACAATATTATTTTATAGACTTAAATATGTAACTAGGCCCTGTAAATACCAACCATTTTGGTTTTAGTCTCTGTAATTTATGTTTGTTTTAGTTTCTATAATTATGCTTTTAAGGACTAAACTTAAAAGCTTATGATTTTATAGGGGCTTAAAACATATTTAAATAATCATTTTTGTGGCAATGTGCAAAGTGAAATTTAGATTGTCACTAGACCACTTGTTTTATAATTGTCGTTGTTAAGGGTCAACATTTGATGAAAAATCGTTCTTAGGCTCATGATATAGGGACCGGGATAGATTGTAGAGAGAAAGAGAGGAAAGTTTGAATCGATTCAAGGGTAATTTTGATAGAATGAACAAGCACAATTAGTTATAATGTAGGAGGGGACTAATTTGTATACCAATGCACTTGTTGCCGATGACTATGGACAACTAGCTAATGCACTTAGTTATAATGACTTAGGCCATGTTTGAAAATTAGCTAATGACAACTATTCATGAGTTGTTATACAGGACAAGTAAAACTATGTTGTTTATACTTATATCTATAAAACTAGTTAGTAGAAAGGTTCATCTACTAGTAATTATTTCAAAATTATTCTTCTCAAGCAAAACTATGCTATTTATACTATTCTACAAAAAAAATTCAATCACCGCATAGACTAATAAATTTTCGAAATTACGAAAGGATTTTTTTAGTAAGTTATTTAAATACTAATAGGTAAGATATGTATATTGTAGTCAAGATTGATTATGATTATTTAACAAATACTACTACATGTTACTTTTAAATCATACAGTGACTATTATCACAATATATATTAAACACCCACTAGTATATAACATAGTTATTGTTTGTCTATACGGCTAAATGGTTACCAAGCTAGAGGGGGGGGGTGAATAGCGCGTTTGAAAAACTTTTCGGAGATTTAGTGAAAAACAATTTTAACAAATTGACTATTGAAGTTGCGCTCGACTTATCACAATCAATGAATCGAAAAGACGATATGTGAATAATACGATTTGACTTTAGAATTGAGAGATTCGCTAAACAAATCTTATTAACAATCAAACTTTAATCAACCTTGAACAATATACAAAACTTATAACAATTTCAAACCAAACCTACACGAACAAATATGCTATGCTATCAACTTAAACCACAATACAAGTGAAATTGAATAATTGAATTGATATTGCAATCAATTGATCTAAGTGAAATGTTTAAACCCAATTCAATGAATTTGTCAATTTACAATTAAAACAACTTAGATCAACACTAGCAATTAAACTATCAATTATTCAATTAATCACATGCAATATAAAAAATGTAAAAGGATAGGGAAAGAGAGAGAACACCGGTGTTTATAGTAGTTCACCCTTTTTCTTCCTCGCTAAGGGCTACGTCTACTCTACTTGATGAAGTACGCCTTCACCAAGGTCAACCACTATGTAAAAAATGTTGATTACAATGTTTACAAGAGTTCCTTCAAATTAAAGCCCTAATTCTTCAACTCCTATGAAAAACACTTCCCCAAACTTCAAGTACCCCTTGAATTTGGTGCTTCTTGAATCTTTGGATCCTTGAATTACCCGTGCAGTCCTTCGAACTCTTCACTCGAGCCTTCAATACTACGTTCGGTAAACGGACCCTCTTCGACTTCAAGAACGGTTAGAAAGACCCCCAAGCCCTTTGGAGGTGGAATAGGATTATTCAATTCACTTCGAAGCCTTGATTAAGCCCAACCAATCCTCTTGAGAGAACCAACTTACAATCCTTACTAGCACCCTAGCGAATCTATAAACTCAAAGAACAAAGTGATTCAAAGAAAAAGTGTTTAATCTTGAAGAATGTATGAACAACGAGTCTTTGAGACCTAGAGAGAATAGTTGCAAATGATTCAATGAATTGAAGTTGATAGGAAAAAGTGTTTATATAGTAAAGGGTGAAAAGACATAATTTTCGCACCAAAACAACAGATTGAATCGATTCATTTACCTATTAAATCGATTCAGACATCAGGAAGGCTAAATCTAGAGGAAGGGAAGTATATGAAGATTGATGCAAGTCAAGAGATATATGAAACGATTCAAGCTGCCCAAATGGATGTTTGAATCGATTCAGAGAGAGTCAGAGAGTTCGATGATACGACTCAAGAAGTAATGATACGATTCAAACATGAATCGATTCATACAAAGTCAGAAACTTTTTTGAGACGATTCAGACAGGAATGAGTCGATTCATGTGAATACAAGACACAAATGAAAGGGTACCAACATGAACAGTTAGAAGTTGCTTCACTAGGGTACTTTAACATAGTCTAAACAAAATGAAAAGCTAGACTAACAAGACCTAAACTAAAACAATCAAAGATACAAAACCAAACATCATCAAAACTATAGCTAGAGACTTCAGTTATTAATAATCTTAGTCCATAGAGTCATACACACATATGAGAAAATGTTTTCGACACAACAAATATACAATTAACTAACTTCGTCATTGTAGTAGCTAATTAAAACTAATTAAAAGGTAACTGACATATTGTAACATCCCCTATTTCCCCATACCTAAATATTCTTCATCTTATTATTTTATTCCTAACTTATGTTTTCAACCAGCAATAGACGCGCTTTGGTTAGAACCTCATTAGTTGCGTCATTGCCCCAAGCGCAAAGATGAAGTTAACTTATGTGAATTAAAGGAGAAAATAGATAGTGGACCATTAATAATTTCAACCAAGATAAACCATTTTTAAACCCAAAACATAAAAAGAGTTAGATGGGTATGTAATGAGACAGTAAAGGGCAAAATTGTCATTTAGACTCAAACCTATGTACACCTAAAGCCAAATGAAAAAAAAAAAGTGGAGGAAAACAAGATAGAGAGAAAGAGAACGTGAGAATGGAGGCGGGAGAAAAATAAAGCTTCATCTTCCTTTAAATACTACATGCAAAACACACTCCTATACAATCATACCATTTCTATTTCCTAACGTGAGGTCTAGAAAAGAGAAGTCTTAGATCACTAGAAGCATAAGAGAGGAAGATAAAATAAATTAGGGTTCAAGAGGAAGATTGAATAAATTAGGGATTCAAGGAAGAGAACAAATTGGAGAAAAGCTAGAAGCAATAGAAAGCTTGAAGATTAGCATCATCAATTAGAGGTGGGTTTCCATTTCCCTCATCCCTCACATATTGATTATAAAAGTTTGAGGATTTTAGTTTATGTATGTAGGTCATGATTCATGCATGTTAGTTCTAAGAAGTTGATGTTGTTGCATGTTGAAAGTTGTCATTTTTGGGTATAAATTTGCAATCCCATATTTGGATACCCTATTATTGTTTTGTTCATAACTTTCAATCTATACATCAGTTTTAAGTGATTATGACTTTGTTTTAAATTAGAGTTAATTTTCTTCGTTTTTCACTCAAATTTCGTGGTAATTGACTCAAGGTTGGTAGTTGAAATTGTGTTACAAAATGGAGAAATGATATTTGTACAGCCATTTTGTGACAATTTTTAGACAACTTTCTCTTTCATACTCACATTATATTCTTACTCTCTCTCTTCCTTTTTCTCTCTCCATTGTTTTTGACCAATCAGAAGAGAGAAAAGAAAGGTTGTCAAAAAGGTTGTACCAAATAGTTGTTCAAATATCATTGCGAGAAAAAAGTTGTTGTCATATTTTGTCCCTTGGTGTCTTAATCTAATCAACTAAATCAACTGGATGTCCATCTTGCAAAATAAGACATATATTTATAATCTACACATTCTAAGCCTTCCAAAAAGTGTTTATTTACTCAAATCCGACATCGTTTCATATTTTAATTGAATTGTCGAATTTGATGTCTAACTATTGAAAAACATGATTTCTGGGACTGTTTGTGTAACATTGTATGCACATAAGTTGTTTGAAGGATTTACTGTTATAGTATTATGTTATGATGATAATATATGAAAGCTTAAACCTAAGCCCATACACTAATTATGAGTAAATGAAAATATGCTGATATAAGGTAGATGCTTATGTTTAGTATGAGGCTATTGAATTAAGTGTATAAGAAGTTGAAATGAGAAATGGTATAGATTGACTTTGAAGTTCTAAGACATACTTTGAGTATGAACGTTATTATACATAATGTATATTATATATCTAAATTATATGAGGTATCTAAGTGGGAATTATGGAATTCACCCTAGTTAGGTGGATTCACCGTCTACGACGAAACTTGTAAGAAGGGATAAACGGGGCACCGCCTATCAGAGTTAATTTATCTCCACCTTACCAAATGATTTATTATAGATATCTGACATGTTAGTGATCGTTCTAATGTAATGACCATTTATGTTCACAAGTCTGTTAGTTTAGGTTTTCGAGGTCTTCCCACGTTCGATAACCTAGAAGGTTACTTATATTATTTATAAGTTATAAGTATAAGAGTAAGTGTTGAACAATAATATTTATTGTAAGGAAAAAAATTAATGTCTTTTAACTGATAATTAATTTTCTTATTATGTTCACCTCACGTTGTTTTCTATTTTTTCAAGTGTAAGTCATTTCAAAGTATCATCAGAGGCTGGATCACAATCCGAGTCTAGTTTAGTGTCTATTCATCTCTTATATTTCAAAACGAGTGTCATTTATGTATTTATAAATATTTTATAAATGTTTCTTGTAATGAAAGCTATTGAAAGTCATTTATTTAAAGTTTTATGTTAAAATCTTAAAGTAAAATTCCATTTGAGATGAAAATGTTTTGAATTCTTAAAACTTAAATTGAGATGCTACACATATCAATTTATTAGGTGCTAGCACAATAACTAAATGACAACTCATGCAATATTCTATCATATATATTGCACATTTATTTTGCTAACACAATAACCCATTCATCTTTGTAAAGATTTTTGTACTCTCTTGAATCTGAACCTCATGGAATCAAAGAGGCCTTTCAGAAGGTACACATATGTTGTCAATGCATTGAATAATAAAAAACTCGGACCAATGTTCTTGACAGTCTTTATCAGTTTCACACTCGACATTTGCTATAATGAAAAAACATGTCATAAGATTGTGTATGAATTACAAAGTAAAGAAGGATAAAAAATTGAAAAGGTTTAAAAATTACTCACCACGACGGCCAACTTCCATTGCAACAACAAATAAGGGAAGAAAAAGTATAATAGCATAAACACACTTGAGAATTTTAGTCATGTTTCCTTTTTCTTTTTGCATGTAAAAACTAGAATGCGACTCAATCTATTTATAGTGTATTGAGTTCAAGCTCTCCTAAAAATAATTAGATAGTATTTAGCATGTATGAAGTTGTAAAAACCCTTTTATAAAGTATAGCCATTATTTAAAAAAAGCATAGTCATTATTAAACATCTCTTAACTATATAAGTATGTTGTGTTTGTCCCTTTAGCATACTTAGTTAGGAGGTAAAAAAAAAACACTTGGTAATCATAAGAATTCATTCTATTTTAAATAACTATGTATTAATTTTTGAACCTTTCATGGTAATAAAGGAAAAGTTTTCTTGTTTGAACCATGGTAAGGTTATTTTATTTGAATAATGCACACTAATATGTTTATGCACAAGTTTAACATATTGTAGGATAATTTTTGTTGTTGTTGATAATAACATAGAATAAACAACTTTTTTGTTGAACATTTTGGAATGTCAATGTATCACATTGATAAAATAAAACTTCTAATTTTGATTTAAAAAAATGTATATATAAGGTGAATGTAGAAAAAAAGTGTATATGTTTCCTTGATTGGTAATAAATGTCTAAATTATTAAAACCTATTTTTTATTTAAAAATAATTTGCCGTTTATATACTCAACCTAAAAAAGATAGGCAAGTGGCATTTATTTATAAAAACCTTTTGGAGTGATAAAAATACACACCAATTGTCAGACGCTTGAAAACACTCATTTATAAAACGACTGATCAAGTGATAATCTAAATATCCCCACGGACAATTTGAAAAAAATTGCTTAAAATATTTGAATTGAAATAATAATTATTATATTCATGTTAGATTTTGATAAGATATATATTATAATGTTTGTTTATTAATGTTTTATGCATAACCTTTTAAATTGTTTTTCATATTCCTATATGTCATTTGGTTTTTCAGAGAGTTAGTAACACGATAACGTGCATTCGACGTGATTTTTATCCTATACCTCTCTAGCCCCTATGTTATAGAAAGTGTATATAGATAATATTTTCTGGATTTTAAAATAATCCATATTACCACAATAAGAAGAGGTTCATCTTGGAACCTTAATTAAAGAGGTGTAGTTCCGATTCTTAACCATAAAGACATCATTATAAAACAATAGAAAAATATACCCTAAATAGAACAAGAGGAGGAGGAAAATAATATGCTTTGAAGATTTAATTCTTAACCCTTTCCTTGTATCGTTATCTTTTTGAATGAATAAAAGTGTGTGCAAGAGTCTATATTTATAGTGCATCATTCCTTAGGGTTTAAGGTATGAGAACTGTGCTTTTTCCACTGACCGAGTTTAGAAAACAAGCAAAAAAACAATTTTCCCGCACTCGTGCGTAGGGGCACATAAGATGATTTGTAGTGGTGAATGGGACAACATTTAGGGATGCATCATGCGTATGGGCCATGCCCAGGGGTGATGGTCAGATATGGAAAGTGTACCAAATCGTTTACCAAGTAATAAAGTGATAAGTAGAGTAACGTATCCACAAGAATTTTTCGTTTCTTCCAAACAACTCGCGTTACTTATTTTTGTAAGTTGAAAATATAAAAGATAAATGGGTTAGAAAGGTTGCAATTTTTATCCGTTTGCAACAGAGCAAGTTTACCTATTTTGGTTGCAGAAAAATAAGTAACGGTTAGGACCCCCTATTTATATTGTTAAGAAGTGTTATCAAAGAAAAGTTGGTATGAAAAAAATCAATTTTCCCTTGAAGTCATTTTCCGCAACATAATGAAACATTACAAGTGGCTTCAGCTATGTATATACCATTCTAGGGACTCCTTAGACACATACCTCGATGCCTTCTCTTGTAACATTGGTATTGCCTCGGTTTTTCACGCGGAAACTCTTGCTTTTATTCTTGTTATAGAACATGCGGCATATAATGGGTGGAGGAACCTTTGGTTGGAGAGCGATTTATCTAGTGCTTTGATGATCTGTTCGAACTCTTCCTTAGTTCTGTGGTTACTTCGGAATAGATGGCATAACGCTCGAGGACTAAGTGTTCAGGTTATTTCTTCTCATATTTTTCGTGAAGGTAACAGCTGTGCGGAAAAATTGGCGAATATGGATCATGAGATCCAAGGTTCTATTTGGTTAGACACGCTTCCAGCTGAGTTGCATATGGATTTCTATCAAGACAGAATTGGTCTACCCAATTATAGATTTCCTTTGTCTTTTATTTCTTTTGTTCTGTTTTTTTTCTTTTTTGAGGGTTTTGGCCTAGTCCCCCCTCTTTCTCTGTACATACTTTTCCCTATTTTTTTTTTTATTGAATTTAGAGTTTGGCAGGCATAGGACGGAGGCTTCCCAGGGTGCCAACCTAGTTGGGATGTCGGTGTTGTCTCTTGATGTCTGACCTAATTAGCGGTTAGGACCCCCTATACAAGTGATGAGGTCGTTGGGACGTTACTAACCTAATTGGTATATCCTTTCGATGGCTAACTACACCTACTGATCGCACGATGATCCTTACGTGTGGGGTCTTGCTAATTCAAAGGTAATTGAAACATAAACTTAAATTGGCTTTCCAATGTTTCCCAAGGCAATGAAGGCCAATGTTCCCTTAGGTATGTCCATCTATGAATCTTAGGATACTCATAGCACACCCTCTCTACGCTCTTAGTAGTTCTACAAACGGGAAGACCAAATCTACTTCTACCTTACTAAGGGTTTCAAGAGAATGGTTCTATTAGGTTACATCTTATTTCCTTTAGCTAAACACTTGTTTCCCTAATTACCAACCAGTTACATCCTAGGTTCAGCAGGGTTGCTACTCACTTTTAGTAATGTCACCTCCTCAATACTTACTACTAGGGTTAATTCTCTTTCGGTATCTTTCGCTAGTTAACAATCGCTTACTTCCTAGACAGATAGTTATTAGTAAAAGGATATAAATATCAAGATATAAGCATCCAATTAGTGATAGCAATATTTGACCCTGTCACAACCTAAGTACCTAATATAGGGTTGCACCTATCACAAAAATAAACTAAGGAATTTCCTAATAAAACTTAACAGCGAACAAAAAAATAAACGACATTAAATTAAATAAATATCCAACAAAAATAAACAAAGGTTCATCTTAGAACTCTAACCTAAAAAGATTTAGTTACACATGGTAACTAAAAACAAATTACTAAAGATAAAAACATACCCTAGAAAATCATGGAGAAGATAGAAACTCTCCTGAAACTCCAAAGTAGCCTTCCTTTTGAACTTTCACAGCTTAGTACGAGAATTTTTGAATGAGGAAGGCTGGTATTTATAGTGAAAGTTTCTACCTAGATTTGGGTTAAAAAGTGCGGGCTTTATCCAACACGAAACCAGGAAAAGACAGTTGCGCCCCACATTTTTTCATGCACGGGGCGCATCTGAGTGTAGGCACATATTCACGTGTAGCCTATTGGGGTCACTTGATGACCCCACTTTTTGATTTCTTTTTAACCAATTATAATATGATTTTACATTTTGACCCCACTTTAAATTATATGTTGACCCCACATAACCAATCTAATAAATTAGAGGTAAAACAATGTCATATTAGTAAATTAATTTTTTCTGTAAAAAAAAAGGTAAATTAGTTTTAAATTATATTTGTTAAAATTGTACTCCATCCGTTTCAAAATGAATGTCATTTAAGGTTTTTACACACATTAAGAAATGTATTAATTAAATGAAAGATATATTATTTTACCAAATTATCTTAATCAACTATTGGTTTACTTTTCATTAAAGAAAAAATAATACTTCAGAAGTAGTGTATATAGATTAATTGAAGGGTACAGTTGAAAAGAAAAAAAAATTATTTTTGCATTAAAAACTGAAAGTGACATTCATTTGAAGACAATTTTTTTTCTAAACACCACTCATTTTAAAATGGAGGGTGTGGTATAACTCTCATATTTTCTACTGCATTTGTATAAAAAAAAAAAAAAAAAAAAAGATTAGTGTCATCACTATTTACGAGGAAAAAACGTTGGCATTTAAGCTTTATCTTTTAATAAATGATTGATTTTTCATTAAAACAAAAAGAAAATGCCCCAAAAAAGGATAAAAAGAAAATTAAGGTATCCTGTGGATTTATTTTTAAATTGAATTTACAAATTCGTGTCTAAAATTGAATTTAGTTTTAAATTGCTTATGATGAAGTATAATAGAAATTACTAGAAAAAATGGAAATTCGTTCTTTTGAACAGTTTTCTAATTTAGATGAAAGGACTAATCTCTCTAGAAAGTTTTTGGAAACCATAAAACATTTTTTATCAAACGTTGTATTTACTGTTTTTTAAGGACATCATATTTATTTTTGAAGTTAGCATTACTAAAACCGGGCACAAAAAGTACTAATACATTACTATTATATGTGGTGACTACAATTGTTGAAATAAGTTTCTTTTCCACGAATTTTGTGAAAAAAATCGAATGCGTAATCAAAGTTTCTTTGATAATATATATATTTTTGTATAAATATTCATGATAAAAAGTATTGACCCCGCTTATTGAATTATCTGTATTCGTCGCTGTGTTAGTGCACCCCCAATGCATGCCCTAGGCGCATGGTGGATGCACTAGGCGCATGGGTTGTTAAATCCACGCCCTAGGTGCATGGTATCTGTTTTCTGGGTCCAATTCTCCGATTTTCCATCGTTTTAAGTCTTCGTCTTCAAATAACTTGCCTCGGATCACAATTCTTCAGATGTTCTTGATTTGCCGATTTGGATGATTTCTTCGTGAATTACTTCAAAAAACCTCTAAAATTGCTATGTTTCGGGAAAACTATAACTACAGACTCAAATATAGAAAACATTACAGAAGCCCCAAAATCATAGGCAATTGCTCCAATACTCCTCCTTTTTGCTGCTAAACCCTACTGAAAATAACTGAAGAACATGCTAAGAATAACGTAAGATGACCTGTCATCAAGGGGCGCATTAGGTAGTAGCCTTTGGTGCGAATTCTGCAGTTTTATCCCCTTTTCGAGCGTACTTTTGTCTTGAAATGCCTTGAAACTTGAGATGAGTTTTTACTAACTTGTATTGACTTTAAAAATTTCTAAGAACCATTGATATTCAATCTTCAATATCCCTAATCTTCCACGTGATGTCTTATTTTGCAATTTACATGATTTCTTACTTAAAAGACTCAAAACTCATATAGATTTGCATGATTTCAGATAAATCTGAATTACAACGACTCGAGTGAAAACAATATAAAAGGCTCCTCAAACCATTGACAACTCCTCTAAAGGACCTCTTATTTGTCTTCAATTGCAAAGAAAATAACTAAAAGCATAGCCTAACATATTGTATAAGTCGTCACAACACAAAGTCTTTTACGCAATATAAAATTTGAACTAGGACTTACACCAAAGTGGTCCTGCTAGAACGTTGCAACTTCAAAAGTTGGCTGAGCATAGGCTCTCTTATGAAAATGTAGAGATTTGTAACTCCAAGGTCAAGAAGTGGAATGGTGTCAAGATTTAAAAAAGGATAGTTTCATGTGGAGGAGAAAGTTTTACTTTTTAACCCTAAATTTAAACCTTTTCCAGGAAAATTTAAATCTAGGTTGTATGGTCCATTTACTATTTCATAAAGCCACACCCATGGAGAAGTGGTTTTAAAAGAAAATTCTAGAAGGGAGTTCAAAGTGAATTCTCAAAGGATCAAACACTATCGGGGATGGTCTAAGTTATTTAATAAGACCTCCACCATTGACTAAGGACATTAAGACAAGCGATCAATGGAGGCAGCCCTTAATAATGGGAATGTTCACATTCACGGTTTTTTATAACAAATGTTTTTTTTGTAAGTTTTTCATTTGCCGTTCCAATGATTTTTTTTATAGTACACTCCACTACCCAAACTTCCCTTCCCTCTATTCATTATTTTGACTTTTGATTGTTACCCACAACCAACCTAATCTTCCCTCCTTCATTTATTTTAAAATGGGTTTGCTTAAAGAAATTAAAAGTAATATTTTATTGAAAGACAACAATAATTTATTAAAAAGTTATATATTTAGTTTAAAATGCATCTGTTTCAATATAAATTTACTATTTAAATTTTGAACCTTTTAACATGTGTAAATTTGCACATAATAGAAATACTTTTTAAAATTTTTCCTTATCATCACCGCAAAACTCTCTACATTCAATTTTTTTTATCGTCCATTATCAAAATTCCCACAAACCTACAAAAAAAAATATCGGTCATTGTAAATAGATTGAAAAAGTGTGTCAGCCATATTGTTTCCCCTTATCAAACTGATTTTATACCGGCTGTGGCAAAATGGGTTTCTTTGCAATCAAAGTGAATATATAATCACTTTTTCCAATTCCATTGAGGAGTGACTTGAATTACATTATGGAGCAAGTAAAAAAATAAGTTGACAGCTTTTAAGTAGTGTAGGCCATACCATACATATATAACATTTCATTTCTAAAAGCATAAATATACTTTGTAATCGTTCTCTACGGTTTTTCATGTTCTTGAAACATTGAATGATTTTCTTATTTGCAATGTCAATAAAAACATCACTCAATATAAGTAATCAAACAATTTTCTCATTTTACCATTCATCTCTCTAGCAATTTCACACATATGATTCTTGATAATACTCATAACAGAAAAATGTTTTTCGGTCGTTGCAGTTGTCACATTTAATATCAGAGACAACTCTAAAAACAAATATACCAACAAAATAAAACTATCAAAACTAATAATATAAATTCACTCAAATAATCGAAACTCATACTCAAATAAGCACTACCAAAATATTATATATTCTTTGTATTATTAAAATAAATAGTATCTCTACCCCTTACTTCTCTCTCTCCCTCTATCTCCGGCGTGCCTTTTGTATTATCTAATAACAGGTACTGGTTTTCTATTTTAGTTTTCAAATGTAGTGAGGGCCCAGGCTCACTGAGTGGTCAACCTGGGGTCCTATGATGTCAATAGCTTTGCCAAAATCTTGACTGCAAGAGATTCAAAAGGTTAAAAGAACTTTTATATGGTGCGGTGATGAAAGAAGAAAACACATGCATTATGTTAACTGAAACATTATTACAAAATCGAAGGATCTAGGTGGGCTTGGTATTCGGGATTTAGACACTATGAGTAAATCATGTCTAATGAAGCTTGGTTGGTCTCTTAGAAAGGGAGATAATTTGTTTTTGTGAAAGGTTTTTAAAAGCAAATATGGTCGTACACTCTTTGAACAATAAACTGGTTGGGAGGTTTGAGAGTATTGCCAACGTATTATTCGGTTACTTGAAATGGATTGGGAGGTTAGAATTTATCATTCATATCTTAGACAAACAAATGTTTGGATGCTTTGACAATTTTGGGATGCGATGAAGGTGATTATTTGTTTATTCATAAAGAATGTCCGCATAAAGTTAAACATTTAATTTTAGCTGACATGGTAGAAGTGTCTACTCCTAGAATGATTTCTTTAGACATAACTATTAAAGATATCTTGATATTTGGTGGGGTTTAAAAGAAAATATGATATGACTAAGTTAAGGATATGTAGATATATCCAAAATTAAGAGACTATTCTTTAAAGTCACGCAAAATGTAGGGACTAAAAACATATTTAACCATAAAATTATTGGGACCCACTAACTGTCACATCAGCATTCCGTTAAAGAATTAACAGCAGAGACTAATTTTGATAACAGAGATAAAATGTGAGGATTTTAAAAACATTTAATGAAATGTAGGGAGTATTCTTGAAAGGGACGCAAAATGTAAGGATTAAAAACATATTTAACCTTATTCTTTAATGTCTTAATATACTACCAACATTTTAGATTACAAAATCATTATTGCAAGGTTCTTAACATTAAAAAAAGAAAAATAAAAAATACAATTACTAGAAGGAGATTTTTTTTGACAAATTTGCTGGGAAGGAGATAAAAATCTATTTGACTATGGAATATTCTAAAATAAGTTTTTTTTAGGGAGGAAAACAAGTTATGTTGCGTAGCTGATTCGCTTGTGTATGTAGTCATATTTACATCGGTTATTATTGCACTTCATCGCAAAAATTGTTGATTCACTTTTTGGACAATCTGCATCAGTTTTGCATTGAATATATACTGTAATGAAAAAAGATGATTAAAAATAATCTTAACAAATTAAAATACAATATTGTGGACGAACAACAAGTAAAGAAGGAAATTCGAAAAGTATGAAAAAATAGCTTACCAGCAACGTTCTTTGCAATAAAAAACAGGGAAATAAATAAAATTAAGGAGTACATAGACTTGAGAGTTTTATCCATATTTTTCTCTTTTCAGGTAACAAATAGCCAATAATTTGATCACTTTATAGTGTTAAAAAAGCATGTTATACTAAATAATTGAATATTTTAGCGTTTAAGGAGTTGTAGAAAGCACTTCTTAAAACTAATATTATTAAATGTCGCTTTAGCACACCTATTAAAGGGGTAACATAAAAATAATTAATCATTATAATTAACTTTTTAACCTTTGATAAAAGAAAAGGGAAATTTAAAAATAAATAGTTTTTTTTTGTTACAATTTAAAAATAAATAGTTGGAACATAGCAATGTTATCACTAAAAATAATATACTCAAACGGTGTGACAATATAGTCATGCCCAAGTTGAATGTAGGATGTTTTCTTTTTTTAAATAATTTTTATCATGAGCAATAAGTGTAAAATTTTGTGGTTTTATGATTTGTTTAACATTCTTATTCCCATAAGTTCTTTGATTCACACTTTTAATGAAAATATATTAGGATTTATGGGATGACTCTATTTTTTTCTGAAAAAAATATGTTAACGAGTGATACCAAAACATTCTCGGAACATTCTTTTAAGTACTTTTTTTTAGTAAATTCTTTAAGTACTTTAATAGGTGCTCCGTGTTGTTTACCAAATCGTCATCAGTTTAGTTTACCGGTATTATAATGTCTAAGCATACAAATAGAATAACTCTTCTAGATTTATCAAGATCTGGCTAACTATTACTTGAATTGAGTATTCTAACCAGGAATGAAATAGTATCATATTCTTTGCCTCTCAAGGCCTTAATGAGTATTATTTTCTCTTCCTCTTCAAGATACAACAAGTATTATTTGGATGTATCTCTAGGCATTAACAGTCCACATTTTCCCTCTTCTCGACTGATTCCATTTAGAATGCATTATTATTACTATTACTATTAACGAATACTAAACATATTGTATTTTCTAGACTTTTAAAAGCATTGGAGTAACATGAGCTATAAGAGGGGAATAAGAAGATTTAGTAGCCTAGCCAAATTTATTTATGACCCTGGATTAAAAGTATGACCTATGAGAAATTACCATATTCAAGCAAGAGAATTAGAGTAAAACACCTAGTTATACTTCCGTCTAGTAAGGAAAATAGAGTCAAAACACTTTTCACCTCTTTGAAGGGAAGACAATAAAGAAAAAGAGAATAGAGAGAAGGGAGAAGGAAGAAGACATAAAACACGTTTTCCTTATAATGTATATCGATCTTGAACATTGCAGTGCACCAAATTCACCATTAAAATCATCATCATTCCCCGTTAGATTAGCAAAAGTACAAGGAGAAGGAAAAGAGTCAAAGAAGACCAAAGGAATAGAAAATGACGAGGATTAAATCTACAAGGGAGAGGAGAGAGCATCAAAGAAGTAGATAGAGTTCCTCATCAACACCCTCTCCATATTCAAATAAACGTGGGATGCCATTTTTTCTCCCCATATGCATCAGTGTAAGGAGATATTACAATGACGATTATTTTTCTATACAACTGCAACAACAATCAAATCTTATCCTACTACGTGAAGTCAGCTACATAAATCAAATTACAATGTAGTGTTCCGCCATATGCTGAAGGTGAGAAAAACCACAAGAAGGGGGGGTTGAATTGTGTTTTTAGAAACTTCTTCTTTTACGTTCTAGATAACTGTCCTCAGGTTCAGAGTCTGAGTGAGTTCAGAGTCTATGTGCAGCGGATAAAGTAAAGAACAGAAGAAGAAAGAACACAAACAGTTATACAGGTTCC
>Ga0228711_1005455_pt1 | contig 19345 bp, 8 predicted proteins | sample MedpolnodulmetaG_2_FD_177996 | JGI IMG/M metagenome (GOLD analysis project Ga0228711, IMG submission 177996) | Root nodule microbial communities from Medicago polymorpha collected in Santa Monica, California, United States - brown nodules | ecosystem: Host-associated > Plants > Roots > Nodule... | reverse complement strand
ATGGGACCCAAATGCTTCCTGATTTCCGGTTTCACGGGTTACTTTCTTGGTGGTTTAGTTTTGGCCGTTAAGGGAGGCCTAAATGATGGTGGAAGATTAAAACAGACAAAACAGATATCATAAAAAATATAGGATATACAGTGAAACCATGTTACCTTCTTCTTTAACTAGGAATTAAACTAACGAATTTAATTTGTATACATTCTTTTTCTAGACAACGAAAACATTTATACGTAAAATATTCTCTATGATAGTAGGGCAGTGCTTGAGCCTGAGATCTCTAGATCCAAAACAAAACATATATTTTTATCACTAGATCAAACCTTTGCAGTTATGTACTTAGTATATGTTGTCAAAGTTTTACACTATTCATAAATAATATTAATCAATCAAAAAAATAACTTTAATAATAGTTATATAATCGAACATTTTTAATGCTCTAACAATTATGATTTATTGATAGTGCAAAACATCTTTAGTGCATACAATTTAAATCTTAAATTAAAATAATGTTTAGATGTATGGGTGCACATGCACATATTGTGTGTGCGTGTGTGTATAGGCAGATTAGTTAATTAGGTTACCCAAATATCAATATTTTTGTCATTAAAAAAAAGTTTTACCAAACATTGTTTTCATAATGTCATTGATGCAAAGTATTAATTTGTAAGGTATGACATGACTTGTAAAAGTCTGATGAAGTCTAAAATGTTTGTTTTAAAAACATGCTTCACTATTTTTTTAACGAAATCCTACACCATGAGTCATGTGGAATAAACACTTTCATAAATCGACTAACAAACTAATAATCAATGGAATAATAAAAGTCAATAAAATCAAGTTCTATTTTGAAATATAACATGACTGGTTAGAAAATCTAACTTTAAATCACATCATATTTTAAATTTTATTTTATAAAATATTTTTAAACATGTCAAAAATTAATGCAGACTATTATGTTTAAATTACATTGGCAAATTGGTGACCTTATACACTATACAATTTAATATAATAACAGTAATAAAAATGTTATTTATTTATTTAAGGAAACCAGCCAGATAAATTTGAAAGGTTTTTTCATTAGTATGTAGCCTAACTTTTTAGCTTGATAAATTTCTAAAAAAATGGACTTCTCTGTTTTTTTTAAAAATCTAATATGGCTTAGAGGTTGGAGCTGACGTAAGTTAGGAGACCATAGTTTCTTATCAGTCGGTCTAATCTATTTTCAACCCTATACATGATCAATGATGAGAATAATGAAACCATTCACAAATGTGTAATGGATGGCAGTAGCCTTCGCTAGTCAGGCATTGTGCACTTAATGAACAATAGTCCCTTAATGAGTAGTCGCAATAGTCCCTTAATGTATCGAAATTTAAAAAATGTCATTGATTATGCACCATGTGTCAAAATAGTCACTTACGATAAAATTACTTCGTTAATATTATCATATTAATCAACCCACTTTGGTTGGCCCGGTGGTGTTGGCTCGAGACCTTCAATATATTTACTCATTGACATATAAGTCTCTATAAGTATTTACTTACTGTCATCCCTGTAAAAAAGAGTTCTTGTCAGTATTGAGAGACAATTTTGACTAACGAAATGAACAATCATATACTATTTTGAGATTTTGATACATTGAGAGACTATTATAGTTACTCGTTACACTTTTAGGAACCAAAATGACTATTATCCCATTTTAATTGTCATTTTAAGGTTTTTTTTGTTGTCCAGAAATTGTCATTTTAAGGTTATTTACACAATAAAAAATTGATAAGTTTTATCATATTTGATGAAAATATTTGTCTTTTTTCTATAATAACTTTAATAATTTATTTGCTATCTTATCTTATTTTATACATTTCTCCTTTTACGATAAACATTAAGTACTTTTTTTGACAAAACAATAATCAATCCAGGGTCCCTTAGAGAAAATAAAAAATTCAATCCAGGGTATTACATGAACTTTAAAAATAACATGCAAAAATAGGAACAAATTTTTTGCTTAAAAACTAACCGGTGAAAAGGAACTGAGAAAGTCCTTAAATCCTGCATCAACCGATAAAAAAAGCGAAATTGTTAGCTCGAACCTTATGGCTGGAGTTTGAACCTTCGATCCTCTATTTAAATGTGAATTTTCAACGATTATTGTCTTTTTATCTATTGGAAAAGGAAAAAGGAACCGAGGAAACACTTGCTCTTCATATTTTGATCTGGATTGAGATGTCTATTGACATTGTTAGAAATTAAAGCTTTTATGTAAAAAAAGAAGAAGAAAGAAATAACGCTTCACCAAGTGGGAAATATTGACTTATTGGCTTAAATGGGCCCATATCTTATTTTAATCCAAGATGAATCTTCATAAAATAACGAGTTTTGATTTTTTTAAATTTGATGAAAAAAATGTAGAAAGAAAATTGTATATGTGGCCATTTAGAGAGAAAATGTATAGATGAAATTTTTACTAAGTTTTAATTTTTCTTTATAAGCAAATGTGAATATTTTACTACTAAATTAGTTGCTTACGTTATGTCAAAAAAAAAGTTGCTTATGTTAATTTGAATGGTTTGAATTCAAAACCTCATAATTAATACTTTTGTGTGTTACTTTAAAAAAAAAATCTATATATATATTTTTTTACAAAGCTAAAGGAAACAAGGCAAACAAAAAAAAAGAAAAAAAAAGAAAAAGATCAGAGAGCTAAACTCTCAAAAAGAAGGTTCCAGCCGCATCACTTCGCATGATAGGAAGATGATCTGTCGGAGGAGAGTCACGACGAAGGAGCTGAAAGTTTGATGAAGCGCCAAGCTTAGCCATATAGTCTTCACATTGATTCCCCTCACGAAGGGTGTGGATGATCGAGACATTTCTCTAATCAATTAAATCTTTAATGTCTTGAATCAAAACCGCATAAACATGAAATTTCAAGGAAGTGTCTTTGATGATGTTGATATAATGTAAAGAATCATAATAGCAAAATAGGTTGGTAATACCCATATCTTTAGTTAGCAAGAGAACATGATAGAATGCATATAACTCAGCATACATAATGTTAGAAGAATTTGAAATGTAGTCGGAAAATCCTGACAAGTTGAAACCTGCATCATTTCTTAAAATTCCACCATAGCCAACTCTTGTTTGGGAGTCAAGGCTACTGCCATCAACATTGAGAATGACACCTGAGTGGGTTGCGTTGTTCCCCTTGACAGATATAGTTTATGGGGCTACATTAGTGTCTGTGGTGTAACAAAAGTTTATAGTATGTACCATGTCATGAATGTTGAGAGAAAGATGGGTAGTGGACCAATTTTCATTGCCTAAACACGTCATGTTTATGTTTCTCCTTGCCCACCAAATCGTAGAAGCAAAGAGGAAAGAGAGAGGCCCCATGGAGCCAACTTTGAGCCAATCATGAGTCACTTCATTTTATAAGAAATGTAGTTGATTGAAACCGACCTGTTGCCATAAAATTCGAGAATGGTTACAATCTTGAACACAATGAAGAAAAGTCTCATTTTGAAGGCCACACCTTGTACATATTGCAGATTGAGCCATGATTATGTTGTTGAGCAAGGAAAGAGTAGACACCGAGTAAATCCAACCAAAGGAGGAATTTAATATTTTCCGACAACTGAAGCTTCCAAATCCAAGTCCAAGAAAGAGGAGAATTAGGAATGTCGACATGTTCCAAGTGAGAAATCAACCAAGAATACTCACTTTTAGTTGTGTAAGTGTTGTTTATGTTATGATTCTACACGAAAGTATCTTCTAAGGAAGCATTGAACTCGATGTTCATATATATATGCTAAAGTGCACTTCCCCCATAAGTTTCAAAAAGTTACGATTTTGGTCCCCTGTGAAAAAAATGATAATTTTACCCCTTAATTTTACAAAACGTTGAAAAGCTGTTGAGAAGACGCCACAGTCCCATAACAGGGCGCCAACATTGCAACTTTTTGTAAAGATAAAGGGACAAAATAGCTTATTTCCCTAAAGATAGAGCGTCAAAAGAGCATATTTCCATAAAGTTAGAGGGTCAAAATAACATATTTCCCTAAAGATAGAGGGCAAAATTTTCATTTTTTTAATAGGGGCAAAAATCGCAACATTTTGAAACTTAGAGAGGAAAAATGCACTTTAGCTACACACACACACACACTTACTTTTGTGTGTTCTTCCGCTCACCACTCAAATTGTCCGCTTAAAAATTACTTAAAGATAATTTTCATTGTTTTCGTATTTAATTCTAATATTAAACTATATTTTTATAGTTGTGATGTCTTAAAAGCAGTAAGCATAAATCTCTTTCGAGCATGAAGTACCAATGAGTAGGCAGACACGACAACATGAAACCTACAAATCTCAACAAATATGAAAACATGAGAGAGTCGAAGAAGTCGGGCCACCAAACACAGTTCAAACAGACGTGTAAGAACTTGGACCGAGGGATGAGTTGAATGTGTTATTAACCAAACCCTTTCAAGTTAACAGAACCAAACCCTTTCAGGTTTTTGAGTCACAAGCATGCAACCACTGCAAATTGAGTACAAGTCTAAATCATTCAATCTCGTATCAAACAATAAAATAAATAAAAAACAAACCATTGTCAGAGACCCGCACAACAACACACAAACAAACATCATCTGAACGAACAGAACAATAAAAGCACAAAAACAAACAAACAAATATAGAAAAATGATATTGAAACACACAGAAGTGATAACAATACATGATATCTACTCTATCACCGTATTTGAACGATGAATAATATTTGTTTGTCACCTATTTTTATTCTTTTTTTGAAAGATTTTTTTTTTAAATATAGAGGAGTATTTTCATAACGCAAAATTTGAGTTGCGTCATTTATCGATTTAACAACTTCGTTAACCATTTGATAAAAAAAACTTCGTTAACCACAAAAGTGTACATTAACCACTTGTTCAACATAGATTTCATTAACCCCCCTCTGATTACTTCAGTAATCACAAAACCACTTATTTTTAAAAAAAAATTAGTACAAATATTTTACATAAACTTATCTACTTCTTTCATTTTTTTTAAACTATATAAAATAATCGGTTAAAATAAGTTCCATATATTAAAACTAAGTCTTACTTACCCATTTGGGTTGGCCTAGTGGTAACTTGAATCTGAGAGTGTGCTCCTCTTCAAAGTCTCAGATTTGATTCTCCTCCGTATCAATTTAGGTGGACTAATTTAACTTCTTAAAAAACAAGTCTTTCATACTTTTAAGAAAATTATTGCGTTGATCTAACACTTAACCATTTGATAAAAAAAAACTTCGTTAATCACAAAAGTGTACATTAACCACTTGTTCAACATAGATTTCACTAACCCCCTTTGATTACTTCAGTAATCACAAAACCACTTATTTTATAGTTTTTTTTAGTACAAATATTTTCCATAAGCTTATCTACTTCATTCATTTTTTTAAACTATGTAAAATAATCGGTTAAAATAAGTTCCATATATTAAAACTAAGTCTTACTTATCCACTTGAATTGGTCTAGTGGTAACTTGAATCTGAGAGTGTGCTCATCCTCAAGGTTTTGGGTTCGATTCTCCCCGTGCCAATTTAGGTGGGTTAATTTAACTTCTTAAAAAAAGTAAACTTTTAAGAATTTTTTTGCGTTGATCTAACACTTGAGGAGACAAAGATCGCAAAAAGTTCGATCGAGAACCGATGGTATTAAATTGGTTATGTTATTGAACAACTATGAACCGGTACAACTTGACCAAAACCGAAATAAATTGGCTACTCGGAGGTCTCCAAAAACCTGTCGGGGCAACACTTGATTTTTATTTATTTTTAAGGAAACAAAAAACAAGAAATAATTTTAAAAATAATAATACATTTTATTTACCTAGATGAGAGAAGAGGATCGAACTAGAAACATCAACTTGAAATGTGGAATGCACTACCAACACGCCATGCACTCAATTCAAATTGTGTTGTTTTACTTCTTATTATATTATAAATTCAATTTCAAAATGTCACTATAATTCACATTTTTTTTATTATAAAACATTGAAATTCACATTTGAACTTATATTTTATGTTTCAATTATATTTTTCATAATTTTAGCTTAATGGTATATTGCAAAATTATACACAAATATTTTTAACGCAAAAAAAATTCACTTGCTTGTAAATATTGTTGTGATTAATAGCATATTTCTTTTGACAAAAATAAAAAGCCTAATTTCTTTTTATGAATATCAGTTTTGTGCTTAAAACTATTTTTTCTATTTGATTATTAATTGTATCATAATCAATGGATTAAATTTGAAAAATGAACTTGTGAAATTATGTTAATTTTTTTTACTTTTATAAGTGTATTAAATTTTTTAGAGAACATAATCATCCAATGTAATATGAGATTTTCATTGTAAAGATCGAGTGACACAACCGAGTCAGCCGATTTAATTCGATTCTTTCATGTGGTTCCACCATTGATCCAATGGGTGACCATTGACTCAGTAACCCAATAGCCTTACTGAGTTGATTGCCTGTCCGAGTTTTAAAACTATAGTTTAATTCAATAAAGTGATGTAGAAAAATGCTATTGAAACACATAAAGTGACACCAATACAGGACATCTATACCAATGTATTTTTGTCACTTTGTTTTTTAACATGAGGAGATTATTGGCTGAGTTGCGTTATTAATCAATTTCACAACTTAGCTAACCACGTAAATGTATGTTGTTAACCACAAAATGCAAAGTATTAATCACTTATTTTACATAAATCTACATCTATACTTTAGTCATATTTTTAGCAAAGGTGAAATTACTGCATTTCATTCATAATAAGAAAGTACATGGTAGTTTATTAAAAAAAAGAAAAGAAGGAGTAAATAGTAGTAGAAACATCATAAGACGGCTCTAGCAATACTATGAACAAACTTTATTTACTTGTCCTAACAAATGACACCACAAAGTCAGTGATTACTTGACAAAATATTTTTACACTAAATCACAAGGTCTCCAATTCATTGAGGAGAGTAGTACTAGTGTAGAGTGCATTCACTAAGGATCTACTCAAATATAACATCATGCATACCATTGAAAATTGCCATCTTCATTTCTTCTAGCTATCCAATGGTTTCCACTTCAAGAACAGTAGCGGAAATTTGCAAGTAATATGATTTTCCAAGTAAAAGCTGCCCTATTGAATCTCTAAAGCACATACCATACCCTACAATGGAACTGTTGTTGAAAATAGTGGCCTCCACGTTGCACTTAATCGTACCATTTAGAGGTTTTGTCCACGAGAGCTCCACTCGCGGCCTCCACGTCCCCCTTTTGCATGCAGCTCCACCTGTGAGAACATCATTTTTATTGTTAGTGACTTACATTTTTATGGTTAATGAAGTAATCAAAATGGTTGATGAAATTTATGTTAAAAGGTGGTTAACAACATACATTTTGTCATTAATATATATTTGAAATTAGTTAATGACACAATTCAAATTTGATGTTATAAAAATCCTCCTCTATATTAAAAAAAAAATACTTTTTTTTACTAAAAAGCATTGTTCATCATATAAATACGGTGAACACTGCATGTGTCCTGTGAAATAAAATCTCAAGTGAAACAAAATACAACTCGGGTGAAATAAGTTCACACCAAATCAAAAATACAGTAGAATTATTACAAAATAGTTATACACGTATCAATCAACCGAAACATGTATTAGTGGCATCTCACATTAATTTTTTTATTATCATCTTTAAAAAAAATTGAATATCATCTTCTTTACAATTTTTTGCTGCAAAATCAATGATAAATTTTATAACCAATATTTGAAAAAAAATTATTTTCAATTAAAATCGAAGGCAAAATTATTTAATCTATTTCGTGACATTGTAAATCGTAAATAAGATTTTAAAAATTTTAAGTTATGTAAGCATAATGAATCCTAAAAGACTCCTTAGAATACTCATGGTTTAAATGTGTGCATTTGGGTGGATTTTCATCAATATTTCTTTATCCAAATATAATATTTTTTAGTAAACAAACATTAATATCCATTTCATTTTTTCCTCAAAAAAAAAATTATCCATTTCATTTACAATCATATCAACTCCACCAATATCATTTGCAAAATCAAACCAAACCTTTACTAATTGTATATCCACATCAATATGTATGATTCAGATTTTATAGCGACTTATCTATATACATGTGACAACAGCGTGGTCCTCGTCATCAAATTATGAAGATTATGACAAATAATGACAACAAGGAGTATTTGATTCTAGTGCATTTAGATTTTATAGCGACTTATCTATATACTTGTGACCACATCGTGTCTAAAATTTTCGTATATTTTGACACTTGTGGTAGTTAAACTATGTTTACATTTTATTATGACTCAGTGATTTATTTATTACTGCAATTTATTTATGACAGAGTTGTGTTAACTTGCATAACTTAAAAAATAAATTGACTAATTTTAAAGTTAAGGGACCAAACTGAACTTTAAAATATGTTAAGGGATCAAAGTTAAACCCAACTTTTAAAATAAGTTAAGTGACCAACATTAATTATAGCAAAAAACTAATATAGATTTCAACATTATAATTTAATTTGAAAAAGAAAAAAAAGGATTATTTTGGTAAAAAATAAGAGAGGAATATTATGTGATATTTAATCTGGGAAATATTCCAACTTTTCGATTTTTCTTCTTATATCCTACTATATATCAGTAAAAAAAAAAACTCACTACATAGATACATTTATTGAGACATTTAAAAAAGCATATAACAAAATTATTTTTATTATTTTTGTTTTGTGAAGAATATAACAAAATGATATTAGAATCATTAATTTTTTCAAAATATAAATGGATTGTAAGTAAACTTTTTTCTTATTTCTTTTTTGACAGATTTCAAATAATTGAACAAGGTCAGATGTCAAATATTTATTATTTAATATACCTAACTATGCATAATCCTCATTATTTTTGCAAATGACTACAATCTTCCTCAAGTGTTATTTTTTTTCTTCAATCAGTACCGGTAACTTACAAAATATAAAGGTATTTTTTTTTAATGTAGATGCATGTAAAGTTGAAAAGAAAATGCTTATAATGAGAATATGCACCGCCACCAATGAGTAATAATCAAGACATGGATAACACCCTCATGGCTTTTCTATGTGTTATAGGTATGGGATATTTTCATTTCGTTTCCTTCACCATGTTTGCGTGATGTTAACCATTTAACTATCTGATAGACTAGCTTACATATATAAAGAAAAAAAAATCATTATACTACTATTTTTATATAGTGTTTTGCTTCAACTTTAGTCATTAGCTAATGCGAATCTATAATTAAGAAAGGGACGCCAATAATAAGGACACTAATAGAGATAAACTTCCATATCAATCGCTAGATTATTGCATGGTTGGATCAATGATATTATCTGGATTTCATGGGGTCTCAAAACAAATGATTTTAGCTCGTTCATCTCTTTCCCGACAAGTCTCTTATTGGACCAGATCTTCCCCGAAAGTCCAACATGTCAATTTTGCCGGATTTAATTTAAGAGATTGATTGCAGTTTATTTGTAGATATTTTCAAAGGAATTCTAATGTTGGTTATTAAATTAACGGCGAATCTTACCTCTCAGTCAAATTTTAGATTATCAACGACATTTTCTTAAAAATTGAAGGTTAAGACAAAAAAAAATAAAATTAACGAAGGATCTATGCATAAGAAGGGGAAGCATTGGCCTCCACTAAGATTTCAATAATATATTTCATTGCAATTAGGAATCTTGATCTTTCTTATTCTTCCTCTTGAATTTTGTTTCAATGGTCGAAAGTGGAAGTTTGTCAGTTCTTAAGATTTGCATGTGCTTGAATTTGGAGTCATACATTGTAATTTGCAAGAGCTTAAATTGAGTGAATTAGTTGCCTCTTTGTATAGCATATGTTCAAACTCAATACTCAAATCGATAAGATGAAAAAGTAAAATGTATCTTTTCTATTTTAAAATTGGTAAAACTACACGATTCGTCTCTTAACTTACATGTTGGATCAGTGAAATCTGAGTTTCTTGATTTGTTTGATGAATATTTTGGTTTGTTTATGAGTTTGATGATTTTTTTGGAGTTTTTAATTACTTTTTCGATAAAAAAGAATAACTTCGTTGATATTTTATAACATAAAGGACTAAATCGAGACAAAAAAAGATAAATAATGAAAGTGTTATCTAAAATTAACTTAGGTGACGAATTGTATAATTTACCTTTAAATTTTTTATTACAAACCTTACTTTTAATGTATACAATTAAAAATATGCATGGTTTACTTTATACCTTAATGATAAATAAAAACATCTAAATTTCATACATTCATTCGACATATGTCTCTCATCAAACTATGACATTACCATATTTTTCATTTTTTTTCTGTTGGTTTCATGCTCTATACACCCACATGATGTACACAAAACATTTTCCCATTCTATTATGCTAATTAGCAAATCCGGAAATGGTGGGACTAAAAGTATTTAATGAGTAAATCCAAGGGAGACAAGGATATGATTATGAATTCTGTGGTATTAAGTATAGGAGAAGGCACTGAAAATTTTCCATGCTTGAATTTGACAAATCATACTATCTCTCGTGTGGCCAGCCACACTACAAACCAAATACGTACCAATCACCTACTACAAACAAATTCCACACATCACAAGCAGAATGATCAATTAAAACACCCTCCAATTTTCAACATCACTTATCATTTGCTTCTTATTTAATCTTTTCGCTAATATTAAATTTTTCCAACCATAAAATTCACCTTAATTTCACAATGAAAAATGAACCATATTCCATCCTGCTAGGGCAAAATCACGATGACAAGTACAAAACCGTGTTTCACAAGTAATAACCATTTTCTTCAAAATTTGCGGCTCACACATGTGTTGGCTGTTGCCATTAAATATAAGATATGATGTACCATGTCACACGATTTATCTCCCAAGGAAAAAATATATATAACTGAATTGAAAACAGTTTATTTAATGATATATCGTTTGTTAGAGGTGGGTTCTCTGTCTGTGACAATTACTAGGCAATTTAACCTCCACAGTCCACACACACTAGAAGAACTGGTTGGTCATGTTGCATTCCTTCTTAAGTAACCTTCTTAATTAACCATTATGTCTATTTACGAAGAAACTCTTCTAAATAGTTGTTTCTCTTCACCAAAATGTCATAAGTTTCTTTCCCAAAAAAAATAAAAAAAATGACATAAATTTCTCTATAAATAAAGACACTTTGGAGACACAAAATCACATTATTTGGAGTTAAAATTCTGCCATATATAATACTAAGTCATTCTTTCTTTTTTGTAATGCACAAGAGCAATTCACATAACTTTATTCTGTAAATTACCATTGATTGATACGTTGCGAATGTGTAAGTCACGTCAAGGATTCTAAAGCATCCTGAAGGGGATTCACCAAAATACCCATTTGCATCCAGTTGACAAAAATGGTGGGGGTGAATCAAACATATAGCTTTGTGTGCTCACACATACTTTAGAACTTATGTGCACTCTTCATCATGTTCATTTTCATCATCTTCTTCATGTTATTTGAACTAGTCCTCAAACACAGGTTCTGACACATATTCAATCCAAACATCACAAAAAATCCACCAAAAAATTGAACTCAAAATCTCCTCAACAATTTATCATTTAATAAAGCTCATTTACCACTTAAGACCAATTACTTGACTATCGACATTGTCGTTTCAACTAAGACTTAGGATAGTTAACATATTCTTTAATATATTGTTTTTTAAGCGGCTTTCTTAATTATTAATTTCATGTGTGTCAAATTGAAGCCAAATGCGCATAATTTAGAGAGAATCATTTTTAAAATAGTGTGACCCAGTTAAATTTTAGTGTGTTATTTTGTAATCAAAATTAGATTAAATAAATATGAAGTATTCCATCTGAGTGGAATGATCTTTTGTCATACAATACTTTATAATTATTCACCAAAAAAAATACAATACTTTATAATTGAACTTCGAACTACCGGTGCCTCATTTTTTTTAGAACTGAAAGGTTAACAAAAAAGGGGAAAAAAAGAAAAGAAAATATAGACTAATCCATATTTTAAAAAAGAGAACTCGTCCAAAAAGAGTTTTAAAAATAAAAAATATGTTAGTAGTATTTCTCTTCAATTAGAGTAAGGGAGAAATTTCTTGAATCAAAATATTTTGATCGTAAAAGCATCTCGTTGGAAGTAGAGGTGTCTGAATGGATGAATTGATCAAAATGATATATTAATCTATTAGTGTGTATATATTTCAAATTTACTAAATTTATTTTATGGAATAACTTTTCTGATAATATAAAAAGAAAAGTTTTATTCCTGGGCATCTTTCTATATATAAAGAAAGTAAAACATTTTGGGCTGGTATAATTGTTTTGACCATGAATGCTATATTTTTTCTTTGTGTCACTCAAAAATATAAGAATTTATATTATATTTGTTATATTCTTTTGAAAGATGTTATAATTGTTTTTTTTTTTGACAAAATGTTATAATTGTTATATTGTTGGTATTATTGAAAAATATAAGTATAGTTTTATTATCTATACCTATAATTTTAATAAAAGTCAAATTAATTTTAATCAAAATTTCGTAAAAACTATCGTTCATAATTTATACGCATTAGTGCAATAAGAAGAGCAGACAGACGGACACAAGGTTGATGTCTAAACGCTATTACTATATATAAAGGAGATACATGATTTAGGGCAGGTCTTTTCACTTTCAATTATACCCTTAAATAAATTTGCCTATAATAATGTTATATTGTTGAGTCATTAAAAAAAAAAAGAATTTGTATTATATTTGCTATATTGTTGGTGTCATTGAAAAATATATAATAATAGTTTTTACAATATATGAAAGTGAGAAATACCTATGCCTATTATTTTAATTTAAATCAAAATTTAAAATTTCATAAAAACTACCGTTCATAATTTATACATATTAGCGGAATAAAAAGAGCGGATAAACGTGCATGTCTGAGTTCATGATAACTAACTGTCTTATGGATATATCTAGGCTCTGCATCATCTATACGACGACGATCCCATAGTACATGCATGGGAGGAATTGGACACCCGTCTTTCAGTTATACATGTAATATAAATTAAAGTTATTACATTACACACAAACAACGATATTATTATATATAAACTAAAAACAAATAAATTTTTTCCATCATAAAATGGTTATCATTCACATGTGGAAGAGACATGATTCAGTCTCTTTCGCATGGTGTACCACCTAAAGAAAAAAGTTTCAGATCGAACTTTTTTGAAGGATTGTAGAACTACCATATACTTATATTTCTATGCATTAAGAAAGCTCATGTCTGGCATAATCATCTATTTATCTGGAGGTGCAGGCGCAAGTCATTTATAAGTGAGAGTGTTTTTGACCTCATTGAATTGATTCTCTATCCCACACACGAGGAGATAACCGTCGTTGTCATTGGTTAGCTCTCGTATAAGATCAATATGGATAACATTATGATCATTAACACACATGCCACACATGTCTACAACAACACATAACTCACAATGGCATCACCTACGACATCTACCACATTTTCAACAAATTGATGCATGAACAATAATATTTGTCCCCTTTGTGGGAAGTCGACTTGAATAGGAAGAGGGTTAGGAGTCTTATTCATGGTAGATACATGCTTTTCCTACTTGAGCATGTTGACTTCAAGCGTGAAACTTGTGTATCTGGATGGAGAGCATCGACATGCTCCAAAGAGAATGTGATCGCTTAGTTGATTGTATGAAATGTTCCACATTCTTTAATGACCCTTTTTTATTAACCTTTTTTGGAGGTGGACACACATAGGTTGTTTCCGGTAAAACAAACTATCAAAACTGCGCTTTGATATGCATCTTCATACTGAAATCAACAACTTTAAATCATTCCTGCAGTGTATAATCATATTTTAGAATCATGGTAAAAACATGGATATGCATTATGTTATGTTATTGGGGCCTTTCAAATTATATAATCCAATCAAATCTAGCACATTTCAAATTATAAATTTGGCCTTAGCAAGATTGTAATCCTCAAACCACAACCTTGATCTTCCAATAAATGTGAATTTCATCCAAACGAATGGGCGCATTTAGCTTTATCTTTGTGGCAATTGTACTTGCACACGAAAATTTACGTATTACCCTAATTACTTGGATTTATTCTTACCACAATCAATGCTTGATCTACACGGTCTTTAATAAAATGCAATGTTTTCCTTTATATGTTTCTAACCAACTTTAACCAAAACACATTTACTTTGAATTGGTGTTCCATTAAAATCGTGTTCTTATGAAATGAGACTTGTATATGAGTATGCTACAACCTTTTACATATGTCTCCCATACTATTACCCATATGCTTTTTCAGTCAGGTGTGACACATTCAGTCTAATACCTTACAACTTTCTCCTTTACTAGTTCGAAAATAGTAGTTTCCATGCATTCCAATTTTGTTGGAAAGTTTATGAAGATGCATACAATTTTGAACAAACAACCATCATCAACACACACTTACTCTGTATCAGATTGCACTATAGCTTCCCATGCATCCATGACAGTCTTTCATACATCTTTAAATTTAAGATCCTTAACTTTGCAATCTATCATACATTTTGCTTAGACATTTTTGTAAATGTGATACTGACACAACATAGCAGTTGACTTTAGGAAAACTGTTTAAACAACATTCATCAAATTATTGTCCTGATCGGTGACAACATTTTGTAAGAAAAGAGCAAAGATGCTAATAAAAGGGCACCAAAATGAAAGGAGAGCCAAAATTGAAATTTAAGAAGAAATATCCAATTAGAGCTGGGCCACAATCTCAATTGGGCCTTCCTCTAACCAGGTGCTATTGAAACCTATATTATATTACTTTTTATTTTTTAGTATAGCAAAATAAAAATAAAGCCTTTATTATTTAAACAAAATGAGGTAATATTCTCTCGGAAAAAAAAGAGGTAACATCTTCCATATTGTCCTCCTCTCAGCAAAAAAACTTCCATATTATCGTTAAAAAAAAATTCAATTGCACCCGTGAAAAAGAAAAAAAAACTTCCATATTGCATACTTTTCTTTTCCGGTACAAGAATTTTTTTTCTGGTCCCCTTAAAAAAAGAATATTGTTTTAGTAACATCTTCCATATAAAAAAACTTCCATATTGTATTTTTTTGGGTACAATAATTTTTTTTTTGTGACAGAATTACAATAATAATTTTTTGGTAACACCTTTATGAATATTCCATATTGTATTTTTTTTCGGTACAATAAATTTTTTTTGGTAACACCTTTATTAACATTTAACATCTTTCATATTGTATTTTTCCGAATTAAAAATATATACATACACCTACGTTTATAGAAAAAGATAATGTTTTTTGGTTAAATAAAAAATAGATAAATATATCCTATAACATCTTTATTGATTTTTTAATGAAAAATCTCAATTGTTAAAAATAATTCCCAAATTAAATTTTGTAAGGGAAAAAAATCTCCAAATTTAATGTTTACTTTTCTTCTCAAAATTAAATTTTCACTCATGTCAAGGATAGTTTGTTATTGTATCCTTTATTTGGACAAATTTTTATTTTATTTTTCTGATAATATCTTATTTGCAATTATCTTCTTATATCTTATTTTCAATTTCTTGGCTCATTGTCCCCTATATAAAGACGTTACCAATATTTAATTTAATAAACCATACTTTGAAAAAAAGCAAAATAAAAAAACAAAAAAAGTTTATTCTCATGGCTTTGTCAAGTGCCAAGAAAGAAATCAAGGAGACACCCAAAAGCCTTGCAGAGGCTCTACCAGACGAGTTATTGGCAAATATAGTGGGAAAGGTTGCAACTTTCTCAATGGCTGATTTATTCAAAATCACGTTGAGTTGCAAAGATTTTTGTAAAGCTTTAAAAGATCCTCATGTTTATCAACATGCAGCACTAGATAAATTTGCATTGATTCCACTTCCATGGTTCACCGATGAAAAGGAAACCATGTTCTTGAGTCGTTGTAGAGAAATGGGTAATTTGGAGATTATTTATCGCGAAGGAATGGTGCAATATTTTAGCACTTTGATGATAAATTTAGGTTTTGAGAATTTGAAGAACGCTGCATTAGGCGGTCATTATGAAGCTAAATATGTTTATTCCATGCTTTTGATGGCTAATGTTGAAGATGGAGAAGGGAGAAAGTTGGGGTTTGATCTCTTTGGTGAACTGAAAAATTCAACGTGCATTAGTCTTGTGAGTTGCAGAAAGAGAGTGAGATCTTTTATTCAAAGTATGTGGGTGAGAAATTCGGTGGTTGTTCCAAATCAAGAATTGTCTTTGTGCTGTTCTAGCACATGTCAGAGCAGTGGTGGGGAAGAAAAGGTGGTGAAGAAACATTCAACATGGAAGCCTGTTGATGAATTTGATAATGATGTTAGTTTTTCATGCAAATATTGCGACGGGAATTATGAATTGGGTTTATTTTGTAAGTTGTTTCAAGTCTAGTTAATATTCTTGTTTAAAGTTGTTTTCTGTTAACATTGTAGAACCTCAAAAAATGAATTTTAGTTATTATTCTTTGGTTCAACTTGTTTTTATTTATGTTTAGTTGTTATTTCCCTCCAAAAAAGTTGTTATTTTATTCTTGGTTCAAGTGATTTTTTTTCTTCCTTTGTATATTAATTCTTCACGCGTAATCATAAATTGTAGAAACACAAACATGAATGAAACCAACTTGATGTCTCATGCATGCAACTTTACTTCATAATAACTAAATCCTTCTATATATTTTTGATACTGCACGTAAATTTATTTATATGAAAGTATCGTAGATTGGTCATAGATTTTTTTGGGGTTTAAAGCTTAATATTTTATTTATTTATCTGTTAAATTTATTATATTTAATTTAAAATCTATTAAATAATAGTATTAATTAAGAATTGTCTTTCTTTATTGTTTTGAAAATGCACTTTTCATATGATTGGGTAAAGAGGAGGTAATGATGTATGTAAAAGTGAAGTATGGTTTGTCAGATTGATAACAACCAATGCGTGAATGAGACTAATTTCTTTTAAAATCTAACCCAAAAAATATTTTCAACATTAAATTCAAATTTAAAAAAGAAATGTTTCGTTAAAGATAAATATTTACCAATCAATTAAGGCAAGGAATGGGAGGAAACAATCAAAGCACAGTCAAAAAGTTTTAAGATGAGAACATCAAATTTTTCAGAATGTATAAACGAAATTAGTGAAGTTCATTAGACTAAAAAATTTCTAATATTAGTACTACTAGTAAACATTCAAGAATTTTTTTTATCATTGCGTCTAACATTGTATGACTACAGTTCTCATCTTTAGCCACAAGTGATCTAGCCCCACTGTCAGTCAGCATTGCCTGTTAGGAAAAATATTGCAGTTTGTTATATATGTTTTCGTTAGTTTTAGAAGTTGGCTTGAATAACAAGTAACTTGCTATGCATGTCAAGTAATAGAGGTTATAAGTTAAGCCATCATATATTTTTGCACTCTCTATTCTCTCTTCCCCTCTCTATTCTTTCCAAAATTCACAAAATCAATTCATTTGTTTCAACATTGTCCTATAAGCTACAGTCACTAGAATCACTAGAAAAACCAAGAATTCACATTCTTCATTGGGCCTTATGAAGAAGAATAACACATTTGCTGCTGATCGGAAAGTCAAAAAGGGAGTCTTCTCAACCCTTTCTTCATCAAACTCAAGTTGATAACGGGTTACCATGTGGAGAAAAACAGAAACAAAATGAATACAGTGAACAAAAAGATTAGAGGAATCAATGCTTTAAGAGCAAAGAGAAATGTTGGTTGAAAACAAATTAGGGCAAGCAAGATTAGTGATGGACGAAAGGATAGATATTGACAAGTGCACCAAATTGTAACAAGTAACAAAGTGGTAAGTTTGTTGTCTTCATAGGGATTGTCGTCCAACTCGGTAATTAGCGGAACTTATTTGAAAATAAATAAAAGTAAAAGAGATTAAAAGGGTTTCAGGGTTATATTGTCATGCCCAATACAAGATTAAGTTGGTTTGATTCAGATGTGTAATGACGATTAAGGAATCCTTGAATCACCCCATCCGTCTTTGTTGGAATTAACTCGGTAAATCATTAGTTTATGTCTTGTCTATTTGATTTAAGAAAGTAGAGTTAACACCCCATGATGTATCACTAGAAGTTTATTTTAATATCCTCGCAATTCACGGTTACAATTATAGAGTTCGTTTATGAGTCAAAACCCTAAATTTATACTTAGAATCCATTAAAAGTATTTAATTAAGAAAATAACCAGTTTACTACTATCAAGATCAGATGAAAGTAGGATTGTCAATCCTATAATCCACCAAGAGATCAATTTTCAAGATTATCGATTCAGATTCTCAGTTGAAAAAACATCAGAGACCAGACATATACAAATTAAATTTGACAATCGAAATATAAACTGAATGAAAAACTTATTAATTGAATCCCAAAAATAAGAAGGGGTTCATCGTGAGACCCTAATCAAAGAGGTTTAGTTGCACATGGCAACCGACATCATTACAAAACAATTGAAAAACATACCCTAGAGAGAACAAGAGGAGGATGGAGATCAATTTTTTTTAACATTCTTCAATATTTTCATTCATTTTTCACTTTTCATTCATTCTACAATTTTTTTCCTTCACAAATTTCATTTTGGAAATCAATTATTATACGATGGTCATTGCTGACAACTTATACTATCACCTATTGTTGTACAATTTATGTGGTGATAGTACGATAATCAATATAGACTTTCATATAGAACAAAATATATAAGTTGTACCGACGATATTTTTAGAATATAGGAGGACGCGAAGAGATAAAATGAAAAATGAAACTGTCCTATTTATATGACAAATAAGCTATTTGAGCGGAGGTTTAAAGTAAAAGCTTTTCTTTGTCCCTCTTTGAGTAAAGTTTGATGGCAAATTCTATGGTACACCCAAAAATTTGGGTGTATTGGTACACCAAATCAATAAATTAATAGTTAAATGTGCTATTTTTTGAAGAGAAAAATTGTTTTATGTCACCTATGATTATAATAATTAAATCTTATTTACCAAAAACGTCGAAGAAATAAAATTTAGTTTTTCTGAATTTTTGGTACTCATAATAGAGAATTTTGATTATTTTTTACAATAAAATGTAAAAAAAAATTAGTA
>Ga0228711_1005452_pt1 | contig 19349 bp, 24 predicted proteins | sample MedpolnodulmetaG_2_FD_177996 | JGI IMG/M metagenome (GOLD analysis project Ga0228711, IMG submission 177996) | Root nodule microbial communities from Medicago polymorpha collected in Santa Monica, California, United States - brown nodules | ecosystem: Host-associated > Plants > Roots > Nodule... | reverse complement strand
CCCCTTAGGCTGAAACTATCTAGAAATCCCAAAACTAGATGCCAAAAGCGGCTAACAACATGAAGAAAAAAAAAGAAAAAAAAAGCAACAGAGGCAACATAGTTCCTATCCCAAAACTAGGTATAACACACACCACAAAGAAATCCCTCCAACATTCTAACCCAATTGATTCATAAAATTGAACATTCAACATATGATGTAAGACAATAAACTAAGCATTTCAACCCAATTTACAATGGATAATCTCAATCAAATGACTATATTAACAAAGAAAAACATCATAAAAAAAGTTTCAAAAGTTTGACAAACACACTACATCCATGGTACTGCATGCCCTTTTATATAAGATCAACAACATTTATTGGAAGATTCATCAATATTGAACAAAGAAAAACACATTAAAAAGATTGATTTAATACATCCATACCTATGATTTGTAGTTTCCAGATCTAGTCTTGATATGGTACTGTAGAGATCTAAGAAGGATAGATCAAGAGAAGTTGCAGGTCCATCACCAAACTTGGAGGATGAGTGAGGAAGATAATGACCCAAAGGAATAAAAAGGTGGGAGGAGAGGAAGCGCGGGAGAGTTTTCCGCGAAAACCAAAAAGAAAACGGCAAAAAAGGGATAAAAAAATGACCTGTGTGTTTCTCTCCACTTTCTTCGCTGTTGAGAGAAGAAAGAGATTTTGAGTGGGGCCCACGCTGCAGTCTTCTCTCTTCTCTTTTTCTTTGCTCACCGAACAAAAGAAATTCAGTGTCTCTCTTCTATTTCTCTCTTCTTTAACTCTCTCCTTCTTATTTCTCTCCAACCAAACACAGTGTTAGAGTCTGTATTGATTTTAGGGACTTAAATCGTGCTACCTCTAAGGATGAATATCCTATGTCGGTGGAAGAAATGTTAGTCGACTCAGCAGTAGGGTTTGATTATTTAAGTATGCTTGACGGGTATTCTAGTTATAATCAAATCTTCATTGTTGAAGAAGATGTGTCGAAAACTGCTTTTCGATGTCCAGGGGATTTAGGTTGCTATGATTGGATGATAATGATGCCTTTTGGATTAAAAAATGTTGGTGCTTGTTACCAAGGATCAATGAATTTTATGTTTCATGATTTTAGAGGAAAATTTATGAAGGTTTACATAGATGACATTGTTGTTAAATCATCTTCTGAAAATGATCACTTAGATCATCTTCGACAATCGTTCAAAAGGATGAGAAAATATGGATTGAAAATGAATCCACTAAAGTGTGCCTTTGGTGTGCGTGCATGTGATTTTTTAGGTTTTATTGTTTACAAAAAAAGGCATCGAGAAAAATGAAAACAAAATAAAGGCAATCTTGGAGACGAAAGCACCTTCAACAAAGAAAGAGTTTCAATCTTTGTCAGGAAAGATCAATTTCCTAAGAAGGTTTATTTCAAATCTAAGTGGGAAAACTCAAGCTTTTTCGCCATTACTTCGATTAAAGAAGGAAGATCAGATAGGAACCGGAACATCAGAAAGTTTTCGACGAGATTAAGTCTTATCTGACAAATCCACCTATTCTTCTACCTTCTTTTAAGAATAGAGTGATGAAGTTATATATGGCAGCATCAGAATGTACTATAGGTAGTATCTTAGCACAAGAGGATGAAAATGGCGTAGAAAGAGCCAATTATTATCTTAGTAGGGTTTTAAATGATGCTGAAGCAAGGTACCATCTAATTGAAAAATTGTGCATGTGTTTATATTTCTCTTGTACAAAACTTAAGCAATATATAAAGCATGTTGATGTTTATGTTTATTCTCAATTTGATATAATTAAACATATGCTGTCAAAACCAATACTACATAGTAGAGTTGGTAAGTGGCCTTTGGCACTTACAGAATATTCATTGACTTATCAATCTTTAAAATCTGTTAAGGGTCAAATTGTTGTTAACTTTATTGTCGACCATTCATTAGTCGAAGAACACTGATTTTTGTCAAAATCCATCCTTAGAAGCTTTACTTTGATGGTTCCAGCCATAGAAATGGCACTGGAATTGGAATTCTAATTGTCTCACCCACAAATATCCCGACTAAATTCAAGTTTCGACTTAATAAGTTTTGTTATAATAATGAGGCTGAATATGAAGCCTTAATCACAGGACTTGAGAGTTTTCTCGAATTGGGGGCAAAACATGTCGAAATAAAGGGTGATTCTGGATTAGTGGTGAAATAATTAACAAAGGAATACAAATGTGTCAAAGAAAATTTGATTCTTTACTTTGTCACTGCTAATGCGTTACTAAAACATTTTGACTATGCAAATATACAACATGTACCCAGGGTCAAGAACCAGGAAGCGAACGACTTAGCGCAGATTGCTTCAGGTTATCAAGTTTCTAAGGTAAAATTCGAAGAACTTATTGAAATAAAAGAGAAACTTGTTTCGACAGACATTTCCCTAGATGAATTGTCAACGACGAAACTTGGGGGGGCAAAAGAGTCGAACAAATTTGAGGAAGGTGAAAGATATGCTGAAATTTTTGCCATTGATAATCTATCAGATAATGATTGGCGAAAACCAATTGTTGAATACTTGCAGACTCCTACAGGGACTACTAGTCGAAAAACCAAGTATAGAGCTTTAAGCTATGTAATTGTTAGAAATGAACTATTCAAAAAGACTCCATAAGAGATTTTGCTTAACCGTCTCAATGAAACTGAAACCAAGAAAATGGCACAAAATTCTTGATCAAGCGTTATGGGCTTCTCGAAATTCTCCTAGAAAATCGACCAATACTACTCCTTTTAGACTTATGTTTGGACATGATGATGCGTTACCTGCAGAAATATGTCTTCAATCAACCAGATTCCAAAGGCAATTCGAAGTTCCTACTGATCATTATTGGAATATGATTTTGGATGAATTTGTCGATTTAGACGAAGAAAGGTTAAAAGCATTAGCCAAATCCCATAACAAGAAAGTTAAGTCGAAAACATTTGCTACGAGAGATTTGGTTTGGAAAGTTATCTTACGTATGGATAAGAAAATAAAAGCCTTAGGCAAATGGTCGCCTAGTTGGGAAGGACCATGGAAAATCTTAATAGTGTTTTGAAACAATGCTTATGAAGTCAAGGAATTAGTGGCTGATAATCGAATCATGAGCATAAAAGGGAAATATTTTAAAAAGTATAGACCATTATTGGAAGAAGTTAAAATAACGCTATTAGCTCGTGAATTTCACAAGCTCATTTAATATAGTCGACATTTGTTTGACCTTTAACTTTACAGGAATCGAAGAAGCTTCCTTATGTTAATTGAAGGATCTCGACGAAGCTTGAAGCCTAAGGTGCATAACCAGGATCTCGACAAAGCAAGGCTGAAAAGATTCTTTCGCGTCGAAGTCAAGCAAAAGGGCGGGAAGCACGATTTCAAGCAAGGAAGCGGTTTCCTTTTAGTGGAAAACATGGGACAAGTGGTTGTCAAAGATGGAAGAAGTGCTGATCATGGAGTTAGTGGTTCGCCATCTAGTTTTTTTTAGTATAAATAGTAGTTTCCAAGCCCGAAAGTGGGTCGCAAATCATATACAGAATTCTACAACACTCAAACTACCGGCGTCTAGGGAAACGAGTTATACAGAATGTATGTAAACTGATTTGTAGACCACCCCTTTTATTTTAATGCATTACATTTTACCTTTTCCTTGAGTTTACGTGCGTAAACTTACTTTTGTCTTGCTTTATTTTAAGCTTTTAGTCGCATTCTCAAACCTGTCGAGAGACAGTTCCTTTTTTATATTAAACCCGTCCTGCTCTCTAAGCAACGTGAGTGCATTTCGTGGCCTTTTTTCAAACTCTTTTCCGATAAAAACCTTTGCACAATAGTCTTGAGATTTCTAGTTCGATATCGCTTGTAATAATCATAACTAGCCCCCGTTTGCCAAAATCACATGCAAACAAACGCAAGATTAGTTCAAAAATATAAAGATATGGCATTAATTAATTAAAGCCAACTAATGGGTAAAATACAATTGTCAAATAATATGGACAGTTGCAAGAACCATTACAAACATTTGGACAAGTATTACAAAAATGGCTTAGTAGCCCAAAATAAACTTAAAAAGCCAAAGCATCCTTGGCGAAGCGAAACATCATCCTAAGCTCTTCAAGTTATGTGTCAAAGTGACAAAGGAGACAAATCTCCGTCTGAGAATACTTATTATCATCACCAGGGGGGCCAGTGGAAATTAGGTAATCTCCCATCTCCTTTGAGAGTTGCTTTCAATGTACAGAGGGTTCTGTAAACCAGGCCATTAGGCATCGCCCTGTTCCACCATGTTGAGCGAAATAAGTAAGGGGTGTTCCATCCAATCAGTGCCAATCGAAGGCTTTGAATCTTTTGACCCCTAAAATAACCGGTAAAGGTACATAGTACTTTTTCCAGGCAAAAACCTTCTTTGGCCGAAACATCCAACATGAGTAAAAAGTAGTTTGCAGCTTCGACCCCAGCAGCAGAAGCCTTGTTCAAAACGCGGCGTATTTCTAGGATATCGGGATCACTTTGAAGCATCAAATGAACTCCCCTTATCACGCAGTACACTGCATGACCGTTGTTGACCACCTTATTAATGAAAGCTTGTTTTTGAGGGGGTTAAAGAAGGATCATTACATAATCTCAGACAATCTGGAAGCAAAGCCCTAATAACGACATCCATTTTATCAACTTTTGCGTGATATTTGGAAGTTTGCATGAAGCTCAAAAGGGACCAGGTTCCATGTGCAGCAAACTTTTGAGCAATGAGGATGATTTCATCTTCATTTAATCGCTCCATGGTTGAGAGAAATTAAAAAGATAAAAGGTTTTCTCTGAGAAAAGTTGAGAAGAAAAAGAGAAGTTGCTGAGAAATGGAAGAAAAGATGGTTTTTATAGAGTAAGGAAAAAGTTAGAGTAATGATGATTAACTTTTTTCCTATTGACGAAGGCTACGTTTCCGCATTTAAAAGGGTCAGTTTCTCGACGAAGTGAGAAGTTGGAAAGTTTAATTATTAGAAATTATTAATTCAATTTCTGATATTTATTTATTGGAAAGAAAATTTTTAGTTTCTAGCATTTCGATTGGAAAGAAACTTTTCAGTTTCTATTATTTCGACTTGATACTGAAATGTAATTTAAAATATTGAAATTACCCAGTAATATTCAATGAAGTTCAAAATGATAATGTCATAAAACGGACCAAAAAACTGTTAAAGATTCGAAATGTTATAATCAAAAGGACATAATTTAGAAACATTACAAGTTACAGATATTACTATATCTTAAATTCAGTCCTGAGCTTGTCGAGACTCTTATTCGAATGAGTCAGCTTAGTGTCAAGAAGTTTTCCTTCTTCGGCCAATTTTGCTACTTCAGCATCTTGCCGATTTGACTCTTCGATCTTCTTGATAGTGAGATTAACTTCCTTTTTAAGTTTGTCATCTTTCTCCAAGAGAGACTCTTTTTCCGACTGCAACTCTCGAATCGCCTCCTCATGTTTGGAAATGGCAAGGTCATACTCCTCCATTTTCTTCTTGACGTTTGGAACTTCCTGCTTGAAATTGTATATCTTTTGCCTGGACTTCTTGACTTCAGCCATAATCCCATCTCGACGTTTGATTTGGTCTACAAGTTTAACTTGATCATACTTTTTCTGATGAAAATCAATGGCTATTTGATCTATGAGGGGCTCCAGTTCGACAGAAAATCCAATGAACTTTGGACCAAGAGATGATTTAGTTAGCCTGTGAAGCAAGTTCTTTATCTCAGGGATAATGTTATGATCTTGCTCTATTTCTTAGAACAAATCGACTTCAAGAATCTTGGTGCGAAGTTCTTCGAGTAAATGATCTTTAGAGCTTTTTGAAAGATCACTAGCAGAAACAGTAGAAGGTTCTGGGTCAGTTTTTGAGGGGAAGATATTACCACTCAACATAAGGTCAAAGGCTTCAAATGGATCACGTTCTCTGAGCGCTTCGATTTCCTCTTGACTTATTATTGCACTGGTGGACTGAGTTATCTTAGTGAGAGAGTTGGTTTTTGGAGATTCTTGCTCAAATTCATCTTCAGACTCTTCGTCGTTGTTTTTATAACCATCCCCATCAGTGTTAGTTTGATCTTCATCACCATCAGAACTTGAGCAGTGAGTTGCTTTACCTTCCCCACTTTCGACTGGAGATGGGCCTCTTTGGTCTTCTTCATCAGTTTGAGGTTGATCATCTTCTACATTCTTGGCATTTGAATCATGAGAATGATCAGGAAGTGTTTGTTCTAAGTCTTCGTCATTTTTCGGGGGACTAGATTCGACCACTACATTGTCATCGAGAATGGGACCAATTGATTGGTTGAAAGTGGAAGGAGGTGTCGTTTGTTTGCCCATTTTAGCATTTCTAACCTCAACACTCTGGATTGGCGAGAAATGGTCGAATTTAGTAAAGAAGGTTGTTAAAATAATAACAAGGTGTCCTTTCTTCAGTTGTGCTTTTACCATCATCTAGGTTTCCTTGAGAATTTTCGACGGAATTCTGCTCGCCAAGGTCCCTGGATTTTTCTTGAGCATGTTTTCTTTTTCTTTCTTTCCCAGGTCGAATCTCAGAAACTTCTGCTTTTTCAACAACCTTGGCAGTTTTTAGTGAGGCATTGGACTATAAAATCGAAAAATTGGTGTTAGTAAATTCTAAAAAATAAAAGCCAGTGTATATAAGGATATGGGAAGCTTACGTCTTCTTCATTTTTCTTTGTCTTCTTTGAAGAAGGTTCAGAAACATAGCTCCCTTTTCTTTTCCGATCCTGTTCGGAAACCATTTGGTTAATAATCATTTAATGTCGAAAGAAAAGATAAAAAGGGGATCGAAATGATTCAATTGCCACTTTTGTCTCTGGCTTAGATGTTTTGCCTTTCTTTGAAGAAGTACTTGTCTTTGACTTCAACGTTCCCTCTACTCCTATGTCAGCTTTCTGTCTTGATCCTAAAGGTAAAGCTGAAAGCATACAAATAAACAGGTGAGTCTTGCTTTAAATAAAAGTAATAACTTTTATCCTAAAGAGTTTATGAAAGATCTTACCTATTCCTATAGGAGATGTGATTCGAACCTAATGTAAGCCTAAATGTAATTGACCTCTAAACGTGTATATGTCATGCTTAGTCGAAGTAATTTTCTTTGTTTCCTTAGTGATAAGATTTTGTTTTATTACCATCCAAGAACCACACACAAACCATTTTGGATAAGGTGGTCTAAATGCTAGTGCCAGTTCACTAAATGGAAATGGTGGAAATCGGATTTTAATTACAAAGCAAAAAGATACTTGTCGGTAACAAAAGGGGGAAATTTCGATGTTGGAATTTTGTCTAAAAGTTTAAGTTTTAAAGTTTTAGCAGCATTATAAACAGTCCGACTAAGATGCAGAGGATCAGATACAGTTTTGAAGTACTTTTGAAAAACTTGGATTTCTCGAATATGCATACGTTTTGGTTTCTTCAATTTTTTCTGCACATAATGAAAAGTTGAGATCAGTTCAGGAAGCAAAATGTCTGGATTTACTTCTTTACACTGCTCGACATAATACCCTCGCCACCATCTAAAAAAGGTTTTAGTGCATGCATATGACAGTTCAAAGGGGGACGGCTTAAGAGTTGGAATGTGTTCATCAGCTTTTCGAAGGAGATATCGCCATATGTTTTCACTCTTTGGTTTCTTTAATTCTTCTATGGATTTGTAAAGTGAGCTAGGACGAGTTTGTACCAAGCCAAGTTGTCTGGCCACTAAGAATCTGTCGATTTAGTGGGAAATTTCTTCTTTCACAATACCATGCAATCTCAACCATCATCCAAGGGCCACAAACCCCACTCCGTTTCAATTTTTCTTTTATTTAAACAATGGAAAACTTCACTCCACACCACTTTATTCCACCTCATTCTATCAATCCAAATAAAATGCAGTTCACATGGTATCAAATTGGATCTTCTAAATATTAATTACTATTGTGCAATTTTGATCCTTTCGTTTGACTGAAATTTATTTTCAAACTAGAAATGAAGATATTTTAAACAAGAAAAAAACTAAATACGCTTCTGAGACCCAATACTAAGTAACAATTACATTTGCTTTTCCTTTGTTACAATAATTAAGATATCAAATCACGAAAGCCAATTTGACATCCATGTATAATGGTAAAAGAGTTATAAAGGGTTGAGCTTCTCCAGCTGATCACATATGTTGTATATTCATTGACATGTGAATTATCTCAAAATAATAATCAGCATAAACATATAAGCATTAAAATCAATAAGCAAAAGAGAGATCATTAGACTTATCTATCTTTAAAATTGCGGTGATTTGAGGCTGGTAATGAAGAGCAAACAAACACGAAACCATGAATGGCAATAACCTGCAAAATAGTAAACTGTTATCTAACCTGAGGCGTGACATAGCCACTGTCGTTGAGGATTTTATCCGCCTTATAAGCGTATATCCTCCCAGTATACAACAGTTCTTCCCCGTTATGAATCATAATCGGAGGTGACATAACAGCTCAAATTTATCTCAAAAATAACAGGAGATGCAACCAGAAACTCAATATTTTGGATGAGAGAAAATAATTATGTGTATAAAGAAATATGAAGTGAGAGAGTATATGTGTGTATGCTATGTACGGTTTCACATATCTCTGTAGCAAGTATGCTTTGTCTTATATATATAAAAACAATAGCTGAGTTACGTGAGTAAAACAAAGTTGTTAGCCACCCATTATGGACTAAGTTAAAGGCAATATTTACTGGAATAACAATGTCTTCTTCCTTGTAAAAGGACTTCTTCCGTTCATAAACTAGTGAGAAGAAACATAGATTACAATTTAGACAAAAATTAAAGTGTGAACGAACTTGGTTATTACAAACACAATACCATACAATGATGAAGGACATCGAGAGCAAAAATTAATCGTCAGAGTGGTTACATTGATCTGTGAAAAGAGTACTACTGTTCTGTTTAAGGCTTTGCAGCCATTTTACAAGGGACGATGATGGTACATCGATAGCATGTGCAGTATCAGGATCGATTTCACAAGCACGAGGAACAGAATGGCAGCACAATTGAAAACGAAAAAAGTAACTGAAAATGTTCTATAAAGTTGTGAATGGTAATGCATGATATTCCTTTTAGCCTTATGTTAAATAACCTAAGGATATATTTAATGGATGAAAGGCACAAGCTCTTGTAAAAACATTGACAACATTTCAACTTAAAGATGTTTGAAAATTTCTAGGTTTGAGAGGCTTTATTAAGAAGAGCAGTTGTCAAAAAAATGAAATGTATGTTTTAATTCTATCTAGTGTGATAGCATAATAGTTTCAGATGGTAATTAAGGACAACAAAACATAGGTTTAAATACAAGGAAGCATAGGTTAAACTTTCTATCATTAGCATAATCTTAGTTTCAGATGCAATAAGTAGCAAAATTTACAAGCATCATTTACCCTAAAAACTAAGGCGGAAAAGACACAAAGCCACCCTATCTTAAAAGACAGTCCCTTGGATTCCAAAACTATTCATAGAGCAAGCATGGAGGGGTCTTCAACCTGTGTAAACTCCATTGCCAGGACAGCACTTTGATTTCCTCGACCATGTCATCCAACTCCTTCATGCAATCATAAAAAATTCAATCATTTCTAGATTTCCAAATCACCCGAATAGCGGTGTGCCGTACTAACCAAAAACCTTTACAGAGTTTCTTGTTACGGGTCTCCCCGCTCCAACATTCAAAGTGCTTGAATAAGCTTTGGGGAGTAATGAAGTTAATCTAAGCCACCCCAAAATCGCTGACCACACCCTCGGCCTTCTTTCATGTTTCACAAATGAAGCAGTATTTACATTTACTTCATGATCCCTTTTCCCCCATTTGTTTTAGATATATGGTTAATTGTTTGCATGCGACATTAACACACATATTCACATAACCAACTCCAACTATTTCTACAATAGATTTAGACTTCACCTTTCATATTACGTTGAAATTCGTTAAATAAATAAAACTTATAAAAACATATTTTCTAAAATTTCATAAATTTATTAATATTATTTCTACTATTTGTAATGAGACTAAGACCCCTAATTATAGATTTAACAAAGGTAATAATTTTTTTCTTGACAGCAACAGAGGTAACAGTTATAACAGGATACATAGATTTTCCCACAAAATCAATATAAAGAGCACAAAATTATCAATTGAAGTAAGGGATGCTAATAACTTGACAATGCTTCATCAAATCCATGTTCCCTTAATCACATTATATGAATGAGGTATACTGATATCATTCAGAAGCCATGTTTCAAATTGATAATCACATGCTTAAGAGTAATCATTAAAGAGACAGACATCTCTCAACATATGCCTTTCTATAGAAACAGGTCTCTTATTGATTGGGGTTGCCACAGTGATATGCTGGGGTTCGTCCGGGAGATAGGTAAAACCTGGCAAATAAAATTCCACCCAGGAATCGAACACAGGTTCTCAATAACAATTTGTTGTTGGTTGCATATTCTCTTATTTACAAACAACAGAAAAAAACTATTATTGCAAAACAACATAAATTATGAACAGTCTCTATTAATGCCAATCGTTTCTATCCACGATAAGAAACTTAAAATATACACTAACCGGCCAGCAATAATTTATCTGGATCCCTACATAGATAAGTGTATATAGCCTTTATCAATTTAAAACAAGAAGGACATGTTATTAGCTTCTGAAATTGAACAAATTGGAGCACTCTGTAGCCACTTGAGCAATCCTGCAAAACATGCAACCGCAATGCTCCATATATCAATTATGAGTATGTATGAGTATACTTTAACTATCTTCAACTTCTTATTTATACGCAACCGGGGTTATCAAGGATCGAAAATATAACTAACTCAGGTGCCTAAAAGACTTACACAATAGGATAATGAAGAATCAACTACAGCAACTCATCTATCATAGTTTTACCAACAATATTCATACTCATGCTTTCGACATGATAAAATGGTTCATAACTCAACAAGACGTTCTTGACCAAAAGCTGTTAAAATAGTTCAAACTCTTAATATCAGGCTGCCAAAAGCTTGTGTAGATATCACAAATTCACAATTTCACAACACATATGGGACATAACTATTCAAGAAATAACAAATTTCCATTTTCAGTACAATGTCAATTTTATAAGAATAATTTGGAACAATAATGAAAAAAAATTAAAATTCGACCAATAAGAATATATTGTAACAAAACACATCAAGCATATATATGCTTCAAAAGATCAAATTATAACAAAGAAAATTATAACAATATCATGATGACACAAGAATCATTCCACCAGAAACCTTCCAAATATAAAGAAAAGCAGAAATGTCGATCATACTTTGATAAATAAAACGAAACATAACATAAATCCACATGACAAATCCTTGACTGAGATTGTAAAATGTTAAAATATAATGGCAAATAATCATTCAAAAGCCCAACTGAATTCCTTACGAACTTCTGCCTCTTCCTCCGGACTGTAGTCATTCTCAATATTGAAAATCTCACGAATCTCCTCCACCTTCTTATCCTTGATAGTTTCTGCTACATCCTGACATGTAAGTTCCAGTAGGCTCTTGATATCCAAGTAGTTTGCAGCCAAGATGAGTTCGAAGCGTGTATTCAGTTTAACCTTGACGAACTCAGCGTCCCAAGCCTTAACATCATCCTCGGAGGGTTTTCCTTCGGAACTCGTCGTAGCCTCAACATGCTTCTTACAATACTCAATAATCATTGCCAAGATCTTGCTAGTTACGTTTGGAAGAGGGATTTCGGTTTTGGCACAATCGTCCTCGATCATGTGCTTGATCGTCTGCGATTTCAATGCAACAGCCTCTTCGACCTCAAAGGTCTCACCGTCGGAACTCTTGAGAGTGATCTTCCTAGTTGATGACGACATGATGACTTGGATTTTGATTTTTGTGAAAGCTAAAACCCTAAAACCTAAGTTTGAAAACGATGCGATGAATAAAACCCTAGGTTACAAATTTTTAGACTTTCATTAAAAAAAAAGCATCAATTTAGACCGCCTTTTTTCATTCTATTTTTACCTTTCACTTAAAACTATTTTATAATTTTATTTAAAATATTATATTTAAAAAACTAATCAATTTAGACCAACTTTTTCTTTTTTAAGAACAATTTAGACCAACTTTTATTCATTCAAAGATAGGATGTTATACCCCACACCCCTACACTTATACCTTCACCCCAACTATTTTTAAAAATTCTAATTTTACCCCTTTTACTATATAATCTTTTACACATAAATTTTTCACCCCCACACCCCTACACTTATACCTTCACCCCAACTATTTTTAAAGACATCCAATTTTACCCCTTTTACTATATAATCTTTTACACATAAATTTTTCACCCTCATTTTCAACATCTCCTAATTCAGGATGAGTTCACCCCCACATGGACAAGGGTGGAAGGTACAAGCGAGCTGAAAGTTCAACACAAAGTGCTACGAAAAAATGTGGTTGTCCATTCACAGCCACGAGTGGAAAGTTGAGGTAAAATGTGGATTTCACAGCCACGAGTTACCTGATAGACTGAAAGGTCATGCATTTGTGGGACGTCTAAATGCAGATGAACATAAACATGTTGAAGATTTGGCAAAACGCTATATTCCACCTAGACACATACTTCTATCATTGCAAGAGAGAGACCCAGAGAATGTCACTCGAATCACACAAATATATAAGAAGAAGAGTACGCTAGAAAAAAAAAAGGTGAGAGGTAATAAAACAGATATACAACAGTTGCTAACGTTGATAGATGGTGAAAATTATGTCAGTTGGAGTAGAAGAATAGATAACTCAGATGTAATGAGAGATATAATGTGGGCGCATCCAGATTCAGTCAAGTTGTTGAACTTGTTTCCAATTGTGTTGATTATGGATAGCACATACAAAACTAATAAATATAGATTGTCGTTGCTCGAAATTGTAGGTATGACATCTACAAAGTGCACATTTGCGGTTGCATTTGCTTATATGGAATCTGAGCGGAAAGAAAACTTTTGTTGGGTATTAGAGAAGCTGAAAGGTATGTTTATTAAGGAAGGCTTATTTCCCCAAGTAATTTTGACCGATCGGGATCTTGCTTTGATGAACGCCATTGAAATTGTATTTCCAAATAGTGTTAATTTGCTTTGCCAATTTCACATAGACAAAAATGTTAGAGCAAAATGCAAGAAATATATTTCAAAGGATATGCAAAAGGAAATGCAAGAAATCATAGCTTCATTTCAGAAAAGTTTTTATGAAGTTGAACACGCACACAGAAGTCCATTTTATGAAAAATTGCGTGGATTTGTTTCTAGAGCTGCTTTGACACGCATTGTTGTTGAGTTTGAAAGAGTTAGATATATGGAAATCAACGAATCGACATGTGGTTGCAGACTCAAAACAACATATGGATTGCCTTGTGCTTATGAGTTAGGAAGATATAAAATTAGTGGTATACCTATACCATTAGATTCAATTCATATTCAGTGGAAGAAATTAAGCATGGAAAGTCAACAAGAGGAAGACACAGATATTGGATCTGAGTTAGACATGACTGATGCAATTGAGGAAATATGGAAACGGTTTCGGTCACTTGACATTATTGGAAAACGAGCATTGAAAAGTAAGGTTCTTGAACATTATTGGAAACTGTTTGCAACAAGTGAGAGATTCGTTGAAGATATTAGGATTGGGCTTTCAGCCTAGAGAGAGATGGCTGACAATACCGCATATGGGTTACATGATAGCAAATCGGTATAATGTTATTCTAGTAACATTAGGGCGTCCATGCAAGATATTCTTTCCTATGAGGACTTCACATTTCTCTGCTGTTAGATTTTTTTGCATTGGTTTTCTCAAGGATCACTGGGTTCAGGTAAATACGAATACTAGTTATTTCAATTTGAAATAATAGTTACTTTTGTTTAAACTAATAATTTAACTTTTTTCCTAGGTAAAGATGAAGCAAGGGTTTCCAATGCCCGAAGTTACATTGGATTGGAAGAAATTTTGTTTACCAGAAGCAACATCTTGGATGGCAGCATTTGATGGACGTTTGCAACAGTGGCAATGTCTTGCACCGGTAGTGCCACGCATCACTGGCGTAATTGAAGTTTGAATCTTGTTTTATGATTTGAAATTGTGTTTCTATTTTTTTTAATTTAATAGAATAAATAAACAAACTTGTGTTTGTGATACTCTAGTTGATTCACAGTTTCCCCATAGATAAAAACCATCGTACTGTTTTGGCATTTGCCACAAGTTTAGCATTATTCTTGGGATTCAAATATTACTATCTCAACTTTTCCATTGGTGCTATGCTTTATGATAGGCTTTGAACAACAATAAAGACACGAGCACAGGTTCCATGCATATGTTTAATGTATAGGTCCCTGCATATATAAATACTTTTTTTTTAAATCAGCTAATTTTGTTAACAACGAGCGTGTACAAGATTATTCTGTAATCATCACCCTTGACTCTGCTCCTGTATTGCATTGTTACAAAACTAGGGATTGAGGTACAGTTCCTCAATTTATTTTCGTTGTTACTTCCTTCTGATGCAGTTCAATTAACTTATGTCAAAGCCACATAAAACAGCAGAAAGTATCATCAAGCACTATATATTATATCCCAATATTGCAAAGTCAATAGTACAACGTATAATCATGAACCAAAATTCGATAATACAACGTTTAAAATAAACCAGAAGTCGATAGTACAATGTATATCATAAAGCAAAATTTGATAATACCAAATTTAACATAAAGTAGAAGTCGATAATTCAATATATGATAAATAAACTAAGATAGCTAAGGTAAAGGTCCACCACGAGTCAAGTCTAATGCTTCATACAAATTCTCAAATTGGGATTCCTCTTTTGTGGCCCCGACAACATCCAAGTAATCTTGTAGCTTAGAAGCAATCAAAGACATCCTCGGGTCAGAAGGTCCTGCATCATCAGGGACTCCATATGTTGGAACAGGGACTGGTCTAAGCGGGTCCTCATTAAGTCGTATCAAACGAGGATGTGCTACCCTGTAGTACCACTCCATGTATGTATTTGTGAATTCATATGGATATGTCACAAGAGATGCTCCTCCAATGACCCGATTTACGCTGGAATGGTAATCAATCCACTCAGCACCTACATCAAAGGCATGGCGATTTGGAGGTGGTGGCGGTATATCCTGTATGTATCCAAATTGTCGGATACACCTCTCAGGCAAGTAAGGAACTACAGTGTCATACCAGCGAAGACAACCACTACAAAGACATATCTTGTCAAATGGGACTACCCGAGAGTGACTCTGAAATGGACGCCTTATGACATCTGTAGGTGTTAGATCATCTAATAATCTCCGTATTTGATCGACCTTTAGAGTCCCCTGCTTGTATTTCCATCGCATAGCTCGAGGGTAACCTCCTCCAGGTTGATCACAAGAAATTCGATTCTTTTCTCAATTTCCAAGAGTCGGAAAATATTCATGAATCCAACACTGTTACATAATAGATAAAAAAATTAGAAATTATAAATTGAAACAATAATAAATTACTATAATAATTAATATTTCGTCTTTAACATTATTAAAAAAATACCTGAAGAAGTGTAGCATATCCTCCAAGCTGTTTGGTGGTAAATATAGATCCATCTCCTAGGTACTCGTATAATGTTACCAAAGCAGCTGCACCCCAGCAAAATCTACCGCAATTTGACAAATTCTTAAAAAGCGGCAAATATTTTGCATCTACAAGACTAAAACTCTTGTCTGCAAATATAGTACACCCAACTAGCAACATCATGTACGCCCTAGCACCACATTCAAGCATCCCAGTCTGGCGATGTCTTTTGAACAAGTCATAAATTCGCTCCTGCCTATATTAACCACCTTTGTTCCTCGCCGTCTCTGCCTTAGCAACATCATAACTTACCTCCAATAGGTCCACAACAAGTCTAGCTGCTCCTTCTTCGGATAAACCAGAAGGTTGATCGTAGAACTCTCCCCTCACCAGAAGATGAAGTAAGCATGCCACATCATATAGAGTAATCGTCATTTCACCAAATGGCATGTGAAATGACGACGTCTCTAGATGCCATCTCTCAACAAATGCAGATAAAAGATTGGCATCAACCATCTTCATGCTACTCCTCTGAAGTGCGCTTAGTCCAGAACCATTTAGCCAATCCCATATCTGAGGGGGAAGTTGTGGAGGAACCCAATCTTCCAACTTTTTCCCATGCGATGGTACCTTTAAATATTTTTTTGTACCACGTTCCTACGTAAATTTAAAATGAACCATTATTGTATAATTTAATAAAATCGAACTAATGAAAGATGATAAAATATTATTACGTAAAAATAAACAAAAAATGTATGAGTAAAACAATTGAAACTAATCAAACCTTATTGTATGACTAATAGAATAAAAACACCCCTTCGAATTACAAAGTGTGGCTAGAAGGGAACAAATACATTATACAATATAAGCAAAGAGTGTGTTAATTACTTACCTGACCATACCACAGCCTACGGGCAACATGGACCTCATACCGCGTGAGAACAAACAAGTCATAAGGTCCACCCATATACCTCTGTGCAGGTTGCTCCACATCTTGATCCATATGATGCTCTACTGCCACAAGTCCATGCTGCTCTACCTCTTGATTTATGAGCTGCTCCTCCGCTTGATGTATGACTGGTTGATCACGAACCACCTCATGTCGTCGTTCGTTTTTTCCTATGCGTATAATCTTGCCACCTCGTCCTCTGCACCAAACCACTGAATAAAAAAAGATAAAGAATTAATAAAAAAAGACAAGAATTAAACTTAAACAATACCATCACAAATTTATGGAAAGTGCTTTTCCATGGAATTTAAAATATCAATTACACTCATCAGATTTGATTTTGTTGTACTGGAACTAATAATTGAAGTAGCAATTGCTTATAAGAAGAATATTTCAACTTCAAATTAAGTAACAGGGAGCTTTTCAATACTTGACATTAAATTTTAAGACAGTACACGTTTACTTAAGCTTAATTTTACTATATTTAGTTAGCAAAAACAGCTTTTCAACCACAGTAGTTGTTTGAATCCTTTACAAAAATATAAGTAATTGTTTTAACTCTTAATCACACAAATAAACTACTCCAAAATCCAAATACATCTACAAGCTTGGCTAATGTGCTCTTGATCTTTACAGACAAAGCAACAATCACCCTTTAAAATCTAAACAATCCCATTACATAGAGATACACATAAGAAAGCACAAAGAAGCCAAATCCGATAAAAAAAAAAGTGATACATACATAAGTCACATATAAATAATACTTCATTATCAGAGAACAGAGAACAATATATCAGTCTTTTCCATGTACAATGATTCATTAAGCAATTGAAATAGCAATTGCTAATAAGAGGCGCGGACAAGACCTCAAAATATCAGAATTAGCACAACAAACAACAAGTAAGTATGGAATAACACAATTAAGTAAGTAATGGACATAGTACGAATAACTAAATGAATTATACGAAAACAATGTAATTATATTTCAAATTCCATTAATTTGCATATATAGAGGTAACCTTGATCAGTAGTATAAAGCTACTTCAGAGAGTTAAGCAAAAAAATTAAAAAAGTAATTTTTTTTGTGCATGAACTGGAATTCTTGGCCAAACGATTCCGGAAATAATTAACCGGAATACTTTGAACACGTTTTCCGGAAAACTACCGGAACACTTCGCACATGGTTTCCGGAAATCAACCGGAACACTTTGGTTAACATGATTCCTCGGATGGTTCCGTGGAAGGATTTATAACACTAACCCAGAAAATTTTGAAAAACCTAACCGTGAAGGATTCGTGAATGATTCCGGAAAATAATTCAGAACAAACACATGGAATTAGTGGATGAGACAGAGCACAGAATCAGAAGAAATGAGGCTTACTTGTTTGTTGGAAGAAGAATCAGAAGTGTTTTCCAGAAAAGGGGGTTGAACGTTGAAGGAGAAGGGTTTAGAGTGTGTGTGGGTGAAAAGTGAAGGGTAATTTTGTTTTGTTTTATATAAAGGATAATTTTGGTAGTTTGTGTTAAATGTTGGGGTAAAAGTATAAATGTAGGGGTGTAGGGTATAACGTCCTCAAAGATATCACTATATGAACCAGCAACGTATGGACCGAGCATCGAAGCATGGTTGTGCCGCAAAGCGTATTTTTGCACTATTAGTTACACTGGGAACTAAGAAACATAAATAAGGGTTAAATAAGTTTTTTGACCCTATATATATATATATATAAATATATATTAAATTTTTATTTTAGTCCCTGAAAAATAAAATGAGATATAATTTCGATATTTTTTGAACATAATATGAATATATAAAGGTTGAACATAATAAACAGACATAAAATGAATACAATTTGAATATAAAAGAGTTATAATCATGACATTATCATGAGCATAAAGTGGCCATTAAGGACTGATGGTCGGATTAGGCAAGTGTACAAAATCGTTTACCAAGAAATAAAGTGTAAGTAGAGTATCATATCCACAGGGATTGTCGTTTCGTTCAAACAATTCGTGTTACTTATTTGGTTTAACAAAATTAAAATAAAAGAGTTGAAGGATAGATATTGCAATTTTTATCTGTTTGCAACAGAGCAAGTTACCTGTTTTTGCGTGTAGAAAAGTAAGCAGCGGTTATGATTTACTCTATTCATTTGTTGGATTTAAATAACATTCATGTCGCATTTAGTTATTGTAACACCCTAAACCTTGAATGCAATAAATCATGCAAATAAATCAATTATTTAAAAGAGTTTAGATGCTACATCTTCATTTTCTCAAAACATACATAATTCGGTTGTCAAAAAACTCGCAGCGGAAAATCATCATACATAAATATCTCATCAGCATGTAATAATCCTCAAGTACATGAATAATAAAATCTCAACACCATGTCTCAGATCTCATAAACATAACAATAGTCTCTACAAATAAATCCAACAACGGATAAAATCATAAATACAAAAGTCCCGGCACTCCTAAATCAGAGCCTAACTAGACTTCAAGCAAAGATAAAGAGGTAGCTTGATAAGTGCCAGGAAGTAGTAATTTTAATGAAGATTTATGGCACTTTTGTAACTTGTTTTGCAAGTTATCAAGGAAAAAGCCGAGAGATAATTGACTTTAATCCTTTTATGCTTTATCTATCTTACTTTACCTAATTTTGCAGGAAAGTTACTCAAGGCACTGAGCAAAGATGGCAA
>Ga0228711_1005451_pt1 | contig 19350 bp, 7 predicted proteins | sample MedpolnodulmetaG_2_FD_177996 | JGI IMG/M metagenome (GOLD analysis project Ga0228711, IMG submission 177996) | Root nodule microbial communities from Medicago polymorpha collected in Santa Monica, California, United States - brown nodules | ecosystem: Host-associated > Plants > Roots > Nodule... | reverse complement strand
AAAAAAAAAATTTTTTAATTTTTTTTTATTTATATTTTTTATTTTTAAATTTTTTTTTTTTTTTTTAAGAATTGTAACTTTGACCTTTATTATTGACTGAATTTTGAAAAATATTATAAATTATGTTTTTTTTAGGGGAAATTATATTATTTTTTTAAGAAGATAAATTAATCCATCCAAATTGACATCGAAAAAGAATCAAACCTAAGATCTTGAGGATGAACACACTTTTAGATCTCAAACCAATACCATCGGACTAACTCAAGTGGGTTTGGGGGAAATTATATTTTTATTACTCTATTAATAGTATTGAAATATTATTATTTTGACTAAAAGTTGAAAATTATTATATAATATAATATTAATCATTTTCTTTTATTTGTTGTATTAACCATTGTATGAAAATTATAAGGCAGTATTTATGTAATATTAAAATTGCTCAATGAAATACAAATTATTGTTGACTATGCATAAGGTTTTTTTAGATGGACAAAACAACAAAGTCATTATAAACTCATACACATAAGTGGAGGTGTCGGGGTTTGAACTCTAATCATGACGTGCGACCAACAATTTAGATAATTTTGCCAGTTGAGCTAAAACTCATGACCAACTATGCTCAAGTTTAAATTTGAAATTGTCAAGTGTAACATCCCAAATTTGATTTGAATATGTTGTTTAAGTATTTTTTTTAAACAATTTGAATATGTTATTTAAGTATCTATTTACTTTATAAAAATATAATTATTTTTAAAAAAAAGTTTTACTACATGGTAATTGATTTACAACAACAAAACGTTTTCCCATTAAATGGAGTTGCCTACTCTAACACTCAAGGCTGACGAGGATGGGGAGTGGTTGCCGGTGCACAAGGCACGACAATGAGCGGCTACTGACAACTTCTAGACGAACTGAATCACACCGGAATGAGAGGGATCGTGAGGCCATGTAAGTATGGAACTACATGTTTGAAGGAAGACTTATAAGAATTATTTGGTACTACCTATATCAACAAGATGCATCTTCTTTTTAGTAGCCCATTCTATAAGAACTCCACAGTTAAACGTGCTTGACTTGGAGTAGTCTTTGGATGGGTGACCTACTGGGAAGTTTCCCGGTAAGCGTGTGAGTGAGGACAAAACACGTTGAAAAGACTCGTATTGGTCTGTAGGGTTAGTCGGCAACGCTTAAAAGTCCTCTGGGATGTTACAAATGGTATCAAAGCAGACCTCTCCCAGTACGGTGTGGTTCGGGGATGAACCAAACGAAAGTTGGTGGACATGTAACACCCAAGACTGACGAGGGCGGGGAGTGGTCGCCGGTGCACAAGGTACGACAATGAGCGGCTCCTAACAGCTTCTAGACGAACCGAATCACACCGGAATGAGAGGGATCCTGATGCCATGTAGGTATGGGACTACATGTTTAAAGGAAGGCTTATAAGAATTGTTTGGTACTACCTATATCAACAAGATGCATCTTCTTTTTGGTAACCCATTCTATAAGAACTCTACAGTTAAACGTGCTTGACTTGGAGTAGTCTTTGGATGGGTGACCTATCGGAAAGTTTCCCGGTAAGCGTTCGAGTGAGGACAAAACACGCTGAAAAGACTCATATTGGTTTGTTGGGTCAGTCGGCAATGCTTAAAAGTCGTCTGAGATGTTACCGCTACATTGCTCCAATTCATTAATATCAAAGTCTTTTATAATATTTTTCCTTATGTTTTTTCTAGGTCTTCCATTGCCTTTAGCAACATATCTATCCTTCATCTGATCTACTATCCGTACTATATAATATAACTATATAATGTATAGGTTTTCTCTTTGCGTGTTGTTGATTTCACTCTAGAAAATATATTTTGGTTTATAACCTTTTAAATTGTAAAATAAAATAAAAATTAAAAATAACAACCATTGTTATACTAATGGAGTTCATTTCTATACACTTTCACTTTAATGGATTGTTCTCATTGGACAATAGAAATGGTAGAATCCTCTTTGAGAGAGTAACACATTGTACACCATCATAAATATTGCAATTCACCATTGTTGTAACTCCTTAAAGGGCTAAGTTGTAGCCTCATATTTCCAACAACATCCTTGTCTTTCAATAAGGGGTGTTGCCTTGGTTTTTCTCAAAAACACTAAGGATAGATTAGGGTTTTGAAGTCCCACAACAAAAGAAAAAAAAGGTTATGGAAAGTTCATCTATGGACTATTTTTCATGATCCCAAAACAAAGAAGAAGGCTATTCACTCATCATAGTGACGAGCTTATCTAATAAAATAAATACAGTAAGAAATAAAACAAAGAAAATTTTATTAAAATACAAACACAAATTATTACAAGAGTTTGGTCTATATTCTACAATGGAAAAGTGGTACAAAGACAAATGATGCAAGGCCTATTAAATTCGTGCATTATCTGCAATTAGAAGTCTTACGAAGACATTTACACAAGACAATTCAAGTGCACAAAATGTAATAACAAAACTTTAATGAAGTGAAGTTGTTACGACCCTAATGTGGGGCTACGGCTAGCCATACCAACTTCTGCTTTATTCCCTTAATTCTTCACCTTCCTCGATTAATTGATGACAATCGCAGTGTTTTGGAAGCTAATTTTCTACTATTCTTGCATTGAAAAAAGTTTTTGATTATCATAACTTTAATCTTGGTTAACAAGACTTCAACATTGTAATTAGGTCATGTCGGAGAAATGAGTTTAAGAGAAAGACTGACAAAGCAGCTAGGTGATGTCAGATTTCCTTTCCTGAATTAATTGAGTGACTACAAACTATGAATACATTGCTACTAATTATTTGTTTCCAAACACCTTTGATTAAAATAGTTAGGCCAATGTTTTGGTCACTAACACTCTCCAACAATTATTGCTCCCTATAACCTAGGCTTGAGTCCAAACCAAGGAGGTTTAAGAACACCAAAGTAAGTAACAACTATTATTAGTTTATGTCTAAGTCTAATCAATAAATGAATGGTTAAACTAGGTCAAGCAAACAAAGCTAGGGTTAGTACTCAGTGATCCCATAGAAAACACTAAGAAAGGGTTAACCAAATATAATACAAATAATTGACTATGTATTCATAAAATTATTTAAAGTTTCATGAACAATAGTTACACGGAATGTCCTATCTCATGACCTAACCTAGAAAGGATTAACTCCTCATAGCTTCTAAATACGTATTATAACGTATGCATAAAAAACCGTAAAAAAAGGATCACCGGTTGATGAATCATTGGCTCTCGAATGACTCTGATCACTCCAATCCTTCAAAAATTGCGTTTATGCCTTCATCATCTTGTTAAAAGTCATTTTTCTACTGACCTAGGGGTTCAATATTTATAGGTTGTCCATTTTCTAAGTTTTACGAAAAATAGCTCGCAACGCGGGCCTGTTTTTTCATGATGCAATATAGGCAGTAAGCTTATCATTTTGACCTAATCACTTTATCTCTCTATGCGGAGCTCATAGGCGCGATGTGAGATAGACAATGGCGACCTTAATGAATTCCATCACATTCTCGCGTCACACGGCTCATAGTATGTGATGCGAGATAGAAAGTAGTTGACTTTTTGGTGTATTGATTCCTTGCTCAATTTCTTCTCACCAGAACGTTGGTAATGACTATGCACCAAGCTTAATCAATGATGAACTCATAAAAAACATAATACGATTACAAATTTTTCTAGTTCAAGTGGATTTCCGTGGCTTCTAGGTTTCTTTCCAAGCTTAACCAATGATGAATTCAAAAAAAACATAGTACGATTCATTTCTTCCATTATTAAAAAAAATTAACTTTTGCAAAAGATATTTTTATAATGGGTTAAACATGACTGTGAAAAAAAAATACAAAGTTTCAAAAAATTACACATGATTCTACTTAAATGTATTTAGAGACCAAAACTTACTAATTTTTGGAGACCAAAATCTACCAATTTTTTTAGAAGGATTAAAAACTTATTTAAAAAAGAATATGCACATGCAGAGCACCCCATTGGACCTAAAGAAAAGTCCTTCACATGTCTGTCAATAAGATCTGGTCATGAATGGAATTGCATAATCTCACTACAAGACATTTTTTCTTAGGTTACCATGTGAGTATGTGCAGAGAGAGGTGAGAAGAGAATTTGGTTCCTAAATATACTAACTGCAAGTTTTGAAATTTTAGACTGACCCTGCTTGTTGCAGTTTCAACCTGTTTGGATTGTATATTTCCTAGAAAACCATTCAACTGTACTCTTGACTTTTTGTACTATTCAGTCTTGTGGTCTTACATCATGGATGAATTATTAAACAATATATAGATAAATATATCAATATTGTCCATGCAACAATTTAAAAACATATATTTGATGCATATGCAACAAAAGTAACACTTTATTTTTAATCTATAAAAATATGAAATAATCCCTTTATTTTTTTTAAACAATTGTAGGGACACTTTGATAGTGGTGACCAATTAAAAAATTAGACCTCTGAAAGTGTTCAAATTCTCTTGAGAACGATCGTAGAATAGTTATTAGTATCATTTTAGTTGATAATAACTTTTTTCTTCATTTTTTTAAAAACTAATCCATGTTGCATTTTTATTTTTTTTAAAACTGTTGTTTATAAAGCGAAGTTTTTAGTGACACCGAGAGAATGAATCAATATTCATATTAGGAAGTAGATGAGTTTGAAGTTTCACGTTGTTATTTGAAAAAGTGAAGGTTGAACATTTTATAAGTGAGAAGATCCATAAGTTCAATGTCATATAAGTGGGAGGACTCATAAGATTTTGAGTAAGATATTTTGTCAAACCTATTTTCATGGTTACTCTTAATCCAATGATCAAATGTGGATGGTCCTTCGTATTCTTCTTATATATAAGGATCAAAGGATTTGTATGAGTTGAAAAAACCTTTATTTTATACAAATTTTATAGAAGTTGCATTACCATTTATTTTTGACTTCTAGCAATTTTTCATAACCACAAAAGAAGTTAACACGTCAATTGTGATGTTAAGAGTGTGAATTTTGGAATTTTATGAGAATAAGATATGAATGACATCATGGTAATTATCACTCTTAACAATTGTTTTGTAATTGTAAAAGCACAATAAGGGACACTAGGGTTCAGTATCGTATTCTAGTGTGTTTAGACTAATTATTGAATGTCCTGAGAATGCTCTCAAGGTTGTTATTTATAGTCGTCTGAGGGTTGGATAAACCCTCTATTTTAAGCATTTTAGTTATGGGAATAAGGATGATTATCAAGGGATAAGAATGGTTATTGGGGGTTTTATCCAGTTCTAGAATGTACTTATAGGTGGTGCCTGCAAAGGCACCGCCTTATCCGCTCGGGCCCTCTGGAAGGGCGCTTTCAATATTCTGAGCCCTTATGAAAGGCCTTGTCTCCTTTATTCGGGTTTTCCCGGCCCATGTTTAACAACGAGCCGATTAACATGAGTTGATTGTTTAGCTTATGAGCATAAAAAGATAAGTTGCATTGCCATTTATTTTTGACTTGTAGCAAATTTTCATAACCACAAAAAAAGTTAACACGTAAATTGTGATGTTGAGTTTGAATTTTGGAATTTTATGAAAATAAGATATAAATGGCATCTTGGTAATTGTCATTCTTAAGAATTGTTTAACAACGTGCCGATTAACATAATCAACTTATGAGCATAAAAAGATAAGCACGTATTTGGCCACATAGAATAGTACATTTGGAATTAATAGAAGTACATTTGGAATTTTTTCCCATGGAGAAAAACCTATGGGCAACCAACCTAGGTGTTGTATAAAATGATTTATTTTTATTTATTTTCACTGTATTAATAAAATCATTGCACAAATAATTATTTAGTAAAAAAAGAGACCCTAACATTTCTGCTTCATGATCTACTTTTGAAGGGTTGTTTTATCAATAGGCATATATACAACCCAAAAAAAAGGTTCATGTGCCTATTATAATACTTGTATTAGGAAAAGTAGTTATTGATTTTGTTTGATTTTAAAAGATATGATGTAAAAATATTATAAGAGGGTAAACCACAATTTTGGTATAACAGTAAGTTCATGTAACTTGTTTAACGTTGGTCTAAATGTTCTCTCCGTCAAATAGTTTCGTTAGATATAATGATGTATCATGTTTAAGTTACATTGCGACTTGTCTAAATTAAAGTCATGTCACTTAGAATTCGTTCCAAACACAAGTTTTTTATAGACAAATTCATCGGTGAGTCTACAACTAACCACACCGGTAACTTGCATAGCAAGTAAACCAGTAAACAAACTAGTTATTGGCTAACTAACTTCTAACTTCCATAACTAAATTGTAACATACACAACAATTAACATTAACTACTAACAATCTCTAACCAACTGACACTAATTTGAATTACACCTAATAATTATCGATTTGAAATCGACCTTCATTGTTATTATATATTATATTTATCATAAAAGTTAGAAACATCACAAAAAAATATCTAATTAAAGGATAGATTTTTTCACATAAACATACAATTGGACAATGGCCATACAAAGTATGTAGATCAATCAAAATCATCCAATCTATACTAAATGCATGCTCTGCCATATTGTTATAAAAACTGTCATTTTCGTCTTAGCATTATTATTATTTCTTTTTTCTTCAAAAAAAAAATTATTATTATTTCTTTCTTTTTTTTTATAAAAAAACTTTTCAGAAAATCTTCATTATTAGCATAGTTCCATCGCAATCAAATAACCATCATTTCTAAATTCTTTAACCTTTTCCCTCTTTTATTTATTTGTTGTTGTTCCTACTCAAGATAGAGATGATTCATTCATCCAACATTCTATTTAAAGTTTATTTTGTGAAATATATGAACATACTAATTAACACACACCATTAAAGAGTGTTTTTAGGACACCAGCTAGCAAGACCCTAAACCGTAAAAAAAAATTGAAATCGTTGTAGTTGTCAATTGCACGCAATCATTTGGTCAATCAAAATACATCAATGAAAAGATTAAAATTGGACGGCCAAGACTAATATTTTAGGTTTTAAGAGAAAATCAAAATTTAAACAATTTGATTTCAATCAAACAATCAACAATATGTTAATTGTGTGAATGCGACCTATTTGTGATGGCGAAAAATCCGAATTCTTAAGGGCCACATCCGTACAGTTTCTAGGTTGGTGTACATGATAATCATCTATGATCTATCATCTCATCAATGCTTTATGATTTTAATGAGCCATGCGTTTGGATTGTGACTTATTTCTGTTTATTATCTTCACTCAATTCATTTTGTATTTTGACTTTTGCTTGAAGGTGATAACTTGTCTTCAAGTGGAATAAAAGATAGGTTGGATAGTGACTTGAAGAAAAGTGTGAATCCATTGGAAGATATGGTGAAAGAGATTTGACATCAAACAACAAATTGCAGCCCTTTGATTTATCAACGATGAACAAGCTAAGTTGTTATCTACTACTACTTCACTAATTTAGTACAATGAACTTAAAACGGATTTCATATTTTTCACCTTAAATTTAGTAAGATTTTTAATTTATAAAAAAGAAGTAAGAATTTAAACACGGTTCTTATATCTAAAATAAATAATTGTTAATTTCTTATTCTAGTAGTTAGGACTTCAATTTAACTTAGAAACGGAGCTTCTTATGAGCTGAGATGGGCCACGGTCCACTCAATTTTATTTTTTTGACTCCATCATTGAATTTTAACTTATACATTCTTCATACATGCGTGCATAATACATATATGAGTGTGTTCGGAGTATTAAAATTATCCACGCATTAGCAATATAAATTATGTTATACGTCTGATTAACTATATATCAACACTGTGCGAAATCATAACATTATTTTCTAAAATATGTCCATAAAAATGTGGTAAGATATAATTAAACGTTTGTATATAATATTTTTTTTGGTGTAACGTTTGTATATAATTTGTGTAAACTAGTAGTAGTGCATTTGATAGAAATTGTCATTTCAAGAGAATATAGGTGAAATGTAGAAATATAAATATTAAATATAGATTTATCGACATCTAATAAATTAATTAATTTTTTATTTTAGATAATTGAAATAGTTATTTATAGATGGTTTTCTTAGCAACTTCCAATATTTAATGAATTATTCTGTTTAACTTCTTGCTCTTTTCGAATCTGAAATAACAATTGCATGCTGGGAAAAGAGATATTTTATAAATAAAAAACTAGTGGACAGGAGAATGAAGAGACAAATGTCGTAACAGGGACCATTTTCTGGATCAAAATTAATTAAAGGTCAAATAATTGAGTTGGGTACTGTCAGACCAATCACAATAAACAAACGTAAAAAAGAAGAGTAAAATATGAAGGGAAAACATAGAAGAAAAGAGTAACCTTATGAAATAAAATCTTTATATTTCAAACATATTAAAAAAGTACAAATATTGTTTGAGTATATTTGGATTGAATTGTATTAAATTAATTATTTACTGGCATATTTAATTGTGCAACTATTTATAGATTATCGAAATAGCTTATGACATGTTTATAAGTTGTCTTCGACTTAGGGTACGTTTGGTTCGAGAATTAGGAGGGGAGGGGAGGTGAGAGATTTTAATGGAGGGGAGGGGAGGGGAGATATTTTAATTAAAATTGTGTTTGGTTCGCAAGGGGTGGGGAGGGATTTTAGAATTATTTTAACTGTTTTACCCTTAAAGTTAATTAAATAAGAATAATAAAGTTACGAAACAATAACGATGTAATCGATCCTTCAAAAAAAAATAACAATGTAATCGATAACAACACAATGTAGACAATTGAATAATGGATTAGTAATAGGGTTGTTACAAGTAGTAATAAAAGTTGTTACAAGGATAATATAACCTACTAATTATAAAAGTTGTTACAAATAATACAACCTATAACCTAATAATAATAATAATAATAATAATAATAATAATAATAATAATAATAATAATAATAATAATAAAATTTGTTTCAAGGATAACATAACCTAATAATAATAAATGTTGTTATAAGGATAATATTGAGATTTTAAATTAATCTAAGGATAATTTTGGCAGTGCAATAAAATTTGCTCCCCTCCTCTCCTCTCCCCTCCCCTTCTAAAAATTGAACCAAACACTTCAAATTAAAAATTTATCCTCCCCTACCCTCCAAAACTCTCAAACCAAATGGACCCTTATATCAATGAATTCTTTATTATAGCTTTTAAAAATGGTTTATGGTATATATGAAAATACTTTGACTTAATTTTATTATTTATCTTAGAAATTGTGTATATATTAGTAATTATATGATAGGTGTTTATGTTATATGTTGCTAACCATGGGTTAAAAGATAAATATTTTAAGTGGTGAATTTTTTAAATAAATTTTAGTTACTTTGATTAATTTTTACATGAACATGACAATTTTAGGGTTTAAACTTCAAACTCCGACTTTAAAGTTAAAAATTCAGGGTTTGAATTTCAAACTCTGCATACTTCAATATTTCTTTCAACTAAACTAATGTGAAAGTTGAATTTTCGGAAAAAGAAAATAGAACTAGTGAAAATAAAGTAAAATAAAATATAAGATATGATATAAATACATGCATATGATAGAAACTATTTGGATTTGAATTCAGTCTTGGATATGCAGTAACATTAAAACTCTTGGGAAGAGTTTACCGTTCATTTAAGTCCTATAATACTTGAGGGATTAGTTCCACATTTGCGCATGGAGAATACCCGAATTAAAAAAAGAAATGATAGAAACTAAGTGATATCATAAAATTAGAGATTGGGGGAACTACAGATAGGATACATAGAAGCACGTTAGGTGGAAGAAAAGTTGTCAAATAATTGGTTTGGAGAGAGGTAGAGGAATGTCTACCCACACGCACACATGTACCTTATACCTTTTCCTATTTATTATTTATTTCTATTCCCATTTATATATTATTTATAATAATTTAAATCAAATTTTGTGATGTACATTGAGACATCCAGTTTGCACGAGGGCCTCTATTTTGTTCTCTTCTGCTTTCTTTCTTGCCAGAAATTGAGTACCCATTCCCACAACCCTTCACCAATCAAATTATTATCTGCCCTAAGTAATTGCAATTGCAATTGGGTATCTCTCTCTTCTCTCTAATATTATACTATGTACTTATAGGCTTGCACATGTGCACACGTGCACACGTGGGTGACTATGTCACAACTATTTAAGTTATTGAAGGACATTGTTTGGGTCCATCTTGGACTTGAGACAGAGTCAACATAATTCACCCTAACTCCACTTGCATAATGTATTTTTACAGCATGGTAAGATTTGGATAATAAATCTAGACAACATTGTTAAATTTGTTTCTATCTCACTCTTAAACTTTGACTTAAAGGATATGAGTGCATAAGCACAAATATTTAACAAGCTTAACAATATTAGACTAATAAAACTTTAATACACATTTTCATGCCTATTGTAAGTTAGAGGGGGCAAAAATACTTGTACATGTACTTGTCCATGATAAAATTCACAACCGGTACCAACGATTAACTTGGATACGTGTAGATAAAACAAATGAGTATTTCAACTTGTTAAATATGCTTGGATCTCATCCCAAAAATTAGCTCAAAAGATGATGGTACTCATATTTATACACTCAACAACCCGAGAACCTGAACAATACAAGACAAATAACAAACTACAAACAACTTCAACACAACTATCTATCAATCAACGGGTACAAAGAATGTGCTAATGGTATGTTCCCACCCGTGTTTTAAAACCCGGACCGACCTGGCCGGTCAGACCGGTCAGACCGTGAACCAGAAGGTGCAGTGGTTCGAGAAGGCTACTGGAACGGATATGCAATTAACCCGCTGGAACCCGGTGTGACCCGACCGAGTCAGTGGTCGGACCGCTAAACCAATTTAACCCACCCGATCCGACCCGTTTTTTTATTTTTAAAAAAAAAATAAAATGAAAAGGCAAGGCATATATAAAGACAAAAACCTTTGTGTTTCTGTTTTTTGTTGACTCTGTTTATAACTTACTTAGGTTTGTAAGTCTATTATTTTTTAGAGAAATGCTAACAACACACATTCTAACACACACTTTTCAGCACACTCTCTTTGATTGGTTAAAGTTCACATGGGTCCCACCAAATCATGTGGGTCCCATATGAATTTGGTGGGTCCCATGTGAATTTTAACCAATCAAAGAGAGTGTGTTGAAAAGTGTGTTAGAAGGTGTGTTGCTAGCATTCCTCTATTTTTTATTAACTATGTTGAGAACTTACTTGGGTTTGTAAGTATGTTATATTTTGATTTCCAACAATGTTTAGAACATACTATGTTTTAACTTTTAAAGATGGAATCTGAACTACTGTTTAATGCATGAGTTCATTTGAATTTGGATTTGAATTAGTTTGAAATTGAATTGTGCTGCAGTTAAGAAATTAACTTGTAAACTTGCAGTTGTGAATATAAATTTTTTAATGTATGAACTTTAAATAGAAAAAAAAAGATAGGATTTTTTTTTATCAAAATTTCATTCATAATATAATTTTGGGTCTTGCTAACTAGTGCCCTCAGGGCAATGGTTAAGGATCTACAAATAGAAATTTTGTCTTGGAAATATAAGATATTATTTTTGATAAAGTAATGATGACACAACTTTTTCATGAAAATTTACTTGTTTTAGATGCTTAACCATTGCCCTTAGGGCACTAGTTAACATTCTCCTATAATTTTTGGTAATAAATATTTTTATATAGACCGGATCAATAGTCATGCAGTCCGACCAGTGACCCACTAGTTCGACCAGTGCCTTGACCGAGTCGATTATCGGTCTGGGTTTTAAAACATTAGTTCCCACAGACATTTGTCCCCGTTAAAATTTAATAAAACGACTAAAAAATCATATTACATATAAAATGAGAGTGCAATGTATTTTTTTGTGTCAATACTTTTGTAATATAAAAAAGACGAGCCATAAATTTCGTCATAATTACAAAAAAAAAAGTCTTTAAAAGAAGTGCATTTTTTTAATAAGGGTCTTGGACACTAGTGTTTTCGAGGCAATGGCTAAGGAATTCATAAATGGTGATAATTTGACTTTTAATCTTACTTGTTTTAGTGGCTTAACCAATAAATACCTCAAAACATTCTAAATATTTGTCTAGCACATACCTGCATGGATATGGAACCGACATGAATATCATTTTTATTCATCCATGTTTGTGGACACTAATTGTCATATCTAGTATGATAGGAGCCTTCATGATGATCAGTGGCGGATCTTGACTTTTATCTTTGGGGTTGCCGAACTATTATGGAATATATATTACAATGATTCAAGGAATAGAAAAAAATGTAAATTGTTCTGGTGGTTTGATATCCTTATAAGAGGGTGTATGCTTTGTGTTCGAATGCCCTTGGGGTGTTTTTTTGGATAAAATACTAAAAATACATAAGAAATATAATAAAAAGACACTAATGAAGGGTTGAACACGCGACCTTTACCATTAAAATGCATAATACTATATATAAAGGAAACTTGGGGGATACCATGGGTCCCCAAATAGATCCGCCACCGATGATGATTCTTTTATTTATCATGTTCATGTATGCATATGATAGGTTGATTGCCACTAATTATATGATGTAAACTAACTAAACATCATGTTCGTTGTTTGTGTTTATTGTCTTTTATTCTTTTGAGACATGGCTATAGTTCAAACACATATATAGCTTCTTTTTTTTTATGAAAAAATAATGTTCGCAAATTCATTTAGGTATGAGATTTTTGTGGTTCAACCCCTTTTATCAACTCTCGTGTGGTTGTCCTTTAGTTCTCAGCATTGTTTGGCTATGTACTATGAACTTTCTCAATCATAGCTGACTCATGACATAATACTAAATGCTATTTATCCCATTTCTCATCACTTTCATGACCCTAGTAAGAAACATTTATCGATCAATTGGTATGAATAAAGCCAATGCATACTATTTGGATTACGGCTCATCTTCTGGCTGAATCTATGTATTGTGTTTGTCTTGAAAATTCAAGAGTTATAGTTTATTATATATTGATAAAATTTTCATTATTTTGTACTCCAAGTTGTAAGAAGATTAGTTGGATTTTTTTTTGTTTTGGCACGATCGTTCGCAATCCACCCATTCGCATACAGATATTATGGATCCGAATCCTATCTCACAATATAGTTGTATGATAGTGTTTTTTTTAACTAAGACAATATATTGCCTTATGGGTTTGAGATCATTCGGTGATCGATGTTGAGTCGTTCATATTTGTTGAAGAGTCCTACATTGATTGAGAGCTGGTCTAAATAAGTATTTATAAGTAGAGGCTATCATCAACTCATAAACCGGTTTTGTGGTGTTGTGTTAGGTTCAACTACGATTTCTAAGTTCTAAGAATATTAGGTTAAGAGCTACTAGAGAAAGAGCACCTGAGATCATATTTTTATCTAAAAACCATAAGGCATTAGATATGTCTATCATTGGCATTAGATATGTATATCATTTGCCTATATGTTGTTCAACTCTAACTTTTTTTAACCTTTTATTTTTATTTGTACTATACACCAATCTTATCATCAAATGTGAATTCATTATGTTCCCTCTCATGTAAAAGTTTTTTCATGCACATACACTTGCAAAGTCATTGAGACCCACCACATCAATAGGTCATGTCGTTTGACCACTATTAGCTAGAAGACTTTCGACATAAGAAGGCCGGCCATTTAGTAACAATCAACTTTGAATCATGAAGGGGGTTAAAAAAAATCATCACATTGGACTAAAATCTTAAGGCGTGCATTAGATATATGAGTTCTATCATTTATATGTTGTTCGACATATACATTTTAGCTAATGTGGAACTTCTAACACGACACGCGACAATCGAGAAATGATTTTTTGATTTTTTTATGGTCTAAAAAAATATATTCAATCAAAATCAAATTGACATAATATATCGAAAACAACATATAAGTAATTCACGCCTCGTTTAAAAGCTCCAAATATTAGTGGTGAAGATTCTTATGATGTTATAACCACACTTTTAAAATTAGGGAACAAAATTTGACCCTTAAGTATATGCAGTGTATATACTTAGAACAAAATGACAATTTTACATTTTTTTTGATTGAAAAATCAAAATAAATTGAAACGTAGTCATAATCCTATGAAACTTTGCTAATTCTCTCTATGTATTTTTATATTGGTTTTCTGTTTAAAAAAAAAACTCAAAATTCGATTTCTAAATCGAGATGTCCGTTGTTTTGCTTTTTGAGTTTTTAGCGCATTAGGACACTTTTTTGAACTTTACATCTACATGAAAAAAGATAGAGTAAAAAACATGAAGAATCTCAAATGACAGAATTAAAATCCATGTTTTTATTTTAGAGATTTATTTTTCAAACTTCGTATTTATTATAGGTAAAGATGTAAGGCTTGACAACATAGGTCAACCAATAAATGGACATAACTAATTGACAATAAATGGACATAACTAATTGACAGTGAGTTTTGATAGTACAAAAACTCAAGTTGAAAACGCGTTCCGTTGTGTCCTGTAATCATCGAAAAGGACAGTACCATCATGCAAGAAGGGAATGTTCCAATTTATGTAGAAATCATTTTAACAAAGTTTGTGTGGTCTAATTAACCTAATTCCGTGTCAAAAATCCAATTGACATGCATGTTGGGCCCCATCGAATAATAAGGGTTTCTAAATTTGATTATGATGGGATATAGCACCGCTGATAATTATGTCCTCATTTTTGTTTGAAAGTTATGTCTATTCTTTCTAACCTCATGAATCATGCATGAATCCATGATTCTCCCTCATCCCAGATTAATCGAATAATTTGTTCATTTCACACATATTAAGAAAAATGTATAAATAAAGGAGAGAGAAAAATTGTTTTAAGTATGGATGTAAATGGTTTTAAGTAGGTGTTGATGGTCCATTGTTAGATCCTATAGGCCTTCAAAATCAAACGGTTCACTTTTCTAAAAAAAGATCAAAAGTTAAAATTAACAGAATGAGACCGAATTGGTAAATGGAAATTGAATTAAGGGAACAAAACGCAACTTTTATTAATTAGGGGACCAATACAAAACCTGAAAATTAATTACGGGACCAAATATGTAATTAAGCCAATTTCTTATAAATAATATTTTCTTAAAAAGTGTGAATTTGTTTTTATTTTTTATTTTTTATAATTTGGTATGAATGGAGTATGTTAAAAACTACTCACTCCATCCCTATAATTTGTCACTAAATATAAGCTAACTTTTGCCCTTAAGACACAAGTTAATGAATCAAATATAGTAGTAATTTTTTGTTGGAATGTGTACATTAAATTTAATTTTTGAATTTTTAATAAATAGAATGCACAAAACTTGAGGGAATATTTCTATTCTTGAGTTCTTTAACATGTGTTCGAAGGACACAAGTTAGCATGACCCTTTTTTAAATTGGGGTAATGGTCACTTTGGTATCTGAAATTGTAATGAGTAGTCAAAATAGTCCTTCAATGTATCAAAACTTCAAAGTAGTCTTTGATTGTGCATTTTGTTAGTCAAAATAGTCCTTAATGTTAAAATACTTCATTAATATTGTCAGATTAGTCCTCCAATATACTTACTTATTGTCATATTAGTCCTTATAAGTACATGCTTATTGTCATTTTAGTCCCTATATGAAAAAAGTTATTGTAAACATTGAGAGGTTATTTTGGTGTCAAGGACTATTTTGACTAACAGAATGTACAATCAGAGACTATTTTGAAATTTTGATACAATGAAGGACTAAAATGACTAATCATTACATATTCAGGGACTAAAGTGACTATTACCCCTTTTTAAATTACTAGATACAATATAATTATTGTTTCTTTTCAAACATACCTTTAATTTTTGTCAAAAAAATATACCTTTAATTAATACTATTAAGTGTCTTGGAGTATGAAAAAAAATAAAACTGACCATACACATACGAAAGGTATCTTATGTACATCCATACATTAAATAGACACATTAACTACATTAACAATTTTTCTTAATAAGAATGAAAAAACATAAGATGCTTATACATAGAGACGAAAAGATTAAAAAAAACTGCATTGAAAAAACAATTAAATTTGGAAGGAGTTGAATGAACTATATCCAAACTATATTTAACATTGGATTATTTAATACGTGCCCACATAAATTAAGGGCAACTTTTAAATTTATGAAACTCGAATCCTTAGAGACACATGTAAAAGAATTTAAAAATAAAAATATTTTTTAAAATTTTGTGTATTCAAATAATTAAAAGTTTTAAAATTAAATTAAGTTCATTTCAATAAAATGTTTTTACATATATTACATTAACAAGTGCCTACTTAATACTTATTGCTTAAGACCACAAGTTTGCATTCCCCTTTTCGTTACTTATGATTAGAGCAATGTGTGAATTTCATCATGAAAACTTTAATAATTTATTTTAAAAAATAAAAAATATTTTTTTAATAAATACTTCATCCAATCATATTTATAAATAAAAAATATTTTTTTAAATTCATTAAATATCTAATATATCAGATCTATAGACTAAATATACATTGATTATATATTAAATCTACAAACTTATTTTTTCTAAATACCTTAGAATAAAATTGGGTTTTACTAAAAGTCATCCATGAATGTGTCTTTTAGCAACCCACACCTCAATGTGTGATTTCCACTTTTTAGTTATAACTTTGCTAAAAGACACCTTCATAAAAATTAGTTGGTGTCTTTTAACAAATGCTCATAGAATAACTTATTAAAAGACACCTTCATAAAATGTGTCTTCTAGCAACATCCAATAAAATTTACATCTATATATTTCAAAGAATGTTATTCTTAAAAATAAATTTGGTAAACTTTAACTAAACACACCCTAAACTAATATTTGCTTGTGAAATCTTATTTTTTAACAACACATATTAGCATAATCCATTTAATTATTCAAAATTTTGTGATCCTTTATAAATTATTCAAAATATTGTGATGGGAAGAGGAGAATAAATAGTGATATTTATCCTCTTGGAAAAAGAAGTAGAAGACAGAGAAAAAGACAATGCAAAATGATGATTGAGTGCACGTGTGGTAGGTCCTGTCCACGTGCATCTGTTTGTATTCACAGAATTGATGGATTTATTTGTCGGTTATTAATTCTCACTGAGAAGTGTGTGCATGCAATGCATTTCTTTACCTTTTTCCTTTCTGTCCTTTTGCTATAACAATGACATCTCTTTTTATTCCCCAACAATTCTATCACCATGACCATAGTACATTTACTTACTGCTACTTATGTCCCCCCTCCCTATTTACTTATTGCACCCACCCACCATCAACCATGCATGCACACTTTTATTTATGAACCCGATGATGCAGTGAAAATTTAAGTGTACGACCTTGACGGACCCCAACACGATTCTGAAGACCAACCCCAACCACATAAATTTCTATACGCGTCACATACTCTTTTCTAGGTAAATTACTATTCAGTCACGACCGGATAAATAATACTTTATCCGGTCACATTTATAAGAAAAAATTTACTTTTTAAGTTCATTGAATATCTAATGTATTTGATCTATAATATATACCAAATACATTAAGTATTCAATGAACCTAAAAAGTTGTGTTTTGCTTATAAATGTGACCGGAGGGAGTAGATAACTCAATTTTTTTTTTTTTTTAGGAATAGATAGATTACTCAACTTATTTGAGCTAAAATTAAAAAAGTAAACAATTTAATGTTAAAACTCTAGTGGAAGTGAAACTACTTTTAATTTTAATCGGCAAAAAAGAAATGTATGAAACTATAACAATCGAAACATAAGGCGATAATTGTGTCATTTATAAATATATTGTCAAATCATCTCTTATTTAATTTGATGTGAGACTCTTTCATGACTAGACATCTGAAGTGTGGATATAAATGGTGGATGATTCAGTAGCAGAAACCTGATAGCAGTGGAACCAATAAATCTTGGGTCTGACACAATCCCACAAAACCGGCATATGAGATGAAGATTGTCCCCACTTATATGATGTGAGACTCTTTAGCAAATACAAAGGTCAAAAAATAAAGCACACAATCTTTTTGCATCTTTTTTCTTATTTCTCTGTGGCACCATCTACGAATGGATTGGCTGCGACTCCCCTTCAACTATGAGATCTTTTATAGATGATATCGCTACCATTTCATACAAACTCGTTGTGCCTTATTCAAGGGTGCCCATGAGCATGGACCGGAGGAGCAGTCACCCAAGACACTAAAATAGTTATTTTTATTTCTTAGTTAGCACTTAATACATATATTTCTTGACTCGTTTTGATAATTATATTAAAAATATATTTCTAGAGAATCTGGATTGTGAATGAATCTTTTCCAACAAAATATACAAGAAGAAAGATATTCAAATAATTTGAAGAGCACAACTGACCCAAAAAAATTTAGGACATACCCTTACCTTTCTCCCCATATGTGTTGATGTTTCACTCAAACATGTTCATTTCTAAGTTGAGAATTCGCAGGATTTAACCTTCCTCTTATTGGTTGTATATTTCAAACAATGTGTTGTTAGTTACTTGTGCACCACAAAGGATACACCACAAGGGATGTAACACAGAGGATGCATTGGTTCACTATTTTAGTGCATATAGTCGTTATCATTTATATACCATAGATTAGCACAAGTTTGTTAGAGAGTAGTTATTTGGGTTAGAAGTTAGTTGAATAAGATTGAGTTAGTTAGTTAGAGATTAACTTGATCATAAAGTTTATTGGTTAGTCAAGTAACCATATTTAGTTTGCATAATCCACTCTATAGTTATTTGGGTTAGAAGTTAGTTGAATAAGATTGAGTTAGTTAGTTAGAGATTAACTTAATCATAAAATTTACTGGTTAGTTAAGTAACCATATTTACTTTGCATAACCCACTCTATATAAAGTGTTAATACATTGTGTATTAGAACATCATCTTCTCTATTCAATACAATTTACATAGTTATTCATTCATACTCTCTTATTATTCTAAATTGCTATTCTATCTCACACATTAGTCTTTAGCTTTTCAATCCAATACCTCTCTTTATAGTTATTTTTGATTCCCCTTCCACGGTGCTTCATAGAATGCCCTTGCTTTATAGTTATTTTTAATTCCCCTTCCACGGTGCCTCATAGAATGCCCTTGCAAACGACCACACCTCACTTTCTTTTTCCTTTTCCAAACTTATTCTAAACCTCCTTCGAAGACCCCCCC
>Ga0228711_1005450_pt1 | contig 19351 bp, 9 predicted proteins | sample MedpolnodulmetaG_2_FD_177996 | JGI IMG/M metagenome (GOLD analysis project Ga0228711, IMG submission 177996) | Root nodule microbial communities from Medicago polymorpha collected in Santa Monica, California, United States - brown nodules | ecosystem: Host-associated > Plants > Roots > Nodule... | reverse complement strand
TTGTGAGTGAATTGTTAAGTGTGTGAGTGTTGGTTGTGAACTCAGAAGTTATTGAATTGTTTTGTGTTTTTAATTGGAGTGATTAAATTTGTATTTAAATTAGTTGTATTGGTAATATAGTATTTTGATTAATTTCCCTTTTGATCTGATTTATAGTTACTTAGTTCTGATTTGAAACTCTATTGTCTGTTTTAATTCGGAATGGTTTTTTGAGTATTGGATTGTAGGGATTTTGATTTAGTGAGGTTTGGGCAATTTTTGCACAGGAATTGTGTGTTAAGTGTTAGTTGTTTGGGTTTTTACAGTGGGTTGACTTTACTTGCTTTTTTTGGTTATTGGTGTTGGCAATGATGAAAATAGGGTATTTATTACACGTTTGGCTGTGGATTCTTGAGTTTTTAATATCCAAGTTGTAAGATAAGACATATATTTTAATTAAGGGTAGTTTATATTGTGGACGGTGCTGTTATAACCGTATAAGCATATATTAACCTCGTTATGACTGGAAGTTAGTACCAATTATTTAAAAACTGAACCTGACATATATACGGGACTTTTGGTTCATGGTTCAACCGCTTTAAACCGCTCAAACCGGGAAAAAACCACGGCTAAACTGTTCAAATAACCAAACTGCAGACGGTGCTGGTTCATGGTTCGATCGGTTGAACCACCCAAGTTGGTTTTTAAAACATTGGTTAGTACTCTAGGTGATAAGGCTGTGGGGAAATGTAGATCTGGTGAATGCTGGAGGAAGTTGTGACCAGAATAAATTAAAAGACTGCATTTTGTGTATATGGTTTTAAGCTATGTATATGCTTATTTTATTTCCAATGTGCAGATTGACATGGACACTATAGAAGTCAGTAACCTGAACAGACAGTTTTTGTTTCGACAATCCCATGTTGGGCAGTCCAAGGCTAAAGTAAGTTAATATGTTATCTACATTATAGTTAATTGTATAGGTTTTAGAATCACAACCATCTGATTAAGTCTTCAACCAGGTTGCTAGGGATGCTGTTTTAAAGTTCAGGCCCAAGATAAACATTACATCATATCATGCAAATGTCAAAGATCCCGATTTCAATGTGGACTTCTTTAAGCAATTTAATGTTGTTCTAAATGGGCTGGACAATCTAGATGCACGGCGACATGTGAACCGCTTGTGCTTGGCAGCCGATGTTCCTTTAGTTGAAAGTGGAACTACTGGCTTCCTTGGTCAGGTAATTTAAATGTAGTTATTGACTTCTTGGTGAGTTATTATATTCATTCCATATAGATATGTCATTGTAGCAGTATTAAGAAGATTCCTAATGGTGTTTTTTTCCTTCCTGATGGTTATTGTTATTTGCTTTTGCGTATCTTTGTTCATTTAATCATTGATTATCTGATTGTCATTATAAACCTAAAATCTTTTATAAATGTAATTAATCACTGATTTTTGTCTTATGCCTAGATAATCAATCTTCTGAGTGAGAATGCACAATATGTTTCCTTTGACATACTTGAAATCTTCAAAATTTATTTATCACCTGCATTCTTGATTTCTATTCACTCTATTGCAGTATAGTTTACATAGCTAAATTAACTTAATAAAATTATAATTGTTATTGTGTTACTGTATGCATAGTTATTGTTTTCTTTGTAAGTTATATCTATTTCCATGTAGGGGTTGTATTTTAGCAGTATTAAGTAGATTCCGAATGGTGATTTAATCATTTATTATCTGATTGTCATTATAAACCTATATTTGTTAAAATCTGTTATCAATGTAGTTAATCACTGATTTATGTCTAGATAATCGATCTTCTGATTGGTAAAGCAAAATGTTTCCTTTGACATACTTCATGTCTTCAAAATTTATTTATAACCTGAGTTCTTGATCTATATTCACTGATTATCCTCTAAAGTTTCAGGGGACACCCCTTCATACTGTTTCTATGTTACACTTTCTGAAAGTTAATTAATTTAAATCCTTAGTAATTATTTTACATACTATTGACTTGTTCAGGTTTTAGTTTGAGATTTGAGATCGCTTATTTGTTTTTACCTCCTAGTTTTGTTGCCCCAGCTGTCTACTCACCTTGGCAAACATGTCTGCGAAACCTATTTATTACTATCGTTCAAAATATATTATTGATCCCACATGATTTAATTGCAAAATACGTTAGTATGCTTAATTGTTATTAGATACTGGTTGCAGCTTTTCCAATGTTAGTGATATAATTTTGATTGGAAACAGGTTACAGTTCATGTCAAGGGAAAAACAGAGTGCTATGAGTGTCAGCCTAAACCAGCTCCGAAGACATATCCAGTCTGTACTATCACAAGTACCCCATCAAAGGTATGTGTTGGTTTTCTTTATGCACTGAATAACTTTTTCATCACAGAATATATGATGCAATAGGACCGTAGTTCGTACATAGAAATTTTAGGCATGGCCATTTGGATTTTCCTTGAATGTAATCTTTATAATGCCTTGTTATATCTTTGTGGATCATGAATACCAGTAGTCAGTTACAGTCTAACCTATTACCGAAGGCACTCATTAGTTATATCTTAGACAAGTAGATAAGTTTGTGACACAAACAATTGTATTTTGCTTTGTCAAATTGAACATCAACTAGACTTATGAATTCAATTTATACTTCAGAGTAGTGAGTTCTAAGCTTTTGCCTTATCTTTGTTGTCGCAGTTTGTTCACTGTATTGTGTGGGCAAAAGAACTACTATTTTCTAAGTTATTTGGCGACAAAAATCAAGACAATGATTTAAATGTTCGCTCAAGTGATGCTGCCAGCTCATCGAAAAACATAGAGGATATATTTGAGCATAGCAAAGATGAAGACATCGGTCAATATGGAAAGAAAATATTTGATCACGTATTTGGGTATAATATTGAATTAGCTTTGTCCAATGAGGAGACATGGAAAAATCGAAATAGACCTAAACCTATATACAGCAAGGATGTCCTGTCTGATGAATTGGATAAACAGAATGGAAATCTGGACAATGATAATGCTTGTGGCGATGGATTTTCAGTTTCTGCCATGTCATCTTTGGGCATGAAGAACCCACAAGATATCTGGAGTCTTAGAGAAAATTCTAGAGTATTTCTCGAAGCATTGAGACTATTTTTCACGAAAAGAGAAAAGGTTGGTCTGATTTCACACTGATGTGAGAGCATATAATAATAATAATCATACATCTCCCTCCATCTGGAAACTTAACTGGAACCTTTTATTTCTTTTGATGTATCTTTTGAGCAGGATATTGGCAATCTGAGCTTTGATAAAGATGACCAGTTGGCTGTAGAATTTGTTACTGCAGCTGCAAACATACGTGCTGCTTCATTTGGCATACCTCTACATAGTCTTTTTGAAGCTAAAGGAATTGCTGGTAACATTGTGCATGCTGTGGCGACAACAAATGCTGTTATTGCTGGTTTGATTGTCATTGAAGCAATTAAGGTGCTGAAAAATGACATTAAAAGTTACAGGTATATGTGATTCCTCTTCCTCTATCTTAACTGTTTTGTATTGGATGTAGTAATACAGAAGTGATTGTGTTACTGTATGTTTGGGGTTGTAGAGAGCATTGTTAAGTGTCAAACAGTATACCGTGAGGCAAAAACTACCTTCTAGATATTAACAAACTTTTTTGGTGGTGGGGAACAGTTTTTGCAGTATCATCATATTGGTAGTCTTACATGTAAGAAGTTACTCTCAGTTTGCTTGTATTATGCTTTGAATGATCAAAATAGTATCATTAATGTTCACTATATTGCAGTATAGTTAACATAGCTAAATTAAGCTTTAATAAACTTATAATTGAAGTTGTTTACTTAAGGGTTATTTGGATTTTTTTTTATAGGCAATTTAAGTAGCTGGAAGAGTTTATAAAAAAAAAAAAATGATATAAGCTGTCTTCAGCTTACATTCATGATTCATAAGCCTCTCCAGATAGCTTATTATCATAAGCTTGTTACGTTCAGCTTATGCAGAAGTTTATCCTCATTCTCTTTTTGATTTTAGAAACAACTTATACTTGATTGTAGGTTATCAAATAGTTGATAATGTTTCTGCTGCACAGGTTGTAGAATTGTTAGGAATACAGTATTCTGTATTTGGCTCAAGCCTTGAAATAACATTCCTGGTCGATGCTTGTTAAAAAAAAAAAAATCCCTGGTTGTTATTGATTCTCACAAATGGAACATGCCCATGTTTTGCTCGCTGTTTATTCCTACGAGTAGGAGCCGATATCATGTTTTTCCATGGGCGTGGAAGTTACTTTGAAATTCCCATGGCTGTAACTTCGATCTTGCTTCTATCTACCACATTCTTTTCTTATTATGTTGATTTCTTTTAAACTCAATGAATTTATAAAGCTTCTTAAAATTATTAAATGCTAACCAAACATATTTTTAGAATTTTCCCAGGAATAAATTCTGTTCCAAGTATTTGTGAATAGTACTTGTTTTTTCTTTGATTGTTGTCAAGTTTTTCCCGTTGTTTCCCTTGTGATGATTTCCTCTCTGGCGAGTTCTTAGTTTACAAGTTTGTTAACTTCACTCGTAACAATTTTATTCTAATCTTATTTGGACATGTCGCAGAATGACATATTGTCTAGAACATCCAGCAAGAAATACCCTGCTTATGCCAGTGGAGCCATTTGAACCTAACAAATCATGTTATGTTTGTTCTGAGGTATGCCAAATTTTCCCTTCTTGCATCTAGTACTTAAAGTCAATGTAATGAATATGCTAATACTCACCATATTCGTATATGTGGGAAACAGAGTCCTGTATTGCTTGAAATAAACACAAACCGTTCAAAGTTGAAGGATGTTGTCGAAAAGATCATCAAGGCTAAGCTTGGGATGAGCCTTCCACTTGTTATGCATGCTTCAAACCTCCTCTATGAAGCTGGTGATATTGAGGATGACATGGTTGCAATTTATAATGCCAACCTTGAAAAGGTATGTTTCTTGTCTTTTGGTTTGATAATGAGATTACATTTTATTTAACCATTTTAACTATTCTGTTCAGGTCCTAGCTGAGCTTCCTTCTCCTGTAATTGGGGGTACAATGCTTACAGTAGAGGATTTTCAACAGGAATTGAAGTGCAACATTAACATAAAACACAGGTTTGTAGTGTTTCTTTTCTCCCATTTCCCTTTTGCATCTTGAATTATGGTTGTTTTCCAATTCATTCTTAATCCTAATGTTTATTTTTTCCTGTTATTCTGAATTGTTTTCTTTTGTTGGTGACTTTAAATTCAGAGAGGAATTTGATGAAGAGAAAGAACCTGATGGTATGGTTCTCTCAGGATGGACTCAACCAGCCGCAGCTGCAGAAAATGAAGACAAATCTGTTAGCAATGGTGCAAACACCTCAGACGCACCAATAACAGCAGTAGAAAAATCTGAAAATGATGATGATGTTGGTATAATTTCTCCGGTGAAGAAAAGAAAGCTTCCTGATGATTCTGATAAGTCGAATATTGCGGATGACGCAAGGCCTCAAAAGCAGTTGCAAGTAATCGATGATGAAGATGATCTTGTCATGCTCGATGGGAATTTAGATGGGTTTAAAAAGAGAAGAGTGTCATAGTTTTGTGCACGAACTATTAATCCGGTTGAGATCTTGCATTCTAATTTTGTATTTGGTAGAGGTTTGGCGATTCTTTGGCCATAACCGGGTTAGGTATGCTGCTACTAGTTTTCTGATTCGGATAGATACAACCTTTTTTTGTTCTTCCTTGTGCTTTTCTCTGTGGCAGCAAATGTGTATTATTCTTGCTGACTCCTTACAGAGAGGATCACTAATCTTTCTAATTAACTTCACAACACCTGATATTAGTTAACAGAAGTTTTGCAAATTGGGATCTTATTCAATTATTGTCTAAGACGATTTAACAGATTTTGCAAAATGAAATTTTATTCAGTCATTGTCATGTATATTTTTAGCATTTTTTTCTTTCATCTGGTCATTCTCATGAATTCAAAAGGACAACTTTTTATTACCAATCTTTCGTGATTTCAGGATTTGTCAGATGAATAGGTGGAGGATTTAATACAAATGTATTTAATATTTAATTTAATAGATGATTTCTGGCATGACAGATTTGCCTGTGTAAAACTTTGCAGCAATTGAATCATGGTCTTTTATTTATTTTTGTTTGATGTAACTAACTGTCTTTTATTTGAAGCACATCAAAGAAAAGAAAGCGTAACTGTTATTTTTTTACTTTATAAATTTTGATTTTATTTCAACGTTCTTCAGGCTGATATTGGTCCCCAGTCCCACGCTATACACTAGCTTAATGTTATGAACATTTGATTTCTGCACCCACCACCAATTCTGCTTTTATTTAAACTGGGTGATGACGACCCCATCCTTATCCACATTTCTTTTAATTGCCTGTTTGGATCTGTGGCTGAAGCAAAAATTCGTGGATCTAGGTGAAGCTAAGAATTCTAGCTTCTTCAATCCTCATTTTTGAAGCATATATTGTAAACCAAGTATAGGGTTGAATCTCATAACCAATGCTTTTTCAGGAGGAAATATAATATTTGTGTAAATATATTTCTTTTTTGAAAGCATAAATAATCACAACTGTTCTCTATGATTTTTATCAGTCATTTTGTTGGGTGTGGGCCATACTGTTGAGTTGTGTTGTGCATGTTGAGTTTATGTTGGGTGGGTGTGTGCCACATTGTTGATCAAAATGTCAAACATAAAGTATATCATATATCATGTATGCTACTCACTTTTTTTGTTTCCTCAACAACATAGTACATGCATGTGTCCCCACAAACTCATAATGTACATGATACATCCGTCCCTGGTCCTAGTGAATTTCTCACATTGGTATCATGATTTGAATCTAACACTCTTATCAAGTATGAGGTAAATCCTTACCAACCAACCTAATACTGTAATTAGATAGAAGAAAGTCATTTCTTATGACAGATTAATGTTGTGACCTCATAAATAGTTTACTTATGGCACTAGATGCAAATGAAGCAAAGCAAATGCATGAAAATAAAAGAGAAACCATGCACTTTGTGCATTTAGTTTTCAACTTAAGCTTTGGATACTAATGCAATTCTATGAGAATTTTGAAAATGAAAAAATTATTAGACAATTCAACAGTCTTGCATGTCATAAATATATGAAAGATTGAAAATGTTAATTTAGATTTTAACTATCCAGTTAAGTTTAATCAAGGTTTTATATCACATACACAATCTCGAATTTATCATAATTTTTAATATTGCAGAGAATTGTAGTCAAGGTGATACGACCTCACTCGCAATCGTGTGCAGAGTTATACTAAATAATCTTGATATTGGAGACATATGTTTTTTATTTTTATTTTTTTAAAATCATTGATTACAATCTTGATCTATTCATCCTATGTTAATTTTTTTTTTGCAGGTAGCACATAAACATCATCTATATCATATGACCAAATAAGAAAAAGAAGCTATTTTCTTGTCAAATTGCATGGAAATTCAAATTAAGTTTTCCTATACTTGCTTGTCAAAATCACTCCCTAAAATTTACAAAAGAAAATATATTACAAATCAAATTATATAAGACCATATGATTTATGGTACTGAATGCACATATACTTACACACACCAGTCCTTTAACCAGTATTACAAATTTCTACCATCAAACATAATACTCCACAACAGAAAACATCACACACCATTATACATCAAATATTTTTCTCCACATTCATACAAAATTATTATATAACACTTCCTTCACATGATCAACTTTACAGAATTCCATGTGATGGATTTCACCTTCCATTAAGATTACTAAACTGTGCAAACATTGCGGTTCCAGAATGGCCATCAATAGCTTGAACTTCAGCAGGACTATTGTTTACTTCTTGTTGAGGAGGTGTCGGGGGACAATCAGTAACAGAGGGGGGTGTAGTAGGAGGAGCAGGTGAAGTAGGAACAACAACAGCAGCAGATTTAGCCTCATTCTCATCCTCAACTTTCCCTTGTGTAAAAGCTTCTTGAAGCTGCAATGCATATTCCAAATTCCAAAGAACATCTCCCATTGAAGGCCTATCAACACCATGATCAGCCAAACATTTCTCAGCAGCCTCAGCAAATTTCTTCATAGATTCAGGATTAATCGAACCGACAAGAAGAGGGTCAATGATTTTATCAAGCAAACCCTTTCTCTTCCATTGCATAGCCCAATCAGCTAAGTTAACTTGTTCTCTAGGTAACTGAGGGTTAATAGCTGGCCTGGCGCACAATGCCTCAAGCAGGACTACTCCGAACGAGTAAACATCAGACTTTTCGGTCAATTGTTGTCTCCTGAAGTACTCAGGGTCAAGATAACCAAAACTACCTTTCACCGCAGTACTAACGTGACCTTGTCCCATAGGCGCGTCTTTTGAAAGTCCAAAATCGGACACCTTAGCCGTGAAATTCTCATCAAGCAAGATGTTTGTTGTCTTAACGTCGCGATGAATGATTCCTTGTGCCGTACCAGTGTGAAGGTAATGAAGACCTCTTGCCGATCCGATGCAAATATCCAACCTTTGTTTCCAAGATAGTGGTGGCATGTTCTTTCCATAAAGATGATCTCTAAGATGTCCATTAGGCATGTACTCATAAACAAGAATCATTTCTTCATTTTCATCACAATATCCAATCATTGAAACCAAATGTCTATGTCTAAGCTTAGACAACATTTGGATTTCAGTCTGGAATTCATTGATACCTTGTTCTGATTGTGGATTTCCTCTCTTGACAGCAACTTGGACCCCTTCATCAATCACACCTAAATAAACATTACCAAAACCACCAACACCAATAATGTTTTTGGAGTCAAAATTCTTTGTTGCTTCTTGTATTTCTGAAAAGGAGAAAATCCTTCCTAATCCCATTGATGATGAGAAAATGTTGCTTTTCCCTATTGAATTCTTGCTACTCATGAAACTTGTGTCGCCGGCGTGTAAAGGAAGCAACCATGAAGAGAAACTATTCCTCTTTTGCCAATCTTGAGGCCTCTTATGCCACTTGATCACCATAGCACCAAGACCAACAAATGCTCCAAACATCATAGCAAAACCGACCGCTGCAACCGTTCCACGGTTCGAACCGCCAACTCTCCTTCCATCAACACCAAACTCACCATCCAAACTATTAACTGTGTTGCTTATCTTCAAAACCTCAATGCCATTCATAATTGCATTAGCATTTCCACCATTAGCATCTGCAGGACCAATTTGAACACTCAATCCTTGAGTCATCAATGTTGCGTTCACAACAAAATCTTTATAATATGGTGTTGCCAATGCACCATTTATAGCTGATAAATCCAAATTAGGAATTGCAATTTTTCCATTAACATAAACATTGAAGTAAAGTTGATTAAGTCCTTTGCTCACAATGTCACAAAAATGCAACCTAACAAGGTAACTAAAAGAAGTGTCAACATCAAATTTCCATGATACATTGAAATTTGGTAGACTCACATCAGCATTACCCATCTCAGTGGCAGAAGAATAAACAGTTTGTGGTGCAATCAAAGGCGAAATATCCGGACGGTCTTGAGGAAACTTAACAACATTAGTAGCAACAGTAACACTCTTTCCAAGATTCTTATTTGTAAGATAAGGTTCATCAGATTCCCAAATTCTTCCAAGTGTATCATTTGCTGATGTAATTAGAGGTCCTCCATTGTTCAACCTATAAACAGGCTGGAAAGCATAGGCTGTTAATCCGTTAACCGGGGCGACAGGGAAAAGTCCTGAGCCGGTGTCAACGATTAGGTCATCTGGCGCCGAAACAACCTCGATTGCATTGATAAACGCAGCCGAATTCTTCAAAGGAATGAAAGACAACATCAACTGTGGTTCTGTTGCATTGATGAGATACTCTTTGAGGATTGCTTTGTCAGTGTTATTCACATTGAAGCTATGAAGAAGAACAAAAGTATTTGTGTTGACAGAAAACGTCGCCTTTTGAAGATCGAAAACGCTGTTTTTGATTGGATAGAAATGAAGGCGAATCCAATGAAAACCAGGCTGAACCAAATGGAATGAATACTTAGCTTCTTGAATGAAAATTCTAGCAGTTGAATATATAGGTGAAGGAACATTAGCATCAGTTGCTGAAACTTTGTAATCATCCTTAGCTTGTAAAAATGCATTTGCTTGTGGATCTGATTTGAATTGTCTTCCATCAGGTAAAGTAACTACATTTTCAGAACCACAATCAATAAGAAAACTATCTTTTGCAACGAAACTTGGAGACGAAGAAGGAAGAGCGAATGAAGGTGAAGAAAAAGATAAGAGAAGAATGACCAGGAGGATAGCCATCAAAGGTGATATTGATGACAAGGTTGATAGAAAATTATTATGATTTTGTTGTAATGAAAATTTTATTTTTGATGTGTTTTTTTCTATCTTCCCCATACCTCCTGGGGGGGATTGAGGGTGAGGTTATGAAAATTTAGAAATGTTATAAGTTGATAGAAAGCATGGAAAAGGGTGTGTTATTAGATTTCTAATAACAACTTTCAATTTGTTTGGAGGAAAATAGGAAAGGATGACAACAATGACAGAATGTTTGGATTCCAAATATTTAGCCTAAGAATTTGGAATGTTCATTTTTGTGGTTTGTGAATTCTCGTACATTAACATGTTTCTTGTCTTTTTTTGATTAATGCCTTTATTTAGTATTTACCAAACAAATGGTTGCTTTGAACAAGTCAAACTCCCACCCTTGTCCTTTTTATTTTAACCACCTTCAATTTAAATTTGGATTCCCTATAGTCGCATTCGAGATATTTGGAGACGTTCGATCAAGATTTTAATATTTTATCATATAGTGTAAAAGACCGTGCTTGAATATGATCTATTCAATCTTGATCGGACCGACCCTGATGTCTCAACCGTGTGAATGTGGGAAACTCCGACCAACAAATCCGTTAAATTTGTTGCAACAAATGTGAGTTTTGGTTACATTGTCGTGCTACAAGTATTTAGACAGATAATGTGAGCTTTTTCTACCATAATGTAGTGTCATTCCATAAAACTACATCAACAAGAAACTGAATTTTAGTTACATTTATTGCAATAATGTCATGTCTTTCCATACACATTAATTTTTTTTTATGTGTTATGTCATGCTGTCATGAAATCTTAACCACAAGATGGATGAGATGATTCACAGTCTGAGTTTTAATAAATAGATTTTAAAATACAACTTCAATAATCGAAGAATTAATCTCCACAGTTGCACGCAAAGAATACTTGGTTCGCACTAAAAAAAACTCGCATGATCTTTTATTTAACGCTTGCACCTACATTTGATCGACTATGGCTGCAAAAAAGAAATTGGATGGTTACAATGATGCAAGCACATATAGCTAAGGAAGGAGAGAAAGTTGACATTATTTTTAGTTGTGTATATATATATATATATATATATATATATATATATATTAATCAGGGCTCTTAATTAGTCCCTTACTTATGTGACTGCACGTAGAGAGAACATGTCAAGCATGAAGAGAAATGAACCTGAAATCATGATTCTTGAAAGCTCAAGCAGTGTTATTACTGACAAGGAAAATATATAATTTCAAATAAAATTAATAATATATATAGCAAAGTCAACTTTTAAGAGGCTTAATAATCTATTTTGGGTTGTTTAAAAGTATAAAAAGAGATTTTATGTTTCTCTCTTCTATAAAAAATAATTTTATTCATAAGATAATCAAAATAGTTTTTTTTTATTATCTTAAACAAATGGGTCCAACTTCTAGTTTAAAAATATCACACCAGCGTTTAATATTAAAAACACTCAATTTTTTTGACTGAAAAATCACTCAATAATTTTTTTTTTGTTGAAGACAAAATAAAATATATTAATAAACGGAGCTCCCTCGCCGCACAAGAAGTTCTAGGCAAGGACTAAAAAAATGATTCAGTCGCATACAAGGATCAACCAATAGCTAGAAAACAACCAAAAGCTAGCTATGGATCTTGGTAAAACATTGAATGATACTATTTTTAGCTTGTAACCACCTAAAAGAAGATAACTTCACATTGTCCACCATCTTTTGCGATGATTGATGTTTTTGGCGGAAAATTAAACTATTCCTTTCTTTCCAAATGACTCAAATAGAGTCCATCAAGATTGCATGAAGAGCAAACATGGGTTTTCTATGCATGCTAGATTTGTAAATTGACCAACATGATTAGAAATAGGTAACCTGTGTTTACCATAAATATACCAAACCACAAACGGATATATGTCCAAATGCTGCCCTAAGAAGCACAACCCACAAACAAATGATATGCATTTTTGGTCTCACGGCAACTTACTCGAACAAAGATATGAAATGTGAGGAATAATTCCATGATGTAGTAGATTGTTTTTCGTTGGAAGGTGATTGAGTAGCAACCGCTACACGAGCAACGAGACCTTCAACAACACTTTCTTATTTCAAACAGTTGCATGATAATAGAAAATGACACTCAATTTAAAAAATGACACCATGTTCCATCTAAAAAACACTCAATTTTTTCATCCAAAATAAACACTCAAAATAATAATAATTTTCTTAAGTAACCCAAAATAATTATTTAACACAAATTAACGTGAAATAACAAATGAATAAAAGGAAGTAATAATTGTTTCGTTACGAATAATTATTTAACATATTATAAAGATCTACAATTCTTGATCTATTCTCTAAATACATAGTTTTATTGTAACTTTGTATCGACGATTATGAGCTATGCTGGTAAAATTTTATGTATTATGGATATTGTGTAAATTATATGACTCATTAAATTTTTCGTTTGAAGGAATATATGAAGCATTCATATATCCCTTTATAGAAGCTCCCATCAAAATGATCCACCAACTACTCCCTCCGTTATTATATCTAAGTACTCATTTGATTTTATTTTTGTTCCTAAATGTAAACACATTTTCAAATTACTAGATGCATTTATTATTTTTTTTCCTAAACATACCCCTAATTAATACTACCAATTTGTCTTGGAATATGAAAAGTCAAATTTAATACACATACAAACAAAGGACAATTTGGTAATATTAACACACAAAACAGACACATTAATTACACTGACAACTTTTCTTAAGAAATGTGAAAAATGCAAACAGAGCTTACACACAGAGACGGAAGGAGTATAATATATGGTTTTTCATTCGTATGCCGGACAAACATAGCATTTAATTAACCCCCGTACTGATATTTATTTTTTGGTGGATAGAAAACCCTTGTATATAGGATAGAAACGTATCGAAACCTTGAATAGCAAAAAATAGTGGGATATTGTATTTTTAAGATTGGATTTCATATTTGAATGAAACTCGTAATTGTAAGAAAGTAGGTTTTTTAACTACGGGACTAGCAAACGAAAAATTTGGATAGAATCTAATAAGATGGATCTCCCTCTTTGAAAATCGGACATGAGGGTTTCCTCTCATCCCGCTGAAGTATTTACACACAATAAAGATAAACACCGAACATTTTCATTAAAGTTCCCTTTGAAGATTTTAAGATCTGAATCATCAAATTAAAAAAAAAGTTCAAACAAAGAAAAAGCTAGAAAGTAGCACATTCTTTTTATTAAAACTAAGAAACTTTATTGATTGCAGAATATTGGCACAATGCCAAATATTATTCAATTGAAAGCAGTACTCAAATGCTTCTTGACAACATTTTCATTCAAGATTTGCAACACAATGTTCTGTGTAAGACCTACATATCTTGGTGTCTTATACTGACTAATAGATGTTCCTAATCCCAAATAATGATCAAGAATCTTTTGGAACGTTCCTTTCCTAACAACTCGTAGTTCTAAGGCCCCGATAGTGTTGGCCTTACGAGAAAAATTGCAGGATGGATCGGTGAAAGACTTATCCAAACAATTGCAACATTTTCTCAACAATTCTTCACTTGCTTCACCACTAATTTCCCAGAATATTACAGTTTCCAGGCTCTTTGGATAAATCAACATGGCTTGTGAATTCAATAACTTCCAATTCTTCGTCTGCTAATAATTTGGAAGATGCTTCCACAACTAACAGTAAATCTTTCTCTGTGGTCTTGTCGATGTTAACGCTTAGCAAAACACTACTCCGACAAATAAACTTGTTTCGGAGTTGAGTTATGGAATCCCATAACATTTACGACATCTCCTAGCCTATACCAGTATAACCCTGAAATTATATAACCGAGTAAGTTAATACGATAACTGTTAACTTTTTTATCGTAATCATTTCCCAAAACACATTAACATAAAGGTGTCAAAAAACCAAAAGCAAACTAAATAAACATGGTAATAATTTAGTATTTACCTGCTGAATTGGTCACAACAATTTCATATTCTTCACCAACTGGATGACGATCAACACAAAGGTCAGTGCCCTCATTCTTCAGATGTGTGAGAGGAATGAACTCAAAGTATCCATTTTGAGGAAACACAACATAGGTTGCCAATTCAAGGGGAAGTTTTGGGTTAATATTTGCAGCTATGAACCCTTCAGAAGCTCCATAGAGAGAAGTCACTAAAGGTAACTCTCCTGCATAGTGCCTCAACTTTCCTAAATATGGCTCCATTGACCTCGTCATGATTCCATAAATGTACTTCACATTAGGAAACAACTATGGTATCAAACCATACCAATTATTCAACCCTAGACATTTTTTGTGGATTATGTCGGCTAGTTCTTGATTTGGTTTGAGCAATTTAGACATAGCCATTTGAATCGATGGATCTGTGACTCTACTACTAAGAACTCCTTCCCTTATATCATTACAAAGCTCTTCCCAAACTTGTTTAAAAGTTCTGAATGCTTGGACTAAGAGGTGAGCAAATGATGAAGACAAAGACTGAACTTCGTCACGGTAAATTAGTCCAATTAATAAATGACAATATAGTGATTGGAAATAATCATGACATAATACCACTTCATTTGGGGTGCAACATTGAATATTAAGTTCTTTCACTACATGCATATAATTTTGATTGCGAAGCATGTTGGTTGTAATATTTATAGCTATGAGACCCCCCTTTGTTTGGAACTGTTGCAGCCATATCCAAAGTGTAGACACTTCCCATTTTTTAGCATTGGAAACTCTCTACAAAATGGAGTTATATATAATACTAGAACTCCGACCCGTGCGCCGCACGGGTCATATAGAATGAAAAAACTAACGAAAATATGTAAGTCTGTAAGACATAAGATTAATAGTAGATACCCTGTATTACAAAAATCATACAAAAAGAGGACTATAATTCCGTCCAACCAAACAAATTCCACAAATTAGGATATATTACGGAAAACTTCTCTGTAAACTACATTAGAGGTTACATCTGTAAATAAAGGACACAAATTAGGTATAATGACTGATTGTGTAACTCCCATAATGAATTTAAAACGTGCATGAATGTAGAGCAACAGGTTGGTCGCATTTTGTGGAAGCTATAAGGTTTTGGATTCCTTTCCCTTGTGATCAATTTCCTTGTATTTTCATGTAACTTTTCAATAGCGATATTCAATTGCTCTATTTGTTCTCATGCCTTTTTTTTCACGTAAAAAAAAACACCATTCTGTTTCTACGAAATTTTCTTTCTTTGCATAATGCAAATTAATCATCTGGTTAACAACATCCTTGCACAATTATTCATGACATCATTTGCTAACGCTTATATTTTACAAAACAGGTATAATGAAACTGACAAATAAAATAAATCAAAACTTTCATAATTTGTAAACAATAATAAAACTTGGTAAATGTCAAAGTTCACACTTGTTAAATTCAGCTCCACCAATAGTAGTTGCACTGAATTTACTAATTTGAAACAAAAAAGGAGCATTTTGTGGAAGCTATAAATAACTCCAAGATGGATTAAAACTTGGAGTTGCAATGATTAAGCGTTGGTTCTTCCTAAAAAAATGGGGGGAACCATTCATGATAGATCAAACATTACTTACTATGACTTTATAGACTGATTATCACGAAATGCTTACTTAACCGGACCATGCCTTTTCTATAGATAGACATACTTACCATGCCTTATCTACATCTGACCACCTTGTTTCGAATTAGACATACACTGGTTCAAAACATGTTATTTATTTTGAACATAGTGTAGAAAAATTGACAAAATTGTAAGCAACAAACCAGTAACTAGAATCCAAAGTCAGTACTGGTTCCACGCTAACACAAATATTACTAAAACTACTTGAAAAATATAGCAACTGCCAGCAAAAGCAGCGAGGCTGATATAAACATGCAAAGGATAAAGATAATCGCATTTCGAACATTAAATAACAGCCACCAAAGCAAACAGTGATTTGTTCAATTACAAATTTTTTAAAAGATTCAAACAACTGAAATTTGCATCTAAATTAATAGTTCTTAAACAATGACGCTTGTTAAACACAAAACAACAAAACTAAACCAGATAATAGATTTTATTCTTCAGCAACACACGGACAGAATTATTCCTTAGGTTCCATCTTGACGCGCACCATCTTTGTTGGCTGTATTTCCTTGCAACGTTTCCTTCACTCACTTCCACTTTAAAGAGTACTTGTTTGTCAATTAAGACCTTAAAATCGACTGGATAATCATCACCGTTGTTTTCCTTTTAAAGCAAAAACAACATTATAAGACACCATAGCATTTACAAACAGCGATTATAGAATAAAAATAAACAGCAACTTGCTTAATAGACAACTTTGAATTAAATACAAGACACCAATGTGCTATTTTAACAGCATTATACAGCTTACAGAATTAAATTTGCATGATAAGGTATGTCTATTCAGTTTCACTTCAGAAATTTTACACAACTTGTAAATGTTAACAGGACTAAGAAATTTCTTAATAAATCATGTATAGATGATACTCCCTTCTGAGAATGGCAATTGAAAACACTGATGATATAGTGGTTACTAATTTGCAATTTATGCAACTTCTGTAAGAACCAACATAATCTTATTAAAAAATGAATTCGTACTCTTTATTTAGTTATCATTGACGCTGTAAAATTATTTTGCTTATCAGATTGATTCAAGACAATGATATAGGGATAAGTTGATAAAATTTGCAGCTTATGAGAACTTCTTAATTAATCCTATTTTAATATTTCAATGTTAAGTAGAATAAATATACCACTAAGTTATAGCCACAGCACAGATAGCCCAAAAACAATTGATCACAGTCAAAATAATAATCAATGGTTTCTGAAATCAAAGAAGTAACTAATTTTACCATTTCAGAGTCCAATCTGAATCTCTTGTTAGTTTTCTGCATTCTCTGTTGATTATTAAAGATGACTTGACCTGCACAATTAAATAAAATAGAGTTAATTGATTTGTATTAATATTGTTTTTCAATGATTTCAGAGGCAAGTAACAACAACAACAACAACAGAACAAAAAAACCATGAATTCATGCTTACTTTCATTGATCATTTTCAGTGAAAGTTCATGGGGAGAACGACAAACCAAAACGTGGAACCGCCATTGATGTGATATTCGACTATCCCTGCCGCCACTTCAACTTCAAACTACTCTGCCACTCTTCTCAAATTGGCTTTACAGTTCACACTTTATACTCACCCGTTTTTTCATAACCCTAAACCTAAAAAAATGGCTCCAAAACAGAAGATCACCATTTACCTCCTTCATCGGTGATCTGTTAGTGGATTTGCAGTGACTCTTTTCAAAACATAAAGAAACAATGAGAGAGAGAGCATTGAAAAATCTATATTGAGAGATAGGGATAAGCTTTGTGAATAAAGAGAATGAATGATTTGAATTTTTTTGGGAAAGTGGGGAGGATGAGATAATGCATCGTGTCGTGTGCTGTGTTGTGTGATAGCGAAGAGAAGAGCATTAAGTGTAAATGATCAATGAATGGCGCCTAAATGATCAGCATCCAATGACTTAGAAAAATGGAGGGAAAAATTAGGGAGAAAAGATTAGGGTTAAGGATAGCTTTGGGGGATAAGTTTTAGTAATTAAGATGTTAAGAGCGCCAACTTTAATTAACCAACAAAAAATCATGGTAGGACAGAAGAGTATATAACAAAATAATTAAGGTTAGTATATGTTTACCCTCTGTAATATTAGCAATTTCCGGTTTAACTCATGTAAAAAAATTTGTTTAGATTCCAACTCTGTAATTTGAAAATTCTTTGGTTTTGGATATCATGGCATCAAATTACAAAATTTAAGGTACACCCGCTGTAATGAGAGAATTTCAGTTTACCCCTTCCCATATCATCAATTTTCTACAGTCAAAATTCATGAAAGTCTAAAACTAAGGAATCTTCAAATTACAAGGTTGGAATCTAAACAAATTTTGTTATAAGGACTAAACCGAAAATCGCTAATATTACAGGGATAAACATATATTAACCTTTTTTAATAAATGAAATGAACCTGTTATAGGGAAATCTAAACAAATTTTGTTACAGGGAGTGTAACAATGCAAGCACACACGCATATGTTAACGATGCATTGCGGGATTCTCATGCTGCAGCATTGTATTTTCACACAAAATTAGAAATTAAGTAGCCAAGTAAAAAATCAAGAAGAAGGTATAGTTGGTTTATTCCTAAAATTATCAAAGAGTACAGTTTAATCTAACTAAATGGATATATAATGAGTTTTTTTTTTTTTCTTTCTGATTCGTTTAGAGAAATAAATTAAAAAACTGAAATCAGAACAAAGTAGAATACAATAAACATAAAAAAGGCTCCCTAAAAAATATTAAACATGAAACAGGTTAAAATTAAACTATGAGTAAATAAATAGTTTTGTGGCATTTTCTTAAAAATAATGATAACTTTTTCTTGACACAGAAAATAATGATAACTGAGTTAAAAATATATAATTATACTTGACTCAGTTTTGTGGCTAGAATTCATCTTTTTCAAGGTGAATAAGTGGGGTGTTCGGGGTTCGAACCCCGACTCCTGCATATAACAATGCATATCCCTGCCAACTGAGTTATGCTCACGGGGACACTCTATGTATATTTTTATTCCCATGCCATATGATATGAAGGACTGTTTTTTAGAGTTGTGTTATTCAAACACAACTTGCAGATACAACTATAATGACACCGTATTTTCTGTTAACTATTTTCTTATCCATAGCAGTTCATTTATCTTCTATTTTTTATGTTGTGAAATCAACCTTAATCGAATCACACCAATGAAATAAACAAAGATGTGTGGAGCAAGAGATAGTGGTAATCTTAGATCTAAGTGTCTTCAAGCAATGACACACACAAAGAGCTAATACAATG
>Ga0228711_1005449_pt1 | contig 19352 bp, 16 predicted proteins | sample MedpolnodulmetaG_2_FD_177996 | JGI IMG/M metagenome (GOLD analysis project Ga0228711, IMG submission 177996) | Root nodule microbial communities from Medicago polymorpha collected in Santa Monica, California, United States - brown nodules | ecosystem: Host-associated > Plants > Roots > Nodule... | reverse complement strand
TTCGCGTATATTTATTAAGATTCTGTTCCAAGAGTTATCTGAGCATCTTGGGATCAAGGTGCTGAATGAGCGGTTGAATGATCCAGCAATGCAGGACTGTTTTGAATCAATATTTCCCAAAGATAGCACAAGAAACACGCGGTTTTCCATTAACTTCTTCACGTCGATTGGACTTGGCGAGCTTACTAAGAATCAACGCGTCTATTTGAAAAGTCTGACCTTGCGGAGCTCCCATTCATTGGATGAAAGTGGCAGAAAAAGTAGAAGAAAATAAAGCAAATGCATTTTAAGGCCCTTGCAAACCTTTGATTCAAAATCAATGGTTTCGCAATATGTTAATTTAGTTTACTTTCCTTTTTCATAACTGTTGATAGTTAGAATTGGATTCTGCTGATGTTGAGCTTGTTCTGCTTGGATTGCTTTATCTATCTGGTTTATTTTGATTTCGTTCTTGAGATACTTTTTATACTCATTTAATATCTTTTGTGGAAAAAGAATAAATTTTTTATTATTTAAAGCAACCTGTTATCAGATTATTATTACTTGTCTCTTGTAAATGATGCTTTTTGGAGCTATTATTATAATGGGTGCTTTTTGTAAATTTATTGACCATATAAGCTCAACTATATTATAGCATTTTTTAACGAAATTGGAAATAAAATCTTCAATGTCTAATTTGGGTTTTCTTCATTGATTGGGTTTTAGAGGAAAACCATTAACCACTTGAACCAGTTCACTTGGTTAAAACACATATGATCGGAACATTAAGCATATCATTAATAAAAAGAATGGGGGAGTTAAGAACAAAAATTGAAGAGCTTTATTGGGGAAATGGTTGTGGAGGCAATTAACCTGAAAAACTTATGCAGTAAAGAAATTGTATCAAAATCAATATTGTGCATATATGAGTGTGCTCAGAATGTATCAGCAAAATTCCTTAGGCACTAGCTGTTTTTATGAATTATTGAAAGGACATGAACTTCCGTTGATGCAAATCCTTAGAGTGGAAAAATGTTGGACTTTATTGAAGGTCTAATATGTGGCGTGAAACTTAAGTTTGTTAGCACACTTGGTTTTACAATGCTAGTACTAAATGCCACGGCAGTGGGCATCGTTGGTTCCATGTAGCCGACGCACTCAATGGGACAAGGCTTGATTGGTGTTGATATGTATAAGACCAAAATGTTCATATACAGAAGTACTTTGCGCTTGCGATTAATCAACATTTATCTTTCAATTGTAGTGAAATTCACTAACCAATTTGTTCACAACACTAATATACTGCGCTTTGCAAATACTTGTGCTCTTGCTAAAGCCTAAAGACAACAAGTTAATAACTTCTTCCAACCTGAACGGTTGTTTGTTTCCTGCAAGCATTAAAAATATGGCATAAATATATTCTTGTGTCCAAGTGTAACAGAAACCGTGTAGTTTCATGAAATTAAGAAACTTAATTATATATAATAGTCCCTTGGCTTTTACCTTTTGGCTATTAATTCCTACCTAAGAGTCTGATAAGGATATATATAAAGAAAAATTCCATTTTAGATAGCTAAACAAATGTTTGGCATCAATTTTTGTCTTTTAGCCGGAAGAATAATAGAATTGAGTGAAGTGGTTCAACCTTTACCCAGGAACTCACACATAAGTTCTCTGAAGCACAAGAAATAAAAAAAGCCTAAATATGTTTAGTATTTTGTTTTGATATGATTCAAAAATCAAAATTATGAAAACCAACTCTTGGATTAGAGCACGTGGCTATGAACCACAAGGAGTTCAAATCCCTCCAACTAATAGGGGAAGGACTTTGGGGGTAAGAAAAACAATTATGATCGGGTTAGCTGAAGCAAAGCTATAGAACATTCATAGGCTCTTTCAAACTATCAGTACAAAAAACACAGGAAACAAACTAAGACTATAAGTAAGAACGGCATTCCTTCATTCATTTTTGGTTCTTGAATATTTCCCTCATTATGAGACTATACATCATATACTCCCTCCGGCAGGACGGAGCCAGGATTTAAATATCGAGGGGACCAAGTTTAAAAGGTAAAAATAAATTCTCAACCATGGGGGGACCACTGTTCTACATTGTACAATATTGACTATATGCTACATGAATATTACTAGTATAAAAAAAAAATTGCAAAACGTGGGGGGACCATGGCCACCCTTGGCCCCCATGGTCCCTCCGCCCCTGCCCTCCGGTCTCAAATATAAGAAAAGATTCCGTTTTTAAGTTCATTGAATAGTTAATGTAAAAAAATGAATCTTTTCTTATATTTGAGACGGAGGAAGTATTTGGTAAGATAGCAATATCAACCACACAAAAACAATGTTACCAAACAAATTAATTAAATATGTTTAAAAGATCTCCTTCTAGAACAAACTAGAGGAGTCATTATTCTCATAGTCTCATATTCATACCTAAGCATCGATGCCGTCAAAGATAAATATTGGTCAAAATGCTCCCATGACTAAGTTTTTGTGATGCCGCTAGGTACAAGCAAGCTCATTTTACAGTCAAAATTCTAAACCACCTTAATTTTATAATGCCATCTGTATCCAACCTCATGATTTAGAATTGTGAAAAAAGGTTTTCTCACACGGGAAAGTGAGGTACTAGTATAAAGGAAGGTTTTCTCATATGTGTCTGGTCAAAGTGAAAAAACATTTAGGCAGTTTAGTGGTTTGATCTCGTTCCTTATACATGGAAAAAACTCGGTTGAATTCAAAGGATTCATTGTCTTTTTAGTAGATTCTTCCGCGGAGAATAGTCCGTTATGGATACTTTGTCAAATTATTGCAAAGGGTCACAACTCATTAAATACTCTTGTCTAACAAGGTGGTTACCCTTGTACTCTCCTTTTCATAATTTTTCTTTTACTATGAAAAAAAAAAAAGTTGTGACACTTTGTTATACCGATAAATCAATCACTTAAAACAAATAATCACATATTTAAACGACACTAATTATAAGGTTAATAGGTCAATAAAATTTGTAAAGTATGCACATGCATTTTTTTCCCACTTTATAAGCTTATATTACATTTATAATAAAATTTTGTAATTCATTTTGTAGAAACTAATAAGCTTATATTGCATAGATTTAATCTATTATCATTTATTTTTATTTCTAATAGGGCTCTTTATTTTGTAATTTGGAATAAGATTAGAATGACAATGGTAAGAGCTTAAGATGGTAATACCCAAAAGTATGTGTACACGTTTGAATTGAAAATTTGAAGGAACCAAAGATTTATTAATATAAACATATATGGGCTGGTCTGACATACCTAATAGACTTTTCTATAAGTCTTAACCTGACCTATATAAATTAAGAGAAATGATATTTTGTACAACCTTTTTTGACAACTTTTAGACAACTTTCTCTCTTATACTTACATTATATTCTTATTCTCTCTTCCTTTTTCTCTCCATTGTTTTTGACCAATGAGAAGAGAGAGAAAAAGAAAATTTTCATAAAAGTTGTTAGTAAAATGGTTGTTCAAATATCATTGCTCATAAACTAATGAGTTTTTTAAAAATTTTGAGCTTAACCTATATAATAAAGGAGATAGGTTAAGCCGAACTTTAAATAGACCAGATCATAGACCCCTGACGAACAGTTTGACCTATTCCTACGATATATTAACATTTTCTAAAAAATTAATGTAATTGCAAGGAAGAAGATAGGATTCGATCAAAGGCGGTGAACGTTTTACACATTAATTGCATGGCTGGCTATTTGGTACACAGCATTTCATGCAGAAACGCGTGTGATGATATCATTTGGGTGGGCATCCACCTATACCAAAACCAACCATGTCTTACTTTACCCACTCCTTATTCCTCACCAACTTTCAACACCCATACTATATCTTCAATCGAACCTTCTTGTAACTTTCCTTTCTTTTGTACCCTAAGCCCTATAAATACCTTGCCATTCTTCAAAAATATCACAATCCATCAACATTCAACTTTCTCACTATATAAAAATCCGTTAGCTTTCTATGGCATTTTCAAGAGTTGCATTCCTAGTCATTTTGATCTCTACGGTTGCAATTGCCTTTGCTGGCAACTTCAATCAAGACTTTGATATAACATGGGGGGATGGACGTGCTAAAATACTCAACAATGGCCAACTTCTTACATTGTCTCTAGACAAATCCTCTGGCTCTGGTTTTCAATCCAAAAATGAATATCTTTTTGGCAAAATCGATATGCAGCTTAAACTTGTTCCTGGCAACTCTGCTGGCACTGTCACTGCCTATTACGTAAGCACATCAAATATTCATGATACTTTACTCTATATATAACTACATATTTTTGTGTTAGGTTATATTAATTAATTTCTATTAGCTTATAAAAATTCTTTTAACTAATTGGAATTTTTATGCTCAATTAATTCAGCTATCATCAAAAGGTGGTGCATGGGATGAAATTGACTTTGAATTCTTGGGAAATTTGAGTGGTGACCCATACATTCTTCACACCAATGTGTTTAGCCAAGGAAAAGGTAACAGAGAGCAACAATTCTACCTATGGTTTGACCCAACTGCGGATTTTCACACCTATTCCATCCTTTGGAACCCACAACGCATTGTGTAAGTCCTAATTTAAATCCTTAATAAAAAAAATGATTTTTTTTTAATTACTTGTGTTGGAAGTAACTAAATAAGTCTAATAAATTCTGTTTATTTTTCAGTTTCTCTGTGGATGGAACTCCAATTAGGGAATTCAAGAACATGGAATCAAATGGTGTTCCATTCCCCAAAAACCAACCAATGAGAATTTATTCTAGTCTTTGGAATGCTGATGATTGGGCCACAAGAGGTGGCCTTGTTAAGACAGATTGGTCCAATGCTCCTTTCACCGCTTCTTATAGAAACTTCAATGCTAATGCATGCATTGTGTCTTCTGGAACATCATCTTGTAGTTCAACACAATCCAATAAGAATGCTTGGTTTTCTGAGGAGTTGGATTCTACAAGTCACGAGAGGCTCAAGTGGGTGCAGAAGAATTATATGATTTATAACTACTGCACTGATACCAAAAGATTTCCTCAGGGCCTTCCTCAAGAATGCAGGATGGTTTAGGAAAATTCATAATTCAGATTACCTCAACCTTTTGTATTGTTTTGTATTATTATCTTTTCTTTTGTAATTTTATATGATATTCTTTAATTCATTGTGTAAGTCACTATAAAGAATCCAATTTCTATGGTAAATTATTTCTTCTTTTTAGTTTCTTCAAAGACCATGACTACGAAAAAATAAAAAGTGCTAAAGTATTATGTTTGATTAATCAAATTTTGGCAGACTAAACTTAAACACGAGGGTGGTTATTATACTTGTTTTCACACACGAAGAGTGCTATGAACACTCTCTTTTTAACCCTCTCTCAAACATTCACTCTCTTATTGAGTGAAATTGAAAATGGATCATACATAAAGTCGTATGATTCACATTAATTTCATTAAATAGGAGAATGAATGTTATAAATTGAGTGTTCATAGCATTTTTCTTTCACACACTTTATCTTTAGAGAAGTGCTATTTGGTGCGACATACATCGAAGCAATACATGTTTAAGTTGTATTGGACGGTCAAATTGAAATTTTTACTTTTGGTGAAATTTCATTGGGAGATGGTGACATCGTGATAGTTGAAAATATTTACACTTTGTTATTTGTATGTGCAATACCAATTCGCAACATAAATCGTTTTCCTTATGTTTATATCATTTCGTGAGAATCATTCGTAACAACAAACAATTTTTTTAATGTTTTTGATTCATTTTTCTGAAGTTTGATAGTAAAATCATTGAATACTATCAAGATTTGGATGAATGAAACAACAACTAATCTTTATAAAAGAAAGTTCCAACAACATCAATCTTGAGGAGATGCCGCTGGTCATCTGGAGGAGAAGCATGAAGTAAGAATTCAATATTTGAAGAGGTTCCTAACTTGACCATGAAATCTGCACATTGATTTCCATCACGAAGGGTGTGACAAACAATGACATTTACCTGCACTAATAGCTCATTTATCTCTTGAATTAAAACCGCATAGACATGAAACTTCATCGAGGGGCCTGGAATGAAATTGACGCAATGTAGAGAATCAGAATAACAAATGAGGTCAATAAAATTCAAGTCTTTAGCAAGCAGAAAGCCCTTGTAAATAGCATATAATTCAACAAACATGATGTCAGAAGAGCCATGAATATAGCCGGAAAAACCTGATAAGTAGAAGTCTGCATCATTACGTAAAACTCCACCGTAACCAGCCCTAACCGGAGAGCCAAGGCAACCACCACCAACATTAAGGATGAGGCTAGAGAGATTATTATTGTTCCGCTTGATGAATCTCTCAGTTGTAGAACCTTGGAAGTTATTAGAGAAGCAAACTTTGAAATTTTTCACGATAGTTTAAATGTTAAATAAGAGACAGTTTAGGTACTAATTATCATTGCTTAGGCACATCATGTTTCTATGTCTCCAAGCCCACCAAACACTGGCGGCAAAAGTGGTGGAGAGGTGTGGTGCCGACATTTAGTCAATCATGCGCATCAAAGTTATTGAAGAAATCTGGATGATTGAAACCTACATGATTTCAAATGCTTCTAGAGAAATTACAATCTCGCACACAACGAAGAAATGTTTTCTCTTGCAAACCACAACAAGAACAAAAAGTGGATTGAACAATGTTTAGTTAAGCAAAGAGAGAGTTGACACCAAGTTGCGACAAACCAACCAAAAAGGAAATTAAACAAAAAATCATTCATGCAAACATAACCATTTTTGTTTTCTTTAAATCTATACTATATATAATAAAGAAAACAACCCCTTTCAGCTTTTTTGGGTTGACTTTTTTCTTTCTAAAAACACCCTCAAATTTTAATACAAATAACACATGTAACAAATAGATAAGAATAAGATTTGTAAAAAAAAAAATAGATAAAAATAAAAAAATGTAACAAACACAATATGAATATATATATATATATATGTCTGGTTTTTTCTTTCCTTTACCATTTAAAAAGTGTAACAAACTAGATGATTATATTTATATTTACTTTTTTATTGTTCTAATTATACTCTTAAACAATTTTTTATATAATAAAGATTGTTGTTGGTGTTATTTAGAAAAATATAGATTATATTATTTTGTTATATTGTTGGTGTTTTCATAAAATAATTAGAGTGGAAAGAAAGACCCGTGAATGTTACAGGTTGGTATTGGGTCGGTCAACTTTTTGACATAGAAATGTGATGTAAATGCAAAAACAGCAGCAATGCTGCTGCATATGAAGCATGTCTTTCCGTCGTTCCATCCCCACCACGTCCTCAACTCCCGAATCCTCTTCACTTGATTCATTCCGTTACCACAGCAGCACCGTCGTAGTGACCCCAAAACCACAACGCTTCAAGCGACTCGCCAAACCCATACTCCACCCTCCACGAACCAAACCGCCACACAAAACGCGTCGTTCCAAATCATCCAACCTCACCGCTGCTGAACCCAACCCATCATCATCATCATCAGAACCTCACATTTCATTCGAAAATACAAAACCTTTGTCACGCGAGTTCTTTCAAATCGATGCACTAGACCTTGCCCCTCGTTTGCTTGGGAAATTTCTTCGTAGAGACCACGTTGTTCTTCAGATTACTGAGGTAACATTCTTTCACAATACTCAAAAGTCTATTTAGTTCTTAAATTTCAATTTTTAGATTTTTCACAATTTAGTCTTTCAAGTTATTAACAGTCCAAAATAGGCCCTGTTTGGATAAACAGTTTAATTTGTCGTTTAAAGTCTAAGAGCGCTTGTGTATAAGCTATTTCTATATTTTGGAGAGCTTAAAAAAACTGAAAACAGCTTATGAACATGTCATAAGATGTGTTTACAAGTTCTTTCAAACTGTCTCAGAACAATTGTTTTTGCCCGTAGACAAATTCAAATAAGTCATTCCAAACATGCCAATAGTCTTTGAAATTGAATGTTTTCTATCATGTTGGTTCTTTTGGATAGGTCAATTTAATTGTTGAAATTGTTTCAAATAGATCAATGCAAATGAAATTTAAAGGTTATTTTAAAATTTCGTTAGTTTTAGCCTTTTAGGTGTACTGAAGTTTTGTTTGTGTATGATTTAACAAGCAATTAATTTTGGACAGGTTGAAGCATATAGATCAAATGATTCAGCTTCTCATGGTCGGTTTGGTATTACTCCAAGAACTGCTCCTGTTGTAAGATGCTTCTTTTTCACCTTTTTATTTTATTAACATAAACTTGTTTATGTTGGGATATATGATATGAATTCTCTACCCTGATTTGAAGATGCTTAGTTAGGTTAACTAGAGTAATGTTGCTATATATTTGTTCCTGTTTTGCAGTTTGGACCGGGTGGGCATGCATATGTTTATCTTTGCTATGGTCTCCACACAATGCTGAATGTTGTTGCGGATAAAGAAGGAGTTGGAGCCGGTGTATTGATACGTTCTTGTGCCCCCATTTGCGGTAATACTCAATAGTATAGCTCATTTAATAATAATACCAAGGTTTTAAATAGTGATAGCAAATATATCAAAAAACTCGATTTCTCCACTAAGATTGCAGACCTTATTTTAAAACACTTACTAATGATGCAAATAAACCATCCTTTTACTTTTCCCTTGCCTATTTTTTTTTCTTTTTTAAAGAGCGACTAGCATGCTAAATTATGTGTCATCATGGCCTCTTTAGATGCTTGTGCTTGTTGTGTTACTTATCCAGTTTATGGATGAGTGAAAGAGATTAATGATATGCAAGTGAATCATTCAAATCAGTAGTTGAATACCTCATTCAAAGGAAAAGAAAAGGTCAATAAGAGATGAGTGTTTAAGAAAATAGATTCTTGGCATTCTGTATCTTAGAAAAGCTTACCCCAAATATAATACCTTAAAACTGAAATATTAACAAATAAAAGTGATTCCTAAACAAACGAGTTCTATACCATCACTAGCTAGTAATTTTATCTTATTTTTGATGTGTACAACCTGGACTATTTGAAAAGTTGCACTTGAACTCAGACTGTATGACTATGTACAACTATAACTATTTACTATTGTGGTTATGGGTAAGCCAAGTGGGAAGCTGGCTGACTAATTGGAATAGTCGAGTCTTTCAGTATAAGTTCAGCATTGCTGTGGCAATAACATATAGTTGCTGGTGTTCAATATAAATAAACTTTGTACAAATGGCAATAATTCTTCGCTGGCAATCTAGCATTCATTATAAGTTCGGTATTGTTTTTTCCCTCTTGAAGTAAGAGTTAAATCAACTCTAGCAAAAGACTACAATACTCTGCTAGCATTTATTATAAGGTAACCTTGAATACAATTATTTCTAGGTTTATTTTGTAATATTCAACTATGTCACAGGATTGGATGTTATTCAGCAGCGCCGAGGTCAAAAAACTGACAAACCTATACTTCTTACGGGCCCTGGGAAGGTTAGTTCCCTCTATTCACCTGTTTGAGATGTTTTCTAGGAAAATAATTCAGTTAATTTTTTGCACTACCATTGACTTGTGATTATCAGCTCAAAGTTATACACATTTCAGTGCTTACTATCAACTAGTTACTAGTCAATATTGGAAGATGTTTTGCTCATTAAGCACAGTAGCTGTTATCACAGTCTTGCTTTAATTATCATCCATTTCCAAAATTTATTGTATCAGTGTTGTATTGTACCTGTATCATATTTTGTATCCGGGCTTCATAAGTCTTGTCCCTTTCTTGGCAAAATTTTGGACAGATTGAAAAAAAAAAGAATTGAAACTGTAAATTAATAATGACCAATAGATGGTTAAGTTTGATATATTAGATCTGTAAACTGTTCCTTGCATGACCCCACGTTTTATGATTTTACATGCTTGTGATTTGTGAAATAATTTGATGTCATGTTTATTTATGTTTTATGCTTCAACTATTCTGGAAAAGATCCACTCTCTGTAATAAAATTTTCCCATATAGGGCTTATCTTGATTTAAGTTTATAGAAATCTTGTCTATATAGATTCAAAACTTAGAAGCACTTAAATGCCTAAATCAAACATTGCGCGTGATGGTTTAGAAAGTTTTGCATCATTTGTAAAATGTTGACACATTCTGACATAACAGAGGTGATCACAATCATTACACTGGTTCTTGCTAGAATGGAAAAAATTAAAGGCAACCATAAGATGGAAAGGGTTATCATTTAGTTTACTTCCTCTTTTTGACCATTTTTCATGCTATTTCTTAAATCTTTCTTCATAGAATATTAGTGGAGATAACTTTTTGTTTTCACACAAATGTCCTTGCATATTTAAAGTATCATCGTAGTTTCCCAAACCGATTAACTTTAATGTCTTCGCAAATCTTAGGTTGGTCAGGCACTAGGTCTTTCAACAGAATGGTCCAATCATCCACTATATACCCCCGGTAAGTTCTCTATAATTTGAGTGTTACAAATGTGAAATTGAAAAATGGATATCAATGTTTTCTCAATAGGGAAAAAAATGTACAATGCAGGTGGTTTAGAACTCTTAGATGGTCCAGAGCCAGAAAACATATTGGTAGGTCCACGTGTTGGAATCCAGTTCGCTCTACCAGAGCATGTCGACGCACTGTGGAGATTTGCCATTGCAGATTCTGCTTGGATTAGTGCTCCAAGAAACACTCTCAGGCCACCCTTATAGAGTGGAGTGGTGGTAGCTTGAGAGAGAGAGAGAGAGAGTAGTGGTTTGATAATAATTAACAAGTTAATGTGTATATATATACACCTTAGAAAAAGATCATATACGTGTCTTATCACCTTTGAATTTTGTAAGAATGCGTCAGTATACCTCATGATCTGATCAGACCGAGGTTGGTCGGATAGGAAAGCAGCACCCCGCAGCGAATGTGATTAGGGCATAGTACCTGCAAGCACTATGAGGCTCAAGTCAGTAAGAGAGCAATGAGAGTGAGAGGTAATGGGATTAGAGATTATGTACCCTGATGTTGAGGGCGATGAAGACATATATACAGTAGGATGAGCCAATGAGGAGTTAACAGCAGCCATTACGAACGGCATTCTTCAACGGAGTATTAGTCAGGTACCTGTTGTGGGCATTAAAGGCGTAGGGACGTTACAAATTTAAGGAGATCCGGTATGATGAGACCTACTCCGTATTCGGACTTGTTTGAATGCAATGAAAGTCATGAGATTCTTAATCCGGAACACCTCATGTCTTTTGCAAATGTTAGAATTACCGCAAATAGAATTACCAAAGAAATGACACATTGAAGATGAATTTCTATTTTTCTGAGGTAAACTCGCATGTCTTCTCTTAAGTTATTTATGAGGTGTCATTGCCCATTAAATGCAGGTGTTTTTCACAGTAATTTTTAAATGCAATTCATTTTGTTGTGATAAAACTTACTCTTTCTGTGGTACCAAAAAACTAACTCTTTCTTCTAAACTCAACTGTTGTTGTATCGAAGTGGCTTTATATTGGTTTTTGGTGTGAATTCTAAGTGAAATATAAATCTTAGAGAAAATATTATAGATACATTGTAATTGTGTTTCGTAAGAAGCTGTGGATTATATACGACTATTTTTTGTGTAAGGAATAATATACTAAGCCTTGTTATTGCTTAATTTATTTTAAATAAATTGTAATTTTTAACTCGTTAAATAAATTCCAGATAGTGATAAAAAAAAAATTTATAATTTGGACTATAAATTGTAATTTTTGCACTCGTTAATATATAAGATGTCATTTTTGAGAAGCATTCAAATTGTGTCGATACAATTTCGATCTTGGGACTATAATTCTCATCTCTCAAATTATAACTTGACGTATCATGCGATTGAACATCAGTTAAAATCAAATCATTTGATATAAATTGAGTTTAAATCTTTAGTAAAACAATTTTTGATGGAACTTTTTTTACCTCTATGTTGATACCAGGTTGTCAAGACCCCCTTCCTTGAAAACTGAGGGTTACAAACAAAACAAAAGTTCCAATTAAAAAATTGGATGATGTGGCCTAATAGTTGAGAGTGTGTCAAAAGGAGTGTGTCCCTAGCATTCCTCTTCGATGTATGTTAACTGAGTTGACGAATATGTTTGACAAGTTTTCATTATATATTTAAATATTTTTCAAACTATAATTTGAGTACAACAAAAAATGTTACTCTTTTGGTGTATCTTACCATAACTACCGAAACACTTCAATACTTACAAGATTATTTTGATGGGAATACTACTTGGAAATTGATTAAAATTCATATACAGCTGAAAATTAAGATTTTTTTTTTTTTTGAAATGGCAAATTTATTCACGACGAGTATATGCAAGAAGCACTCCAACTCGCGGATAAAAGGAAAAAATTACACAAAGATGCCGCAAATATACGGTACACCAAAAAAAAAACCACAAAAACCTTGGTATCAAGTGGTGAGGCCAGAGTATACATACAACAGACTATACGCATACCTCACTCCCGAATGCCCTTAAGACAGCAACCTGAAAAGCAAAACTAAACCCAGCAAAACAGGCGCTGCATACAGCCAAAACTGCTGCTGCTCCCACAACAGCACAGAACCGCAGGCAGCATGTAAGCAGAAAATTACATCAGCTGCACATTAGAACTTCCATGCTAGCAGAACCGCACATACCAAGGCTCAAACACAGCTGGAATTCAACAGCACACCAGCAAAATTCCTCCACCAAGCCAAAAACTGTCGCACAACTAATTAAGACAGTTAATGCCGCTCCCCTTTCCTATCAAGACAAACTTGGGGATTCCAACACCACTCGTAAAATAAACAAACCGGCACATTCACCCTACTCAAGAACCATCTCCAAGACAACACCTTAACCTCCTCCACAACTTCATCCACCATATAGCTTTTCGCCTTAAAAATCTTATCATTCCGGACTTTCCACAAAACCCAAATAGTTGTATGCCAAATCAGTCATAAGCCTTTTTTAACGTTCTTCTTTCTTTCTCCCCCACTCCAACACTCCCAATGCACAAAGAGATTAGGAGGGGTTACAAAAATACGATCAAGCCAAGACATAATTCCAAGCCACACCAAACTAGCAAAATCACAATGGAGAAAGAGATGTAAGGATGATTCTACCATCGTATTACATAAAGCACACAAATTATTCTCTTCCGGGCCCAACACATTCCTTAATGCAAGGTTGAGTTTTGTTGGTACTCGATTGAGGAGGACCTTCCAAGGAAACGCCACCACCTTCAAAGGAGCCGGTGACTTCCACAAATTTTCAAAAACTCCTTTTTCGTCCTCCCTCCACAAATCTTCGCACAAAACCAATCCCTCCAACCTAGAATAAGCCGATTTAACCGCAAAAAATCCACTATCTTCTAGCTTCTACCTCCACTCATCCTCAACTAGAGACAACGTCATACCATCTAAATCCTCCGTAAGACATAAAAGCACCTCCTCTTCCCACATAAAAAGGTGTCTTTGCCAATTTAGACTTCATTCGGTCCCTAATTCTGTCACCACCCCCACCTCCCCCACCAACGCCTCCTTTTGGGTTGAAATCGAATAACGTCGAGGGTATTTTAATCGGAAACATCTATCCTCTCTCCACTTATCATTCCAAAAGCTTGTCGTCAATCCATTTCCCACCCTACGGTCCACTTCCGAATTAAACCAACTAGTCCCGCCAAAATCACCTAGTTTAATTAATTCCTTCCACCAAATAGAAGCATGTCTCGGCCTCCCAATAGATCCCCCTTCCAACAACTTTCGAACACAAGTACCGTATTTAACTTCTAACACATCTTTCCACAATGCTTTCTCCCCATCTAGGAGCCTCCATCTCCATTTAGCCAATAGACTCACATTCATTACTCGGATATCCTTAACCCCCACTCCCCCATTCCTCTTTTGTTGACATACCAACTTCCATTTCACCTAACTAATCTTCTTGCCCCCTCCCACTCCTCCCCATAGGAATTCCCTTTGAATCCGAACAATCTTCCTCAAAACAAGCACCGGCATCTTCATCAAAGACAAATAAAAAATAGGAATAGAGTTTAGGACCGAATTCAAAAGGACATTCTACCTCCAAAACTAATGTACTTGTGCCCCCATGTATTCAACTTCCCACCTAGCATCTCCATCAAAGGTTCCCAAGTCGACATACTCCTAGGATTAGCTCCCACCGGTAATCCCAAGTACTTGAAAGATAATCTCCCCTCGCTACAATTCAAAAAATTACAAGCCAACTCCATAAATTCATTACTAACATTTACACCAATCAATGAGCTCTTGAAGAAATTAATTTTCAATCCCGACGCCATCTCAAAACCTCTTAGAAGCGACTTCATCGCCCAAAGATTCTCCACCGTTGCCTTCCCTATGCAAAGCGTGTCATCGGTATATTGCAAGTGGGACACCACCAACCCATTTCCACCGAACGCAAATCCTTCAAACAAGTTTAGATTCACCGCATTCTTCATCAAACCACTAAAACCTTCCGCCACTAACAAAAACAAGAAAGGTGCTAGAGGATCTCCTTGTTTAAGTCCTCGATGGATATTAATCTCCTCCGTCGGACTACCATTCACAAGGACCGACATACTTCCCCCAAACACACACGCTTTCATCCACACCACCCACTTATCACAAAACCCACTTTACCCATCATATATTCCAAAAAACCCCAATCCACCGAATCATATGTCTTTTCAAAGTCAACCTTAAATATTAAGCACTCCTTCTTCGCTTTGGAGGGGAAATTTGGAGGGGAGTTTAAAGATCAATATTAAGTTAGTTTGGAGTTCAAAGTCAACCCTTGAGCCAATTTTTAGGATTGAGTTTAAAAGGATGGTGTGCAAGTTGATGCATTTATGAATGAAACTTTATAGAGTAACAATTTATTTTGATCTTTAAACGTGTAAGACACAATTACTAACTTAATATAGTCTCAGAATGAATGAAATTACAAATCCATTTGAGGATGTCTTCTATTAGTACTTTTATGGATCAAACTGACCAACATAATACACATTTAAAGACCAAACTAACTATCGAAAGACACTTAGATTCGTGAATGGTATTGTAATTTTGATAGATTTAAATTATAGTGACAATGTCTCACATTCAAAGACAAATGATAGTTTACTCAATTTTTTGTTATTACAGTGTAGTAATTATATAGCAATGCACTCCTTTTATAAAATGGATTACTATGAAAGTAATTGAATAAATTCGAATTGACAAAAGGGCTTTGTTGCCAGGTGATTGATAGTGCATATGCAACACAAGCCAATCATTGCAAGTCAAGCAGACTCGAATCATAATCAAATATTCCAAAATACAAATTACATAAACTATATTGAACCTCAGCTAATAATTCAAACTATATCAAATTCACCGCAAAAGTAAAATGATGAAAACTTCCCAACAGTAATGGACTGTGGTGCAAAAACATCAACACATTCATAATGTGACACGTGTCTGGTATTTCAATCAAATTTTCTAAAAAAAGCCTTGTGCAGTCATTACATGTCATCTAACTAATAAAATAGAATTCCCACTTGAATATGTCATACCTTGATCTTCTTAGAGTCTTCAATTCGCTGTTATACCTATACACTTCAATCCCGCTATGGCAGGAGCTCTATAGCACTAGGTTGAGGTTCCCCTTTTGCATAGTGAGAAGATACGGTAAACCAAAAAAAGAAATACAAAAGGATACAGAAACTAGATTTTCGGACACCCATTTCCATTCAAACAATACAAAATCTGACACAGGCGAACAATCTAAAGCACAACTAACAAAAGTTGTCAACGACACTAACTAAATCATCATATATTCAAATACTTACAAGTGTTTGCTCACATCACCAATCCAATCAGAATATGAAAAGCTTCAAATCTGTCACAAACTACCTGGCAAAACCACAAAAAATGATTACTAGAGAAAAGGAGAACGTCACAAAATCTTTAAAGAAAACATTTGGTGGAAAAATGAAGCGGTTGAGATATCCACCATACCTTTAGTTAATTAAGACTCGTTGAATCGTTGGTCTGCAGGAAGTTAGAAGCGCCAATTGTTCAACTCAAAACACACAATGGAAGTTAGCTAAGTGCAAAGCTTTGTTGATGTCTTATCTTGTTGAAGTAAACAATGCATCAATCTGATCCTCAATCATATTCACAAACTTCCTATATGCTACGACACAACCCGCCTATAAAATTCATTGAAGTCGAGACGGAAAAAGAGAAACTTTAGATCAACATGCTGCTGCACAGGCAACTGAGAAATGAAATCCTCTTGCAATGATGAATACTCCTTTGATATTGCATCCAGATCTTGTTCCATTTTTTGGAGAAATTCACCAGCGCGTTTTGTTAAGGTTTTTCTCCCATCAGCAATCCAGGATTCTTCTTCCGATGACTTATCAGTCAATCGCTTCCGTGTTTTCTTCTGGTCTCGAGAGGACAGTGAGGACTCTGTGATTCTGAAACAAACAGATGATCAAATGTCAAACATGGCAATATGAGGAGAAGAAATTGAGGAAGCAGTAAAGAAGAAAAGTAAGATCAATACCTTGCTTGCAACTCGTGAATGCCTTCGTATAAAATATCCGCATGGCTCCGAAAACGTAATATAAGATCAAATATTACTATTAGTGACTTGTAAAGGGACTGAGAGAGTTCTCCAAGGAGGGATTTCTCTACAATTGAATTCATATATTTCTCATGCGCTGCAAGTAGATCATCAAGATCCTTGGCTACTTCCATCTCACTTAAAAAGTTTGACCATGATATTTCCAAGACTTCAAACATTATATAATATTGCAAGTTTGAAATGAAGTGATTAATTTCAACCCAAAGAACTTGGCAGCGCCTCAATGCTGAAACTAGCTGCATCTTTACAGCATGTTGCAATCTATTAAAGGTATTAGAAGTTATGCAATTTGGTTTCATGGTCTTCCAGGCACCAATAAGTGCATGTTCCACTCTCTTAAGCTTCCATAGAAAATTAAAAATTCTTAAATACCTCGCCATCACAGACTCTGTGAACACAGTATCTAGTGGAACTCTTGCATCATATTCCAGTGAGAATACATCCCAGCCCCTATCACCGCTTTCATGTGGCATCATTTTGACCCTGAGCCTATCCAAAATATCAGGGTCATCATACTGAGCATTTGACGCCCGAATTGCTGTTTCCAGCAAACCTGCAAGTTTGAAAGAGCTTATTGTGTTCGCGGGCACCGAAAGTTCAGGCCCAACAATATCCATTAGATATTGCACAAAATCACCTTGGCCAAGCAACAAATACCGCTTAATCGCAAGACAGTGCTCTTTGAATTTATACCTCTCATAAATTACATCCAATAGATGCTTATCAATTCTTTTTGAAGCTTCATCAACCAATGACTCAAGGGTATCAGTTTCCCCGTAACCAAAACCACCGCGTCTTGCCATTGCCCCTGTATCTTCAGTCGCGGCACGAGCCCAGCCGCGGTCCTCACAGCAAACACGGAGAAAATTTATGGACTTTCCAGTCCTCAAAATCCTCTGAGCAAGAGAAGCTGAAATAAAAGAAGGAAGCATAGCATCATAGAGCCGATATCCCTCTCTCCAAAGCGATTCAGCTTTCACAGGCTGCCCAACAATGAAAAACTCAACAAAAATATCTTCCAACTCCCCTTCCAAAACCCACCTCTTCACCATTTCAAAAAGCGGAGAACAAACACGCTGAAGCAATCTCTTCATAAACTCATGAACCATTGGATCCCCATGTCTGGCGTGTAAATGAATCGCACCCGCCATCGCCCCACCTCTCAAAACCCTACACTTCTCAACCAAATCTGCCATTAACCTCATCTTCACCATCGGCTCAGCAAGCCAAACCGCCAATCTCCTCAAGGATAAATAATTCCCCGAACTCACACCCTCAGACAACAACGGAATGGGATTTGAACTCTGAGCCTCAAGCACAGCCAACAACTTATAATAATCACTCAACTCATCCTGCAATGCAGCACAAAATGCTTGCCCAACGGTCCCCACATCCTCCGCGGGAAACCTACCCAAACTCATTTCAATAAACCCAACAACCCTCTTAAACAAAACCCCTAATTCACAAAGCTTATAAACCATACTAGAACTAGCCCTAGAAACCCTAATTGAATCCAACAAAACATAACCATCACTCTCTTCATCAAATTTGACATACTTCCCATCCACACCTTGACAAGCATAAATCACATCAGTCACCATAGCTTCTTCAGTCACATCATTCTCTTCTTTCATCAATTTCACATACTCATTAAACGCAATTTCGCGTCGATTCTTGGGATCCCTAGCAAGAATGACAACACCGTCATTAAATACATTATTTTCACCGCGTCGTTGAACGTTATTCTCCGAAATCGTTAAATTGGGAAGAAGAACGGAAGGGTCATTCGATTTAGCGGCGGATTTACGATCTTGAGAGATGATGTTGAAGAGATGAAGTAGGGCCCACTTATTATCGATATGAGTGGCTTTGGTGGAGAATTTGGTGTAAAGGTCAGCGAAGGAGAGGGCTTCGGAGGAACGGCCATCGGTGGCGAGACGGCGTTTGATGGAATCGGCGACGGCGGCGGAGTCGGGGGTGATGGAGGGGGTTAAGTGGGAGGAGAGAATGCGATGAGCGTAACGGAGGGAGTTTTGGAATTGGGTGGAGTTAGGGTTTATGGGTTGGGAATTTGGGGGGAGATTTTGGGAGAGGAGATGGTGGACTAGGGCTTTTACTAGATCTGGGAGTTTTTGTTGTTCTTCTTCGTCGTCCATTGTTGAAGACGGAGAGTGGTGAAACGGTGTCGTTTGAGTGTGGTTCAGAGAGAGTGAGAGAGAGAGAGAGGTTTTTTTGATTTTTGGGTGGGCGCGGAAATGATTTTCTTTTTTGGGTTAATGGCGGAAAGTGAATGTTTATTGCTGGTGAGTACTAGTATAAGGGATAAGTGATTATTGTCATTGAAATTGCAAATTTTAATTGTCAATTTCTTTTTTGTGATTTTGGGGATTAAATTGAAATATACATTTGATAATCAACATTACATATACTAGGATCTTGGAAAAGAAAAGGGAAATTCTATGGTGAAGTCGTGAAAATGACTTTTCTGATGAAATTAACACTATAATATCAAAAGTGTAGTGAGTAACACCCCACTGTTTGTACAGTGGCATCAAAAGTTCAGTCTCCATAGTATCATCAATTCATCAGATTAACAAGACTACACTTAATCTAATTTTATCCTACCTTGTTTTAAGTGTAACACCCCACAAAGTGTAAC
>Ga0228711_1005448_pt1 | contig 19353 bp, 8 predicted proteins | sample MedpolnodulmetaG_2_FD_177996 | JGI IMG/M metagenome (GOLD analysis project Ga0228711, IMG submission 177996) | Root nodule microbial communities from Medicago polymorpha collected in Santa Monica, California, United States - brown nodules | ecosystem: Host-associated > Plants > Roots > Nodule... | reverse complement strand
AGAACATTGTACCCAAAAACAAAGAATTTAAAATAAAAATAAAAAAAAGAACAATTCAAAATTGCTGGCTATTAATTGTCGCCTTTAAATTCAAAAAAAGCATAAAAGCCTCAGACGTAGAATCTCAATTTTTCATATTCATTCATTGTCATTTTCACACGCCAAATTGTTTATGTCCGTAAACTTGTTTCCCTTCATTTTCAAATATTGCTTTTACTTTTTCCACTTGAAAACATAAAATTGCACTCAATTGAATTGAATAAATTAAATAGTACTATAGGATAAGCATCGTTGACATTTAATTTATTCTTGTTCTGCAGCCTTAGTATTAGTTTTACCGGAATTAAGTATGATTAGTTGGAAATATTCAGCCCATCTAAAGTCTGAACAAGTATTTTTTTTTTGTTGGGATGAAATGTAGCAGTAGCAACACGTGCAATACAACACTTTGAAGATTAGAAAACACGTCCACATACATACTCATGCAAATAATCACATAAAAAAAAAGCTGCAAAATCCTTTTACTTAGTAGCATGATCTTGATTCATGAAGCTACTACATTACAAACAAGGACGATGTACTGAGCTTTCTCTTTTGCTTGCTAGGAGATCAAAGCAAAGATTTTTATTCTAATGGTTCCCCGTTAAGGCAAATTAACTGTCCCACCAAAATCAAATAGAATGGATGTGATCTATTTTTGGCTTCTTTTGTTAGAAAATTTGGTTAATTTGCCGTACATTTTTATCCTCAAGACAAAAAATAAAAGTACGAATAATTTCAACGGAGTCGGCTTGTTTACAACGACGTTACTTTCAACGCATGTAGTTTAATTTGAACATTTCATGCGATGAGGGAAAAAACTAATAAAAGTGGTGTGCAATTCTTTACTTTATAAATTTTTTGGAGAAAAATTTATACACATGACTAATTAACTGGATGAATCACCAACCAAAAAATTAGTTCACCACTAAAATTCATAAATGAAACGTGCATTATTTTTTTTTCACGTCGGGCAAATTCACCAAAAAATGATACCCCTCCTAGCAACCAACTCTCTGCAACAAAAAAAAAATAATGATAGTACCAATCAAGTGATAAGAACCATAGAAATAGAACAAGTGAGTGTCATTTTACTCAACCTAAAAGGGTGGCTTTTGTTTATCATTGCAACCGTTGGTACAAAGAAATATCAGATACCTGCGCTATGTTGATGGGAACCATGCATAAATTGAATGGTGAACCTTTTATTAAATTATAGAAGGCATAAATAAAAGAAATTTTGAATGGAACTTTTTTAAAAAAAAATTACATTGAAAAATATATAGTGTAAATGAACGATGGATGGCATTTACAAGTCAAGACAAGCTGTCAAACAAAGGATTCTTTAGCATATATGAATGAAAATATGTTTAAGATTAAATCAATTGGAATTTGTAGATTTTTAATATCTAATTTGAATCATTTTTGTTCGTATTTTACTTAGCTTGAGATTTGTGTTGGTGTGTCGAATGTGATTTAGAATTCTCATATTTGATAAAAAAAAAAATAGTGAAGGTTAAAAACATGTAAATGAAAAATCATTTCACTTATATATTTTCAACCTTCACTATTTGGAGAGAAATAGATACACAAAAAAAAAGTAAATGTTTTCAATAAATGAGTCCCGTCATTATTAATTATTGTATACTCTTTTCAATATTTTTTGAGTATATATCTTTCTAAATGGAGAAAATGGAGAAAGTCGTAAATTGAGAGGATCTCAACTCGAAATGGTTCATGTATATTGTAACCAAAAAAAGAAATGATTCATGTATTTAATGTTTTGAATAAAGATATGATATTAAATTCTCTCTATGTGTTTATTACAAGCTCAATGTGATGATCTTCAAACTTCTTTCATGATCCAATAATGATATCAGAGTCGATGTGATGTTAAATTATCTTTGTGATACTAGTTGTTATTGTGAGTAACTTATTTATTGAATTTCACTTAACTATTTCATTAACCATAGTTAATAAATACTAGGTGTTAACTCATGATAAAATAATATTATTATTGTTAACTCTATTGAGGGAGAATTTTAGCACCAATTATAATTATACCTAAACTCAAATGATTAGTCTATTATGCTAAAAAAAAAATCCTATTAACAAAAAAATTCTGTTATATGTCCATCTTGATCCAAAGGTTCCTTAATTTCAACAAAGGGTCTCAAAGATGCGAAAAAGGGGATTGATTTTCAACAACCGAAACTTTGAATGATTAGTACCCTCTCTGGTCCTATTTACAATAAACAATTGATTTTTTAGATTCATTTAGTAATTGATGTATCTGGTCTAAAATATGGACCAAATACATCAATTATTCAATGAATCAAAAAAGTCAAATGTTTCTTGTAAATAGAACCGGAGGGAATAATATTTTTTATGGGATTTGAATGATTATTATTGAAGCATATAATTCCTTTTACTTTACATTGAACTTGATGCCACAAAAATAAAATCCATTAATAACGATAAATGATACTTTTGACATCAAAATTTTGATTTTAAAACGATATCCTTTTATATATATTTTCAGAAAAATGCTTGATAGCACGACATATTGACAAGCACGAAGGCACACGACATTCTTAAGCCGTTTGATGAATTGTTTTTCATTTTATTAATTATTTATTTTCTGCCACTTTGTTTTGCCTGCCGCATGATTTGTGTTTCGTGCATTGTCGTGGGGGTAAAGAGTCGTGTTGTATAGCACTTCTCATATTTTTAAAATGCACGTGAGTTGAAAAAGATAAAAAAAATTAAAAGAGATATAAACAAGTATATACAATGTCACTTACTGTATCCATATTTTTATGTTTTAATTAAATAACACAACTAAAGAATAAAATGCAACACTATTGTAACTTGCCTGGGTGTTAACAAAGCATATTCCATAACCAAACATGAATAGTATATAATATATAATTTTCAAGTGTGCTACAAAGTGTGGATTTTAAAGAAGATAAAGAAAAACAGTTAAATTGTATAGTTTGGTTTAGTTTATTTTTATTTTTAACTTGTGTGTATTTGGACAACATACTAATAGATGTTAAAGCAAGGGTTGTGTTGTTTAAACACAAGATTTTGAAATATCATATTTCGAAGAATTCTAACATGGTCACAAAACTAAATAAATAATGTTTGGACACACACATATAAATAAATATTTTTTTAATATTAAAAGAAAAACTGATAAAAAATAATTGAATATTTTGAGAACAATGTCTTTGTGTGTGACCAAACACTTTTTATTTAATCGTATGACACCATAAAATAATGCTTCATATCTCTCTATTCTCAGCTCTAATTTTTTTTATCTCATACACCATACTTTTTGGTAAGAAAAAAAATTAGGTATCGCACCAAGAGAAATCCATCTCAATTAGGTTAGCTCCAGTGACCCAAACCAACTAATGTTAATAAACTTCTCAAAAGAAAATGCTAATGAGTTTTATGGAGGATTCTTTAAGGATCCAAAATGATAAGTTTATATGAAAATTAGCGTATGTTTTTAGCAATGAAAATGTATGTATTCAGAGCCATTCTTTGTCATGCACAAGGAGTTCTACGGAGCCGAGCCTCCAATTTATGGGGGCCTCAATTATTTATAGGGGTATGAGTATAATTGATGGGATGTAGGATAATATCTTCTTTTGTTAATGTAGGTTTAAATCAAACACTTATTATTTGACAAAAATAAAGAGTAAATTGACAAGTTAGACCAAACCCATACATCTATCAACAACAAAAATTTCAACAAAACAAGTTAAAATCAAAATAACGTTTATTGTTAATTTGCATTTGTTCAAATTATCATTAATTATTTTTATTAGAGGCCATTTTTGATATTAGAGTCGAGCCTCCAATTTTATTGGAACGACTCTGTATGTATTCAATAAAATAAAAATTGGATTATTTAATTTTTTAAAGAATAATTTCTTAATTTAAAATCTTTAAAAAGTGACTCAAGGCACTGTTTAACAAAAACCTTGTTTAAATAATCGGAAAATGTAAAATATGTTTATAATGATTGGAATTGAGCGACTTTGTGGAAGAAAAGTTACGATAAAATTATAGTATTTTAAAGTATTTAAGGTGAGAAAAAGATATAAGAAAAATGATTGTTGGGATGAGAGATTATGTGTAGCACTCGACTTTGAGTTTCGATGGCTCTCGTGATTTTAATGTGTTTTAGATGAGAGAAAATGATATATGAGTGATTAAAATAAATTATTTTGACGAAAGAGAATTATTAGTTAATAAGGAGATAAAGGCAAAGTCATCACTTGACCAAAAAAAAAAAAAGTCACCGTACTCAAATGGTCCAATAAAAGTATTTAAGAGGAAGTGGTCCTTGTTAAGCAAGGACATCCCGTTAGAGATGTTTTAATGTCACCCAGTTTCAACCCCCGGATGCTCTACCGCAGGACAACACCTATTGCATCCTATTCGTGATATCTTTGCAAGTAAGAGCATCCACATCCATACCACCCATATGGATGGTATAAATAGGTCTTACATATTATATTATATTATTTCACACTTTTTCAATTATTTAAACAGCTCAACCACATTTTTTGAATATTCATATTACCCATCAAAAACTCTAAAATGGATCCCACTAAACTCCACGATATATCAAAAGAGTCTTTTTTTTACTTTGTAAATACTATTTTTTATTTTTTTTTAATGCACAAAAAGCAAAAGGAACGGTAGCAATGCAAGGAACGATGGTAAGATTTGAAACTGGTTTCAAAGCAAAATATCAAAGACACTCTGACATGTGTCCTTGGTTTTGGTGAAGGAGTGGTAGAAAATCTACCGATATTCATGCTCTAAGGTTAAAAGTTGAGCACCAATCCCATCTATTACGTAGGGCAAACGTTTTATCACTTTTATGTATTTCCTTCTGCATTTCCGTACATACCAATTCACCATCATCACTCACGTTAACTAGAAATGATGGTCTGCAGCAGAATAGAGAGCACAGTGACGCAGTCATGAGTGCCTGCAAGCGTCTTTCATTGGTTCTGTATACCGTACAATCTGTATACCATTCATTTCTATTTAATATTTCTTGATAAATTTCAATAAATTATTATTATTTTTTAAACAAAATTCCTATATTTTTTGTTTTGTTGTTAACATGTACTCCCTCTAGTCTCAAATGTAAGCAATTTTTCACTTTTTTGGTTCACTCAATAAATAATGTATGTAGTCTACATCATATACCACATACATCATTTATTGAGTGAATTTAAAAAGTGAAAAGTTGCTTACATTTGAGACCGGAGGAAGTATCCTTGAGACACTATTTACCAAAACCTTTGGAATTAATAGTCAATATAATGTTTCTTTAAAAAAAAATAGTCAATATAAGTTTAAGGCTTTGGTTAAGGAAATGAGTTTCCTTTATGGTACAATGAGTTTTAAAATTAAGGTTAAGGATTTAAATCTTAAAAACTAACAAAATCATCTTAAGTGGTATTTTTTCATAGGAGAGTGTCCAATGGTGATATTGGCCTTTCAATCATGTAGATCCGTTACGACAACAATGAATCAGTAGCTGAAATTCCATTGCAGAAAAATTTACACGACAAATGGTCTTTTTCTTAACTCAGCAAATATTTTCCATCTTTTCTCCTCGATAGATGGATGGAGTTGAGATAATCTTCATTTTTATAAAGTTTTATTTGTACGAAAGATACACAAATGAAATATAAGTAAAACTCAGGTTAATAAATTTGTTTTATTATTGGGTTCCTTTGAATATTTATTTATATCTATCAATCTCTCTCCTAAATAAAGTCCTCAGTTTGTTAAAAAGAATGTAGTTGACAAGTTAAATCCTCTCATTTCCTTATTCTCTCCTTCAATTTGTGTCTATCTCTCTTTTGATATTCCCTATCTTGATCTTATTTTTAATCTCTCTCGCTTGATATTCTCTCTAAAATCTAGAGAAAGATAGACACAATTTGATGAAGGAAGAACATGGAGACTAAGAGATAATGAAGAAAAAATGAGGATCAGAATCATGAAGATTATCTCTACTTCACGTATGGGGGAGTAAAAGTGAAAGGTTGTTGTTGAATTGAGTACCTTTAATAAGCACTCGCGTTTATGTGGAGTCACACGATTTTAGTATTAAAATAAATGAGTATTGTTTTTTTCTTAAAAAAATAAATGAATATTGTTAAAATGCAATGATACAGTCTTGTTTATGGACTCTATTTAGAACTTTTTTTAGGTGTTGAATTGAAAAACTTGAGTGTTTATTAAATATTATTAAAAATTATAAAATATAAATTAAATAACATACATGTGAAATTTATTTAAAAATTCAAATTGGAGAACTCTATTGTAGACGTTCTTACATATAATAGTTGGAGGTTGAGATCCTCTCTATTTGATGTACACTTGAGTTCGTTAATTAAATGAGTTAAATTTAAGTTTTATATAGTTCGACTCGTTTGGTTCATAAGCTAGTTCAAAAATTAATGTTTAAGTTTATATAATTGATTTTATATATTCAAATAATTTATGTTGAACTTGTTTTAAAACTTCTCATGTTTCTTAAATTGAATATTTGAAAAAACATTTAAGCATATGCAATTTTTTATGTTTTTGGTAAATGGATTTTCTAATAGCATATTACTATAGTTAAAGGAAAATGTTAACATGTGTCATGAGAGTTTATGGTTAGCTTTCATAGTCCTATCTCGGATACATTAATGGAAAGTAGAGAAGAAGCTAGCTATATAAACAACAATGTGCGACGAAGCCTCGCAAATTTGGAGTTCAGGTTACACAACGTTATTAATAATTTAATGTAATGTGTTCTCAACAAATTTTCTCGTTATCGCTAACTTAAGTTTCAATTACTTGATTATGGGTCAAAATTTAATTGAGTTTTAAATTATTTTTTTGAGCTATCAAGCCAAGTTGTTCATGAACTACACTCGAGTCGAGTTTGAGTCAAAAAGAAGATTCGAAAAAACTTGAATCAAGTTTCGAGTTCAATTAATTCCTATCAAGTCGAGCCCAATTCTATTATATTCGATTCGACTCATTTTCAACCTTAAGTTAGACCATCTAAAATTTCAAAGCAACCACTCTAGGTTTTTTTACTCTACTATCCGTTGAAATTCGGTCTTATCAAAATGGGTATGGCTACTTATAGGTAGGTTGAGCAAAAGAATGATTATACCGTAAGAAAAATATATACAACATGCCAACTACAACATCACTATATTCAATACTGGTACTCATTGTTTGACCCTACATATGAACTAGCATGAAAGGCCAGGTTACGGCAAAAATTGGACTTATCGCCTATAGTTCGATACAAGGACATTCCCATGTTTAGTACTTCCTTGGATTTAAAGAAGTGTCTTTGGAATATTGTTTAACAATCAATATTACTATTTTTTTGCATAAAAATACATGTAATTGTTACTTTTTCATATATTTGATTTATGTTTTTAAGATAATATTTTTCTATTTATAGTTTTCTTAAATATCATGCACAATGGTGACATCTATTTTTGGGTACTTAAATGGATCTTACGTGTACACATCTTTCATTTATAATTTTTTAACAGTAGTACATAATAAAAACTTAATCCCTCCAACCCAGCATCTCACAAAAATCTTTTAAATGAGACCCACTAGTCAACTATCAATAACTTTATATCATTACATTTTAATTTTTTAATATTAAAAAAGTGAGGGTCTTGCATAAAAGTGGAGTTCTTAAGTAAGACCCCGAGTCTTATAAGACCCTAAAAAAGATTCTTTCCAATGGGGATACCTAATAGGTACTGGTCTCAAATGGTTAAGACCTTGAGGATTGCTTTTCTGACATTAGATATGTCTTAGCAACACAAGTAAAAGACCAAAAAACCCAGCGGCAGTTAACTGCCGCTGGAAACTGCCGCTGGTTTTGTAGTTATAACTCAATAGTAGTTAACTACCATTGGGGGTATTTTAGTAATTTACTTGTGTTATTAGGAACTTCTGAGTGTCAAAAAAGCAATTCTCTAAGACCTTCTCATTGGAGATGATCTTAAGACACTTGTTAGCAAAATCCTATAAATAAATATTTCCCTTGTTCTTAAATATATGTCGCAATTTTACAACGTGTATTATTATATATAAAGAAATTCAATTAATGAATGCAAACTATAACTAATGTTTTTGATGTAGTATACATAGAGAGTACAATTGAAAAGAAGTAGTTAATATATCCCTTTTAGGATATCCGATAAAATTAGAACGATGCAGAAAAGAAAAGAAGTAGTTAATGTTACATTTATTATGAGATCAAAATCAAAGAGAATTTAGAATTAAAACCTCGTTTATTGATTCAATGATCTAAAATGTGAAGTAACTGCAACATTGCTATATATATGTGAGTGTGACTAGGTAACTTGAGTAGCAGGCTATCAGTTGTAACTAACTCTTCACCAACTAAAACGAGTTCTAATAACACTTGATTAGGTTGTTGACCTTGCTAAGTGACTTTTCTAGCCGGTGGAGATTGCAATGTACTAATATCATCTAATATCCCATCGTAAGATTAAGATTAGTAAATGTCTACAATATTCATCTTGGAAACCAAACTTGAAAAGGGCTTCAGAAGAAGTGAGTTTGTGAAGAAGTCAACCAATTGATCTTGAGAAGTGACATGAAGTAACCACATAATGCCATCTTGAATTTTGTCCCGTACAATGTGACATTCTATCTCTAAATGTTGAGTGTGCTCGTGAAATATTGGGTTGAATGCAATATGTAACACGCTTTGACTACCTCAATAGAATAAAAGTCGTCGTGAACTTGTGACATGAAAATCTAAAGAGCTCGGTACTTAACTTCACTTGATAACTTGGGCACAACATTTTGCTTATTAGATTTCACATGTTGCAACATGAAGTGCTCGATATTTAACTTCAATTGATGACTTGGACACAATACTCTGCTTGTTAGTTCTCCAACACACGAGCGATGAGCCCAAAAAGAAGCACAGTCGTGACAATTATATTCTAGTATTAAGACAACCTGCCCTGACAGGTCCAAAAAAATAAGTTATTTTAATATATATTTTTCAAAAAAATGAGTTATTTGATTAAAAAAATAAGCTAAAATCTGAATATTTGAGGTCATACATTTTTTTTATCAAGCAACGAAGTGGCTAAAAATTATAAATTCATCTTTTTAAAATGAATAAATGAGGTATTTGAGGTTCAAACTCCGACCTTTACATATATTATACAATATACTTACCAATTAAGTTAAGCTCATAAAAATTTTGAGGTCATACTCTACATTTAAATACAATTGATTGGATATTGTCGCAATACACAGTCTAAAATTCATATAGTTACTCTCTTAAGTCACTATTATAAGTAAAACTCTATTTTTAGGTTCATTGAATAAGTGATATATATGATCTATATTAATGGTCACATAAATCAACCATTCGGTAAATATAAAAAGCATTATTTTATTTATAATAATGTTTCGGAGGAAGTATATTATGGCACTATGCAGGACCGTTTATAGCCTCCAATTAGCTAGTTGGTGAAAGAACTCACGGGGGGTCAGTAGCTCATTTACGTCCACTAAAAATTTAAGTTTCAAAGCATTAACCCATCATCTCTATTCTAAATCATAATCATATAGGACAAAGATTTGCTCTTATCTAAGTTAAATCAAAAGTGAAATGAGTACTTACTAGTAGTAATTGTTGAGGATGGGGCAACTAGTCTATACAAACGCAGCCAGCAATCTATATATAGGGAAACAACGAACGCTCTAATGTCTCCATCCTATCCTACTAATCCTAATTATTGAAACCTTTCTTAGCTTTTTCGGTTACGAGATTCCAACATGTATATGATTATTGTCGGATTGGATGTGACTTAGGAATTGTATAGTAAATGGAATTTCATTTCAATTCAACTATTGCATGGTCAAAAAAGAAGCAACACGAGCCATGTATCAAGTTGTTGCTCACACTCAAGAGAAGCACACTAACACACACATCAAAGATTTTGGCAGTGAAATGAAGATTGCGCGATTTATATGATATTTTGTATGGAAATATAAAAAAGAAAGCAAAATACTAAAGAATTAAAGAAACAAAAATTGAAAATATTATGTTGGTAAACGGTGAAAAGTGATGAATTCAATTTTTGAACAACTTACAAGTTGGACGCATAGGCATTTTGGTCCTCAAATTTGCATGCACCGGTCAATTTCGTCCCTCCGTCAAATCTCGTCGTTAACAGCGCTGACGTGTCTTGTTAAACATTGACGTGGAGTTCCAAGTCAGCTTCCACGTGTACATGGACAAATTTGATTGTAAAAAATTTGATTTCTTTTTATAAATGAAAGTCAATACAAATTGTTGCACTCTCAAATCGATCCATGAATTATTCAGCAAAAATCAAATTGGTCCATGAATTATGTCATAAAGATTGATGATCAATGGATTATTAATTTTATCTATCAATTTGATCCTTAATACCGTCAAATAAATGCTAAAAACTAAAAGAATGTGAAGAATCCATGAGAAACAAGTTAGGAATAACAATTAAACAATATTGTTTCATCACCTCCTAATAGATTTGTTGTAATGTGATGCAACCGATAAATTAAACGACAAATTCTATGGTAAACATAAAAATTAAATTTGAGTGTAAAGGTCACCAAAACTTTAAATTAATAGTTAAATGAGTTATTTTTAAAGAAAAATGATTTTCTATCACTTATAATTATAATAACTAAATCTTATTTTCCAAAAATGTTGATGAAATAAAATTTATTTTTTCTGAATTTTTATTACTCGTGACAGAGAATTTTGATTATTTTTTACAATTAAATATAAAAAATTTAGTACGATTCTTATAAACAATAAAACAATATTTTTTCTTATGAAATGATATATTTTAAAATATAAATATCAACAAATAGCTCTTTATTTCAGAAAAAGTGATATAATTAAGTTATAGATTTAGAAAACAAGAGTACAATTACACATACTCTAAAAGACGGTACGCAGTATTTTAGGCTTCATACCTCTCGCAGTATTTTAGCGGAAGAATTACAAATAAATCAATCTTGCATATCCTAGTATCATATTTCAATAAGACACTTGCAGCAAGTTTGGTCTCATCATATATTCCATGTAATATTATACAATCATTTGTCTTCAAATATATCTAACAAAAATATCAAACAGAAAAAGAAAAGGGGGCGCGAGTACAAAAGAAGGGTAACAAAGAATAAGATAGGTTGATCATTAAACAAAAATTCCTATTTAGAAGGGAATTCCAAGTAGTTATCTGAATAAAGTAATCAGAAACATTGATGCATTTAGTCAATGGCAATGATGAGAAAACCAACAGATACATACATGAGAAAAACAGGGTAGAGAGCAAGAGCTTTTCTTCTGGGGTTGACTGCAGAACTCATGAAAGGATATGCAGCCCAAGAGCTCCACGCCAATGTCACACATACCACTACCACTTTCACTATGACATTGTTCTTCAACATACAAATCAATGCCCCAACATCAAGAGGGAATAAGCAATAACCTAGCAGACTCAGACTCTGGAAGAAAATAATGTGTCCACCCTGAAAAGTTGAAGAGACGAAGACAAAGTCAAATATATGCCCCTGCCCCTTTTGCCTCTCAATTAGGCTACCTTATGCTACAATTAAAACTTCCTTTTTATACATCAAAACAGATATTTTACAACACCTCGACAAGTAAATGACAATGAAAAAAAAGTTAAAAGCTCATAAAATGGTGAGATGAAAGAGAGAAAGAGGCTATTACCAGAAGCAGGACATTCAATGTCAAAATCACAGCACCAGCAGCAAGTAAGGCAAATGCAACCGCAAAAACCTCAGACTGAGACAATAAAAAGAAAATGTTAGAAGGAATATGACTAAAACTGACCAAATTCATTTGACAGGTCGTGCAAATAATGTAGAAAACAAGAGTAAAGAGCTGCAAATAATGAGCAGAATATATAGTATCAAAGACAAAGGAGCCAACTTAGAATTTGAACCCCCCAACAAAAATGAAAATTCACAGTCCATTTTCTATAAATGGTTAATACAAGAGCAATACAGGAGTGAAACTTGGTAAAATTATACACACTGCTGGCCCTCATAAACCAATCACTATATCATCCCCCTCAACAACCTTACAGATTCCAAACTGAAAGCTAACTTTGCATGGTCCTAGCAGAAAGGATAAAGGTAAAACAAGACAATAAGCAATCCAACTCATGGAGAAGAAAAGGATTCTATTGATAGATACGACTGTTTAATTTATACTATGACATCAGCTTATTTTGGTGCTCCCCTGTGCTGAACGCCTGAAGCCATCGGCCTAATAGTTGGATGCTCTTGGGAAATAGTAAGTCTATTGATACTTTAAACTTTTGTAGCCATCACCAGCTCTTACTTGCATCTATCACAGCCAATGCGTTATATGCTTTATAGAAATGAATGACATGTTAGAGGGAGAGGGAAGCAGGCAGCAGTTCTGAAAACTGTTGGCTACCACAGTTCTTGTTTACTAAAAATCCCATCAATTGAAAACTTCAAAACTGAGTACTCCAGCTATCTAAGGAAAATTTCAAAGGAAAACTTGTTGGGTTATTTTAAAACTTGAACTAGCCTAGTCAGATTTATTGTTCCTAATACTCAAATTATTTGATGTCAAAATATTGGAATATATTGTCTTGTTAGTATTCCAGCTCCACTTAGTGGGGATAAGGCTTGGTTGTTGTTGTTGTATATTGTAATTGTTAGTCCCAATTATGTAGTTTATATTATTGGATTTAATTGAGATAATTATTGTGAAGCACTTTCAGTAATGGGTGAATGCGGAAGGTCTTATGTGGGTGGACTTGCTATGATGGATAAGTGAGTCCACTCATCTAACAAAGAGAAGCCCCAATTTCTTTCCATTATATGGTGTAGCTGTCCCATTTGGGCAACACATATTTCATCACTAGTGGAATACAAATAGTTTTTTTTTCCTTCACTCACACAACAGAAAAGGTTGCAAACAGATCATGGACTCATTGAAATCTGCACGTTCAGTTAATTCTGAACGTATTTGTAGTTAGGCTCATTATATGTCCGTGTTACAATTTAGGATTAGGAATTGTGTTGATTGGTTTTATTGTTTTCGAAACCCTTCCCTGATTAGTTGCAGTTGGTCATTTATACCAATGCAGAAAACTTTATCGTTTATGCAAATGCAGAAAACAAATTATGCACTTCTAGGTAATGAGGGTAAGATCACAGTACCATCTTTGCAAGAGATGACAAGTCACAAGCATTACTAATCTATAGGGAGACAAAACTCTACAAATGCACACCATTACTTTGAAAATTGCAAATACAAGTTCAAAAAACAGTTTTGTGGGAAGTCAGAGAAAGAATACGGCCAATATTATATTTCTATCAAAATGCAATCTAAATGTTTTTTGGAAAGGAAAATGTTAATAAATTGTTAAATTTGTTAGATGTTAGCGGAGAGTGGGATTTGAACCTTGCACCCTATGACTCTAAACCACCAAGCCATCCTTATAAACATATACCAACCACCGAGCCATCCTTATAAACATATACACAGACAATTAAAAAAAACAAGGCTAATAAAGATTTTACTTCTCTATTTTCAGAATTTATATGTTCCAATCCCTTTGGTATAAATTCACGCAGAGAAAGAGAGTGGCGAGAATATAATCAGTGTCGACAATGTGTGAAGAACTACATACCAAACCACAAATTGAAGAGAATCCCAGCAAGAAATTCAATTTATTATGAGTCCGGATAAAAATGAGCATAATTAACAACATAAAGACTATTAACATTTATTATTAGAGAAATCTCTTGAACAGACACAGTTCTACATATCAGAGCTGCGTTTGGCTGGGTAACAAAAAATCAATGTACTCGAAATGCACAAGATCATTGACTTAATTCAACACTGAATTGATCCACTATGTCCATATATAAATGTATCTAGATTCAAGTATAATCCTAACAGGTTAGCAATTAACTCATCTCACCTACTAATATCATGCTCCTTAACATTAAAGAAAGAAACAAATGTATATAGAAATAAAGAAAATCATTCTAATCTGAATTGAATATGAACAATCATTAATCTTCAAGATCTAGACAAATTACTATAACAACCTTCCACATCAACATAATATAGAAAAATAATAAGAACAAAATCATAATGTAATTGATGATCTGAATAGGATGATACCTTTTTGACAGAAGCAGACCAAGAAAGAGTGAGACCTAAGAAAACAATGAAGAAGAAAGGTCCCCAAAGATCCCAATCACGCAAAGCCTTACCAGGATCTTCACGATTAGGGTTAGGAAAAACAACAAGTTTCAAATTACTAACAATCCTGGAGAGATCTCTTTTGACAGTATCCCAAACAGGTTCAGTCAAGGTATTGGGAGCAGGTCCGAATCCGGAGGTGGAGATATCAGGTCGGGTAGAAGAAGGAGGAGGAGGAAGAGGAGGGAGAGAAGAAGAAGGGGGTTTTGGGAGAGGGGGGTGAGAAGAGGATTTGGGAGGTGCAGGATTAGGAAGATTGGAATTGATGAAAGGAGAAGAAGTGGAAGAAGTGACGGGGATTGAAGCGCGTGGAGGAGATGGTGGACGAGCAGGAAGAACGGTGGCCGGAGAAGCGTAAATCAGATTTTCGATCTCGTCGATGTCAGATTGGGATGATGCGTGAAGGGGTATGGTGTCGCTGTGTGACATTTTTGATTCAAACTCTCTCTCACGCAACAAACCACCCAGAATCCCTTTCTTTCTTTCTTTCTTTCACTACGAAATGAAATTACACTCCTCGCCACCTTATTACTACTTTTTATAGTTTGTCACTATATTAACACATATCTAAAGGAAATCTATGTGGCAAGTGTTACATAATTTTTATTTATAGTAACATTAAAATAACGTTTAACTTAATTAAACAATTTAATCTTTAATTAATATCTATTTGGTTCATCGTCTTTGATCACAAACCCACGTTTGAGCAAGCTTCCTGGTACAAAATGCAACACAAAATCCAAAAACTTCAATTTGTAGCATTTCCTTTTCGCACGTTTTATCAAAATAGATTGTGATTTACGATAGTTTTGATATATATATATATATATCAATTTTGTTGAAAACAAAGCAAAAAAACGTGATTGTGCTTTTTCTTAAAAATAGAAGAAAGCCATGCCTTTCTTGACAGTAGAAAAGCTGATTTTTGCTGGTTTAAGTAAGTTTTTAACCGATTTAGCAACTTTTTGAGCAGTCCTACGAACGACTCATTAGACCAAAGATATGTATGGTTTCCAATTTATTAGACTGAATCAACCAATTCGATCCAGTTTTATTTACCCGGTGTCCAAGAAATATGCTAGTAGTGTGGAATTGCAAAGAATCTGATACAAGTCTGAACATCAATATCCAATATGTAACCACGTCAAAAAGATAATACATATAATTGAATTTATTCACATACACCATATGAATCCATCTCCAGCACCTCATCTACGCTTATTCATACTACATCCTTGGTGTAAAACATCTAAATTGTATCATTCAACTGCTCGAGATGCGTATTATTCTGTAGATGAAGTGTTGAAGGAATAGAATGATAAACCACAATTGGTTCATATGAGAAGATGTTGTGTAAAATAATGAGATTAGACCTCAGACATCCACTATTCACCTGACCATAAATAAAACGTTTATCCCACAACTCACATGCCAGATATAGAATGGCAGTACAATAAATCGGCAACAAAAATTCTAATCATTATGTAAGTTTTCAAAACTGGGTCTCTTCCCCTGTGCCGCTTTAGAAGATTTCACAAATTATACTGATTCCTTTGGTTTACCTTATGATATGAGAGGGCTTAAAACATCCCACCAGGGGTAATGGCAACAATGTAAAATGATAGAACGGTAAAGTTAAGAAGTCGTTGAATAAGATTTGATTGGCAAACCAGTTTAAGGCTTAAGAGAAAGAGCAAGACCAAATTTGGCAGGTGAACCAATGATTTTTTTGGAGTCGTACTCGGCAGATAGGGTTATGAGTGAATTTGGCCTCCACGCTCGTTGGCATTGGAAGGCAGCTTTGCCATCATCGCTGAATCGAGTCTTCAAAACTGTTTTTGGATCTATTGACTGTGAGGTCCCAAAGGTAAATCTGTTCTCAGAAGAGGACAACCTGTGAGCGAGTTCAGCAGCAACTGTTAATCCATCTGGGCGGTCCACATAATGAATGTAAGATGCCTTCAGAGACTGTCCTTTATCAGCCCTGCATAAACAGTGAGTCCATGTTTTGTTACCCTACCAAAGTAAGTAAACACATTTGCTGAATCCTACAACTTCCGAAAGAAAAGAAAACTTCCACATACTGTTGGTAAAAGTAAGACACTAAAAAAAGGGAAAAGTAAGGAATATATGGTCCATCCATATATACGCACATGGATATCCCTCTTAATCTCCGTTGTATTATTTTCTGTAAAATGTGTGGCTTCTATACTAGTGTCGTTTAAAAATAAATAAGACTTGTACAAACAATTGTTTTGGCGCACTTGTACAAATAATTTACGACTGATGAAGATATGTGGGAAACAATAAAAACTATCTCCATATATCAAAGAGGTCTGGTCTAAGGCATATTGCGTTGAAAATGGTACATCAATTATTCCTTTTCACTAACCGTTGATTTGAAAATGGTACATCAATTATTCCTTTTCACTAACCGTTGATTTATTTGTTTAAAAAAAAGGAATGATGGAGATTAGTCTGTATCAAGTTTTCACAACAGTTTGTGACTTTTTATTATAATCAAACGGTTATAAATGAGGTAAATATTGATGAACCCTTTTTTAATCGGACGTAGATGCTGCCATTCAGAGGCGTTCGTCGTGTGATATCCTCTCTCCAAAATAATAATCGAATAAAAGAATTGAAATAACCCAAGGTTTGTAGAAAACTTCACGCAAACCATACAATTCTCTACACTGTTATAAGATTGCTTATCTGCAAAACTTAAAAGACAGAAGATATATGTGTGGGTCTAATCGCAAAAACCATGCCCGTGTTTCGTTTTCTTTGATGAACTGTGGTTTTAATCAATTTAGATTTAAAAGTTCAGAAATAAAACCTATAAATAACCTTAAGTCCAGTGCGATGCAATTAGTTCAGCTCAAATCTTACTTAGCAATTGTTCATAACTTTTGGGTTCCAGAATTCAATGATAACCTAGAGTATTTTTAATATAAGAAAACATTTTCTGTTCACTACTATCAACAGTGGGACAATAATAGATTCAATAATTATTCTGGGCAAAGATTTAAATAAGGCAAAATAGGTAACTGGAAATTCCTTATATTTTCTACAATCCTAAAACCATTATTAGTGTAATTTACCCTTTTAAATATTTGTCTAGAATATGACAAGAATAGATATCGACCATTTTCTGTATAAAAATCTTTAAATAAAAGTGAAAACAGGGTAACACCCACATAATGATTAGTGAAACCATATCATGTTTCTTAAACCAAAGAAGCCCTTTACTTTTTTTGGTTAAAAAGTTCCAAATAACAAATTATGATATGAATTATGATACTGAACCGTCATATGGTTTATTGAAGGCAATGATATGGTTTCTTTGGTTTAAGAAATTTAACAGGATATTATGAAATGGATTTATGAAACTGAACCAGGAAAGTAGTACTGACAACACTTACAGCATAAGTGTTGCAGAGAAATCTGGTTTATTGAAGGCAATCCCGGCATTATATTTTGAGAATGAAGCAGAGGTTGTATCGAATCCAACTTCAGCACCCATAGATATATCTTTGCTTCCAATTGCAGCAGAAAGCTCCAATAGAGGGGCTGGGTTCAGGCCAATACTGGAATCAATAGCTGCATGAGGATGAAGATACTGCACATCCAACTGACATAACATTCCACAGTCAGATGCGTCGTAAGAATGCCAAAGTTAATACAGTGCATATATCTTGCTAACCATATGAAAAGGATCCTACGCATGAAGCTGAACCTCACCAACATTATGGGTTTTGGAAGGGTAAAAAATTGTCAAATATAGGAAGCCACACTCCATGACTGGAATGGCTGTTTCACGTAGTTACTGCTCAAGTAAAAACATTTCATCGGTGTTACAGTTATTAATGATTGCTGGTAACTTTAACCACAAAGAGACAATCTGTCTACCACATCTTACACACACAAAATTCATATCTTTTAAGTTTAACTTAATGATATCATATATTTAGCTTATCAACTTGCAAGTGAATCAACTATCACCAACAAAATATGCAAACAACAATTTTCAGCATAACTTAAGGAACACAGTCCCTCTTATTGACTAAAGAGCTTATTTGAAAAGCTTTATCATCATTGATATTATGGATTAAATTCCAGGATAGCTGCGCATTCATGAAATCCACAAAGATAAATAATTAAATATAAGGTAACACTTTAAATATTTTCCAGAGCAAATACAAACACTGCATCCTTAAATTCAGTCTCAAGAAACATGCATTAACATTATCACACATTGAAAAGCTAGATTTTACTCACCTTTCCTGACTTGTGATCGGGTATATTGAAGCTCAACGCTACTTTTTTACTATGGGAAAGGGAAACATCATTCAAAGTCACTTTTGTAGATACCTGAGGAAGTGAATCACATAAACATCATTATAATTACGAGATGGTAAAAGTAAAAACTAAAATGAAGCATCTTACACTCTTACTAAGTTATTAACTACTGGTTTCAGTTCAAATCACCATACATAACTGAAGCAGTTTTAATTTTTATGAAGTTGCAAAAATCACTGATCAAAAGATTAAGAGAAGCAGCACTACGGGTACACCTATATTATCATATATAAAAGGAATAATATTTGATGGTAAAAAAATATCTCTATTTCTTACATTAGAGTCTGTATTGACTTTCACATCCACTGTAACATTTCCACTCTTGTAAAGCGTGTTTAAGTCACCAACAAAAAATTGATCCCTCTTCAACCCTGTAGCTGTAAGGCCCTGCCAAATGGAAAATTGAATTTGAAATCAGGCACATTACTACATCAGTTAGAAGAACAGACTAAAAGCTGCTCCCTGTTTTACAATACATTTGAAAAATATAACATTAATACAGGTTGCCCATTGCCACAAATATGCATCTTCTTTAGCACCCATCCCCATGAGAATATATA